>SXGT01670197.1_pt1 | contig 27139 bp, 32 predicted proteins | sample 3176221 | NCBI WGS metagenome assembly SXGT01 (sample SAMN11356862, study PRJNA531348) | freshwater metagenome | isolation source: freshwater sample F1-120 | place: China: Fuxian Lake, Yuxi | collected 2017-12-25
GGCGTCGGCGACGTGCACGATGAGCGGGTGGTCGGCAGGGCGGCCCTTCGCGGCGAAGATGCGGCGCACCGCGGCGTCGTTCGACGCGTCGGCGGCGAGGCCGTAGACCGTCTCGGTGGGGATGGCCACCAACCCGCCGCTGCGGACGACCTCGAGGGCCTCGTCGACGGGGGAGCGGCTCACGGCAATGGTGCGTCGATGAAGTCGAGGACTGCGTCCCACAGCCCGAACGCCTCGGGCGTGGCGAAGTGGTCGACGTTGCGCAGCACCTTCAGGGTTGCGTTCGGCAGCGCGTCGGCCAACGGCTCGCCGGGGCCCGCGAAGTCCTTGTCGCCGATGACCACCAGCACCGGGCAGGTGACCGCGGCCAGCTCCTCCGCCGTCATCGGCCGACGAGGCCGGCGCATGATGGCGGCCAGGGCCACCGGGTCGTTGCCGGGCTGGTGGGCGTACTGCGCGAAGACGTGGGCGTGCGTGTCGCTGTCGGGGGCGTTGCCCTCGATGGCCGCGGCGACACGCTCGCCTGTGTCCTCCGGGTCGGGATCGACCACGTTCTTGCCGATGCCGGCCAGCACCAGGCGGCGGAACCGCTCGGGGTGCTCACTGGCCAGGCGCAGCAGCGTCATGGCGCCGAGCGAGAAGCCGACCGCATCGACGGGCTGGTCGGGCAGTGATGCCAGCACGTGGGCACCGAGGTCGGCGTAGGCGTCGGGATCGTGCGGTTTCGGTGCCGTGCCGTGGCCGAGGAGGTCGATGCCCAGCACGTCTCGTCCGGCGTCGGCGAGCAGCTCGGTGAAGCCACTGCGCTGCCACGTGGACTCGAACGAGCCACCCCAACCGTGCACGAGTACCACCGGAGCTGTCACGCGACCACGGTAGCCTTGGTCGGCCCCTTCTCGGGGTGTCCCGTTCAGCAAAGGAAGCTTCCCATGCGGTTCCTCGGCAGCAACCCTCCGTACGACCTCACCTACAGCGACGTGTTCATGGTGCCCAGTCTGTCGTCGGTGCCCTCCCGGTTCGACGTCGATCTCACCACGCCCGATCGACTCGGCACCACCATCCCCGTGGTGGTGGCCAACATGACGGCTGTCGCCGGTCGCCGCATGGCCGAGACCGTGGCCCGCCGCGGTGGCATCACCGTGCTGCCGCAGGACATCCCGCTCGACATCACCGAGACCGTCATCGACTACGTGAAGACGCGGCACCTCGTGTACGACACGCCCATCACGCTCAGCCCCACCCACACCGTGGGCGATGCGCTCGGTCTCATCCACAAGCGCGCGCACGGCGCCGTCGTGGTGGTCGACGACGACGGCGCGCCGGCCGGCATCTTCACCGAGCACGACGCCGCGGGTTTCGACCGCTTCACGCAGCTGAAGAACGTGATGAGCCGCGAGCTCGTGGTGATCGAGGCGGGCGCCGAGCCGGCCGACATCTACGACGTGCTCACCGAGGCGCGTCTGTCGGTGGCGCCGGTGGTCGACGGCGACGGCCGTCTCATCGGTTGCGCCACCCGCAAGGGTGCGCTGCGCAGCACCATCTACCGTCCGGCCGTCGATGCGAACGGGCGGCTGATGGTGGCCGCCGCGGTGGGGATCAACGGCGACCCGGCCACGAAGGCCAAGGCGTTGCTGTCGTTCGGCGCCGACGTGCTGGTGATCGACACGGCGCACGGCCACCAGCAGCGCACGCTGCACGCCATCGAGGAAGTGCGCGCCGTTGCGCCCGACACGCCCATCGTGGCCGGCAACGTGGTCACCGCGCAGGGCACCCGCGATCTCATCAGCGCCGGCGCCGACATCGTGAAGGTGGGTGTGGGCCCAGGTGCCATGTGCACGACGCGCATGATGACCGGGGTGGGTCGCCCGCAGTTCAGCGCGGTGCACGACTGCGCCGGCGAGGCCTCCAAGCACGGCAAGGTCATCTGGGCCGACGGTGGCGTGCGACACCCGCGCGACGTGGCCCTGGCACTCGCCGCCGGTGCGGCGAACGTGATGTTCGGCTCGTGGTTGGCCGGCACCTACGAGTCGGCGGCCGACACGCTGCGCGATCCCGACGGGCGCCTGTACAAGGAGAGCTTCGGCATGGCCTCCAACCGGGCCGTGAAGAGCCGCAACCGCAGCGAGACTGCGTTCGAGCGTGCTCGCAAGGAACTCTTCGAGGAGGGCATCAGCACCTCGCGCATGTACCTCGACCCCGAACTGCCGGGCGTGGAGGACATCATCGACGACATCGTCGCCGGTGTGCGCTCGTCGTGCACCTACGCCGGCGCGGCCAGCATCCCCGAGTTCCACGAGCGAGCCGTGGTCGGCGTGCAGAGCGCCGCCGGCTACAGCGAAGGCATGCCGGTCGGAACGAGCTGGTAGTGCGCGTCATCGCCATCGACGGCCCGGCGGGTGCCGGGAAGAGCACCATCGCGCGTGCGCTCGCGGCGCGTCTGGGTCTGCAGTACCTCGACACCGGGGCGATGTATCGGGGCGTCACCTTCGCCGCGCTGCGCGGCGACGTGCCGCTCGACGACACCGAGGCCGTGGCCGACCTCTCGCGTCGCGTGATGCTGGAGGTGGGCGACACCGGCGTGTTCGTCGACGGCGTCGACGCCACGGCCGCCATCCGCACCGCCGAGGTGACGGGTGCGGTGAGCAAGGTGGCCGCCAACAGCGGCGTGCGCACCGAGATGCGCGCACGCCAGCAGCAGTGGGCGGCGGAACGCGGGGGCGGCGTCATCGAGGGGCGCGACATCGGATCGGTGGTGTTCCCCGACGCCGAGTTGAAGCTGTACCTCACCGCGTCGCCAAGGGTGCGGGCCGAGCGTCGTGTGGCCGAGGCAGGCGGTGACGTGGAAGAGATCGAACGCGCCATCGCGGCGCGCGATCATTACGACAGCACCAGGGCCGACAGCCCGCTCACCGAAGCAGCTGGCTCCACACTGGTCGACACCACCGGGCTCTCCGTCGAGGAGGTCCTCCAGCACATCGTCCGTCTCCTGGAGCACTGATGACCAAGGTCCGTACCGAGCTCGCGCAGTCCGATGCGCTGTCGCACCGCATCGCGTACTTCATCGTGCGCAACCTGGTCACCGGGTTCTGCCTCACGTGGTGCCGGATGAAGGTGGAGGGGCGCGACAACATCCCGGCCGAGGGCATCTTCATCCTTGCCCCGACGCACCGCAGCATCCTCGACACCCCCATCTCGTCGGGTGTGACCCGTCGCCGCATGCGGTTCATGGGTGCCGACAAGTGGTGGAGCAACAAGTGGTTCGGCAAGCTGCTCAGCATGTTGGGCGGCTTCCCGGTCACCCGCGGTTCGGTCGATCGCGAGGCGCTGAAGCGGTGCATCTCGCTGCTCGAGGGTGGCGAGCCGCTGGTGCTGTTCCCCGAGGGAGAGCGCAAGAGCGGCCCGATCGTGCAGCCCCTGTTCGAGGGGGCCACCTACATCGCGGCCAAGACCGGCGCGCCCATCATCCCGGTGGGCATCGGTGGTTCCGAGAAGGCGATGCCGAAGGGCGCGAAGTTCATCCATCCCAAGAAGTTGCACGTCATCATCGGCGCACCCATCACGGTGCCCACAGTGGGGACGTCGAAGGAACAGCGCGAAGCGATGCGGATGGTCACCGGTGAGCTGCACACCGAATTGCAGCGCTTGTTCGACCTCGCCCAGGCGCGGTCGGGCAACTGACGGTCAGCGGCCGAACCAGCCGCGTAGTGCCTGGGCCAACCAGGCGGGGTCCTTCGTGCCGCACAGCTCGCGTGCCGAGTGCATGCTCAGCTGCGGCACGCCCACGTCGACGGTGGCGATGCCGAGTCGTGTGGCGGTGAGCGGGCCGATGGTGGTGCCGCACGGCATGTTGTTGCGACTCACGAACACCTGCCACGGCACACCGGCTGCCTCGAACACCTGCTGCGCGAGTGCCGCCGTGTCGGGCGAGGTGGCGTAGCGCTGGTTGTGGTTCAGCTTGATGGCGGGGCCGTGGTTCACGAGCGGGCGGTGCGCCGCCTCGTGGCGTTCGGGGTAGTTCGGGTGCACGCTGTGCGCGTTGTCGGCGGAAATGCACGCGCTCGACGCGAGCTGGGCCAAGTACTGCGCACGGTCGGCCCCCGAGGCGAGTGCGAGGCGCTCGAGCACGTGCTCGAGCAGCGGGCCGCTGGCGCCGGTGGTGCTCTCGCTGCCGACCTCCTCGTGGTCGAACAGGGCGATGACGGCGGTGGCGTCGCCGGGCTGGTCGGCGGCGCACAGCGCCGCGGTTGCGGCCCAGCACGAGGCCTGGTTGTCGAGGCGCCCGGAGGCCAACAGGTCGCCCTGCGGACCGAGCACCGCAGCGGGCGTGCGGTCGAACAGCGACAGATCCCAGGTCGTGACGTCGGCGCCCGACACGCCGGCCGCGGCGGCGATCCACTCGCGGAATTCGCCCGCCGCCGGGTTGCCGATGCCCCACACGGGGGAGAGGTGCTGCTGCTTGTCGAGCACGACGCCGCGTTCGTTGACGTCGCGGTCGAGGTGGATGGCCAACTGCGGTACTCGGGCCACGGGGTCGTGCACCGCCACCAGGCGGGTGCTGCCGTCGCGGAGCACCAGCGTGCCGGCCACGCCGAGGTCGCGGTCGAGCCACGAGTTCAGCAGCACGCCGCCGTACACCTCCACGGCGAGCTGCTTCCATCCGAAGCCACCTGCGTCGGCGTGTGGCTTCACGCGCAAGCACGGGGAATCGGTGTGCGCACCGACGAGGCGGACCGGTGAAGTGGGTCCGGCGTCGGCGCCCCGGTGCCAGGCCACGACGGCGGCGCCCCGCTGCACGAACCCCTTGTCGGGCACCGCAGTCCATTGGTCGGCGAGCGAACACTCCGTGAAGCCCGCGGTGGCCAGACGCCGTGCCGACGACGCGGCGGCATGCCACTGCGAGGGCGACGCGTCGAGATAGGCGATGAGGTCGTCGAGCTGCATCACTGCATCAGTCCGATCGGCAGACCCGTGCCACGCAGGTGCGCCGTCTCGTTGACGGTGAGGATGCTCTTCACGCCGCCCCGCGACGCAGCGATGCGATGGATGCTGGTGTAATTGGGATAGAAGAAGCCGGGGCCGACGGGCAGTCCGAGTACGTGGAGCAGATAGGCGTTGATGACGCCGCCGTGACACGACACGGCGATGCGCTGGCCGGGGTGGTCGTCGATCAGGCCGTCGAGCGACGTGACCACACGGGCGCTGAACTCCTCCGGTGTCTCCTCGCGGGCGGTCCACTCGCCGCGCATCATCGCGTGGTACCGCGGATCGTTCGCCGCCTTGAGCTCCTCGATGGGGATGTACTCGCTGCTGTTGCGGTCCCATTCGGCCACGGCGTCGATGACGTGTACGTCGAGGTTGCGCCGCGTCGCGATGGGGAGTGCGGTCTGGAACGCCCGGCGAAGCGGGCTGGCGTACACGGCGTCGAGCGGCTCGCTCTCGAGGTAGTCGGCCAGGTGCTCGGCCTGTGCGAGCCCCGCCGTGGACAGCTCGGGATCGGCGATGCCGTCCTCGAGTTCGCGGCGGACTGGTAGACCATGACGTATCAGCAGCAACTCCATCCCGACTAGATAAGCAGCTATGGACACCCGTACGAAGATCGTGGCCACCCTCGGCCCAGCCAGCACGTCGCCCGACGTGCTCGACCGGTTGCTCCTCGCGGGCGCCGACGTGGTGCGCCTGAACCTCAGCCACGGCACATTGGAGTCCCATCTGCACACGTTGGGCCTCGTGCGTGAGGCGTCGGCCCGAACGGGTCGCATGGTGGCCGTGCTGGCCGACCTGCCGGGTCCGAAGGTGCGGTCGGGTCAGTTCCCCGAGGGTGGTGACGAACTGCGCGGCGGCGCAGCGGTGACGCTGGTGCCGGGCGAGGGTGGCAGCGATCATGGTCGTATCACGGTCGACTATCCGACGCTGCTCGACGACGTGCAGCCCGGCGACCGCATCGTGCTCGGCGACGGCGCCATCTCGATGCGGGTCGACCAGGTCGACAACCAGGGTGCCACCTGCTGCGTGCTCACGGGGGGCAGGGTGCAGGGGCGCCCGGGTGTGCATCTGCCGTCGGAGCGGCTTCGACTGTCCACGCCCACCGACGACGATCTCGTGCTCGGACGGGCGATGGCCGAGGCGGGTGCCGACTTCCTCGCAGTGTCGTTCGTGCGTTCGGCACACGATCTGCGCGTGATGCGCGAGGCCATCGAGCCGCACACCACACGACTCGTGGCGAAGATCGAGACGATGAGCGCCGTGGCCGATCTCGACGAGATCATCGTCGAGGCCGACGCGGTGATGGTGGCCCGCGGCGACCTGGGCATCGAATGCCCGCTCGAGGACGTGCCGCACCTCCAGAAGCGCATCGTTCGTCAGTGCGTGGAGGCGGCGGTGCCCGTCATCACCGCCACCCAGATGATGGAGAGCATGATCACCTCGCCGTCACCCACTCGGGCCGAGGTGAGCGACATCGCGAATGCGGTGTTCGACGGCACCGATGCTCTCATGCTGTCGGCCGAGACCGCCGTGGGTGCCGATCCGGTGGCCGTGGTGGAGACGATGAACCGCATCGCTGGTCGCGCCGAGGTGGAGGCCAGCTATCGCGCCTGGGCGGCACGCCTGGGCCGCGTGCAGCGGCTGAGCTGGCCCGAAGGGCCGCACCGCATCACGCTGGCCATCACCCACGCGGCCAGCCTGGCGGCCGAGGACGCCGACGTCGACGCCATCATCTGCTGCACTCGCAGCGGACGCACCGCACTGGCGATGGCGAGGTTCCGTCCGCACGCGCAGCTCATCGCCGTGTCGCACGATCCCGCGGTCCAACGAGCACTGAACCTCTCGTGGGGCGTGCGCCCGATGGCGCTCGATCGATTCACCACCACCGACGAGTTGGTGTGGCACGCCGTCGAGCGGGCCGTGCAGAGCGGCCTCGTGGCAGCCGAGCAGACCGTGCTGGTGTTGGCCGGCGCCCCCGACCGTCCGAGTGGTGCCGCCACCGACGTGCTCCGTATCGTCCGCATCCAGTGACACCCATCTGGAGCGAAGAGGCAGGCGACCCCGAGGCGCCCTTGGTCGTCGTCGTGCACGGCACGATGGACCGCGCGGCCGGCATGCTGCGGCTCAGCCGCAAGCTCGACCACCGGTACCGGGTGTTGCGCTACGACCGCCGCGGCTACGGGCGGTCGAACCCGCACGACGGCCCGTTCGGCATGGACGGTCAGGTGCACGACCTCGCGGCGCTGCTGCACGGGCGACGCGCCGTCGTGGTGGGGCACAGCTACGGCGGCAACGTGGCGCTGGCCACTGCGGCCCGCCACCCCGATCTGGTGGCCGGTGTCGTGGTGTACGAGTCGCCGATGTCGTGGGAGCCATGGTGGCCGGGTACCACAGCCGGCTCGGTGGCGGTTGCGTCGCAGGAGCAGGGCACCGCCGAGGCCGCCGAGCTGTTCATGCGGCGGCTCATCGGCGATCGACGGTGGGAGGAGCTGCCCGAACGCACCCGCGCAGTGCGGCGCGCCGAGGGTGCGGCGTTGGTGGGGGAGTTGAGCGACCTGCGCGCCAACCGCCCGTGGCACCCCGACGACCTCCACCTTCCCGTGGTGGTGGGCTGCGGCACCAAGGGTGCTGCCCATCACCAGACCGGCATGGCGCGCATGGCCGAGCTCATCCCGGGAGCGACGCTCGTTCGCCTCGAGGGCTGTCGCCACGACGCGCCGACCAGCCATCCCGCCGAGTTCTTCCACCAGCTCGTCGAACCCCTGCTCGCTCGTGTCGGCGCCCCCTGGCGCTGACCATCCCTACGTCCGGATTCCGATCGCGGGCAGCGAATGTTGCACCGGGCGCAACATCTGATGCCCACGATGGGCTGGCCACGCGATCGCGGGCTGGGATGGCCGCAATTTCTGACCGCGCTGACGCGAGCGCTCGGTCAGGGTGCGGGGAGGTCGACCTCGGTGCCGAAGAACGTGCACGTCACGGTCTCGGCGCCGGCGGTGCCGTCCTGCACAGCGGCAGCGGCCTTGTCGGCGCACTCCGACAGACTCTGACGCTGCGTCCATGCGCCCAGCGCGAGACCGCCCATCAGCACCACGAGGATGATCTTCGTGACGATGGCCTTCACCACGATGGCCGACACCACCGAGAGCACCACGAAGGCGATCACCACCACGATCGCGATGTTCTTTGCCGAATCCACGGAGAGCGCAGCCATGTGCCGAACCCTACGTCGTAGGGTGTGGCGTGTGAGCGACCAACCGATTCATCTCACCCCGCAGGGGCCGCCGCGCACGGAGTTGCCGCTCGAACCGGTGGCCGTGCGCGCCGCAGTGCAGCAGGCGCTCGCCGCGCCCGCCCACGAGCAGCGCGAGCAGGTTGCTGCCGTGGTGGCTGCCCACCCGCGTTCGTTGATCGGCTGGCTGGCGCTGGGCGACCTGGGCCGCGACACGATGGAGCGCTACGCCGCGTATCGGGTGGGCTACCACCGTGGCCTCGACGCGCTGCGCGCCAACGGGTGGCGTGGCTCGGGCTACGTGCGCTGGGCCGACGAGGGCAACCGTGGATTCCTCGGCTGCCTGCGTGGGCTCGGTGAGATGGCCGCCTTGATCGGGGAGACCGACGAAGCCGAGCGGATCCAGTTGTTCCTGGGCCAGCTCGATCCGGGCGCCTCGGCCTGACCATGCCGGTCGGGGCGGTGCTGTGCGGCGGGCGCAGCTCGCGCATGGGCCGTGACAAGGCGTTCGTGCCGTTCGGTGGCGTGCCGATGGCGCGTCGCGTGGCCGACGTGCTCGTGAGTGCCGGATGTGATCCGGTGGTGGCCGTCGGCGGTGATGCGGCCGGGCTGGCTGCATTGGGTCTGGGGTGTGTGCCCGATGGCTGGCCGGGGGAGGGGCCGGTCGGGGGTGTACTGACGGCGCTCGAACACTGGCCCGATGCCGACGCCGTGGTGGTGGTGGCGTGCGACCTGCCCCGCCTCGGTGCCGCCACCATCGAAGCGTTGCTCGCCGCGCTCGACGGCGACGCCGAGGCGCTGGCTGCCGTGGCGGTCACCGACCGCGACGAACCGCTGTGCGTGGCGTGGCGCCCCGCGGCATCCACCGTCGTGCGTGCGGCGCTCGACGCCGGCGAACGACGACTGCACCGGGTGTTGTCCACCGCGCTGTGCGCCCGGGTGCCCGTGGATCTTCAAGATCTCGCCAACGTGAACACTCCCAGCGACCTGGGCACTAACTTGTGACCCCATGTCGATCCGCGAAATCAACGTCGCCGAGCTGGAGTCGCTCCTCGCGGCAGGGGTGCGACTCGTCGACGTGCGCGAGACCGACGAGTACGAGTCGGGTCATGTCCCCGGTGCGGTGCACGTGGCACTCGGCACGGTGCCCGATCGCGTCGATGCGTTCCAGGGCGACGGCCCGGTCTACGTGGTGTGCCGTTCGGGCGCGCGCAGCATGCGGGCGTGCGAGTTCCTGGTCCAGCAGGGCATCGATGCCGTGAACGTGGCCGGCGGCACGCTCGACTGGGTGGCCGGCGGCCGCACGGTCGTCACGGGAAGCACGCCTTTGTGACGTATCGCTGGATCCGCACGACGGACGAGCTCGCCGAGTACGTCGGTCGACTGCTCGCCACCGACCGCTACGCGCTCGACACCGAGTTCCACCGCGAGCGCACCTACTTCCCCAAGTTGGCACTGGTGCAGATCGCCGGGGCCGACGAGATCGTGCTCATCGACCCGCTCAAGTGCGACCTGAGCCCGCTGAAGGACCTGTTCCACAGCGACGTGCTCGCGGTGCTGCACGCGGCGCAGCAGGACCTCGACGTGCTCACCCACGCTGTGGGCGCCGTACCGCGCCGCCTGTACGACACGCAGCTCGCCGCCGGTTTCCTGGGCTACAGCACGCCCTCGCTGGTCAGCCTGTTGCAGGCAGAGCTGAAGGTCGCCGCAGCCAAGGGTGATCGCCTCACCGACTGGCTGCGTCGGCCGCTCACCGACGACCAGTGCACCTACGCAGCCAGCGACGTGGCGTACCTGCTGCAGCTGCACGACACGCTCGAGGAGCAGTTGACCCAGGCCGGTCGCGCCGACTGGGCGGCGGCGGCGTGCATCGAATTGCTGGCGAAGCCGGTCAGCGGCACCGAACCCGAGATGGCGTGGACACGCCTCAAGGACGTGCGGGTGCTCAAGCCGAAGGCTCGAGGCGTGGCCCGCGCCATCGCCGCGTGGCGTGAACGACGAGCGATGAGCATCGACTCGCCGGTGCGTCAGGTGCTGCCCGACCTGGCCATCCTCGGTATCTCGCAACGTCAGCCACGCACCATCGCCGAGCTCGGCCAGGCCCGTGGCGTCGACGAACGCCACACGCGCGGCATCATCGGCAAGGAGTTGTTGGCCGCCGTGGAGGAGGGGTTGCGTGAAGAGGCGCACCTGCCCGCACCCGACGGCGACGACCTCGATCGCAGCATGCGGCCGGCGGTCGCGCTCGTGTCGGCGTGGGTGAGCGAAGTGGCGCGTGCCGAGCACATCGACACGGCACTGCTGGCCACCCGCAGCGATCTGGTGGCGTTCCTTCGTGGCGACGAGGATGCCCGTCTGGCCACGGGGTGGCGCCATGATCTGCTGGGCGACGGCATCCGTCGTCTGGTGGCTGGCAGGGCGGCGCTCACGTTCGACGGCAAGGGCGGCCTGAACCTCATCGACGTCCCCGACGCCTGACGGTCACTGCGTCGGCACGCCCGACACCCAGACCTGTTCGATCTCGATGCCATCGACCAGGCCCACCAGGTCGGCGCGGCGACCCACCTCGATGACCCCACGGTCGTGCAGACCGAGGAGGCGTGCAGGGTTGCTGCTGGCAGCCCGCAACGCCTGCAGCTCGGGAATGCCGGCCGCCAGGCAGTGCCGAATGGCGAGGTCCATGGTGACGGCGCTGCCGGCGAGCGTGCCGTCGGGCAGCCGTGGAGCACCGTCTCGCAGCGCCATGCCGATGTCGCCCACACTGCCCGCACGCCACGCCACGGCATCGGTGACCAACACCGTGCGATCCACGCCGAGGGCGGCCGCTGCGAGGTGCAGCACCCGATGGTGCACGTGCACGCCGTCGGCGATGAGCGAGGCGCTGACGGCGGCGTTGGTCATCGAGAACACCGCCACTCCGGGCTCCCGATGGTGCACGCCACTCATGCCGTTGAACAGGTGGGTGGTGAGGCGAGCCCCAGCGGCCACACACGCATCGAACTCCTGCTCGCTGCACTGCGTGTGGCCGATCGACACCAACCGCCCCGCGCCGGTGAGCATGCGGGTGGCCTCGACCGCGAGATCCTGCTCGGCGGCGAGGGTGACGACGGCGACGTGCGCTGGCAGCGCGGCCAACCAGTCGAGGTCGATGGGCACGATGAGCGATCGTGGATGGGCGCCGGGGGAGCGGCCGAGGAACGGGCCCTCCAGGTGTGCGCCGGCGATGGTGGGTCGCGGCGCGGCGGGCCGGGCCATCGCATCGGCGATGCGCCGGAGCGGGCGCTCGTAGCGATCGAGCGGCATCGTGACCAGCGTCGGGCACCACGTGGTGACGCCCTGCGCGAGGAGCAACTGGTCGAGGCGATCCCAGTCGGCACCTCGGGCATGCGCCACGTCGACGTCGTCGATGCCGTTCACCTGCAGGTCGACGAAGCCGGGCACCAGCCGGCGTGGGTTCGTGACGCGATCGAGTTCCTCCATGGCGGCGATGCACCCGTCGGCGATGTGCACCCGAGCCGGTCCGGTCCAGCCGTCGGGCGTCAGCACGGCGGCGGCGTCAACGAACGTCATGGCTCCACCATCCCATATGCTGCGGATCGTATGGCCGATCACGCCTCGGAGCACGTCTCGACGCGCGACCTCATCATCACCGAGGCCCTGCGCTGCTTCGCCGAAGCGGGATACGACGGCACGTCCCTGAACGACATCGCTGCTGGCGTGGGCATTCGTCGTCCGAGCCTGCTGCATCACTTCCCGTCGAAGGAGGCGCTCTACGGCGAGGTGTTCGAGAAGCTGCTCAGCGACTGGGTGGAGAAGCTGAGCGTGATGGCCACCGCGCCCGAGGTCGGCTGGCGGAAGATGGAACTGGTCATCGAGGCCGGCTTCGATCTGTTCGCCGAGAACCCCGACTACGTGCGGCTGATGCGCCGCGAGGCACTCGACGGCGGGTCACACCTCGGCATTGAACTCAGCGCAGTGTTGCGGCCGATGTTCGATCGGGCCGTTGCGTTCTTCCAGCGCGAGATGGATGCCGGTGTCTTCCGCCGCCTCGACCCGGCGCAGCTGCTGCTGTCCGGGTACGGCGCAGTGCTCAGCTACTTCAGCGATGCCGTGTTCCTGAACGGTCTGATCGATGCGGACGCATTGTCGCCCGAGGCGCTGGCACGCCGCCGACAGCACATCACGGAGTTCTTCGTGGCAGCGTTGACCCCGTGAGCAGTCGCGCAGACCAGTACAAGCCCCTCGACGAGGCGCTGCAGGCCAAGTGGAGCAAGTTCGGCAAGTGGGATCGCGAGTTCTATCCCACTCTCCTCGGGCTGGAGGTGGAGGAAGTGCGCCACGACTACTGCCGCATGCGGCTGCCCTTCCGGCCCGCGCTCGAGCAGGCGCAGGGCATCGTGCACGGCGGTGCCATCGCCGGTGCACTCGACCACGTGGTGGTGCCCGCGGTCGGCTCGGCGTACACGGCCGAGCACCGGTACAGCACCGTCGACATGCACGTGCAGTACATCTCGGCGCTCATCCAGGAGGACGGCATCGCCGAGGGATGGGTGGTGAAGCGTGGTCGCACCACGGTGTTCTGCGAGTCGGAACTGGTGGGCGCCACGAGCGGCAAGCTCATCGCACGCAGCGTGCTCACCTACAACGTGAGCACGCCACGCCACTGACAGTACGGTGGCGGCGATGACCGCCACCGGGACCACCCTCTCCGAATCCGCTTCCAAGGCGCTGCTGCGCGAGTTCGGCGTGCCGATCGCGCCGGAGCACGAAGTGACCACCGCCGCCGCTGCGGCCGACGCCGCCGGGGAGGTGGGGTTCCCGGTGGTGGTGAAGCTGTGCGGTGACGCCATCGCCCACAAGACCGAGCGCGGTCTGGTGAAGTTGCGACTGGGTGACGCTGCTGCGGTCGCCGCGGCGGCCGACGAACTGCTCGGCAAGGCCACGCCCGAGGACGGCGAGGTGAGCCTGCTCGTCGCGCCGATGATCAGCGGCAACCGCGAACTCATCGCCGGCGTGGTACGCGACCCGCAGTTCGGCGCCAACGTGATGCTCGGCGTGGGTGGAGTGCTGGCCGAGGCGGTTGCCGACGTGCAGTTCCGTCCGGTGCCGATCAGCGAGGTCGACGCGTACGAGATGATCGAAGGGTTGGCCACGCAGAAGTTGCTCGGCGCGTTCCGCGGCGAGGAAGCAGTCGACGCGCCCGCACTGGCTGCCGTCCTGCTCGGTCTGTCGGCCCTCGCTGTCGCGCGTCCCGACATCGTGAGCGTCGACGTGAATCCGCTCATCGTGCGCGCCGACGGCACCCCCGTCGCGGTGGATGCCCTCGTGGAGGTCGGCGAGGCTGCCGAGCCGCTCCGCGCCGTGCGGCCACGTCCGTCCGACGAGCAGTTCCGAGCGTTCTTCGAGCCGAGAGGCGTGCTCATCGCCGGTGCCAGCACCCATCCCGGCAAGTTCGGTTTCGTCAGCCTGCACAACCTGCTCGCCAACGGCTACGCCGGTGGCGTGTTCGGCACCAATCTCCAGGGCGAGGACGTGCTCGGCGTGCAGACCGTCGCCGACATCGAGCAGCTGCCCGCCGGGGCCATCGACCTCGTCTTCGTCTGCACGCCCGCGAGTGCGAACCCGGCCCTGCTGCGCGCATGTGCGGCCAAGGGCGTGAAGGCGGCGTTCCTCACCAGCGCCGGCTACGGCGAGGCGGGGGAGGAGGGGCGAGCTGCAGAGGCCGAGCTGGTCGCGTTGGCCGACGACCTCGGCATCCTGCTCGCCGGTCCGAACGGTCAGGGTGTGGTGAGCACGCCGGCCAACCTGTGCGCCCAGATCGTTGCGCCGTATCCGCCCGCCGGCCGCATCGCCGTGGCCAGCCAGAGCGGCAACTTCGTGTCGAGCTTCCTCAACTACGCCCGTCAGACGGGCGTGGGCATCAGCCGTGCCGTGTCGGCCGGCAACGCGGCGGCGGTCACCCCGGCCGACTACCTCGACTTCTACGCCGACGACGATGCCACCGCCGTGTCGCTGGCGTACGTGGAGGGCATCGTCGACGGTCGCGGCCTGCTCGACCGGTTCGCCTCGGTGGCCGCGCGCAAGCCGCTCGTCGTGGTGAAGGGTGGGGCCACGGCCAACGGTGCTCGCGCCGCAGCCAGCCACACGGGAGCGCTCGCCGCCGACGACAAGGTGTTCGACGGGGCCTGCCGGCAGGCGGGCGTCACCCGCGCCGCCACGGTGGAAGAGGCGTTCGAGGCCGCTGCCACGTTCGCCACGCAGCCGCTGCCGAAGGGCCCGAACACCATTGTGCTCACGACTGCGGGAGGATGGGGCGTGGTCACCAGCGACGCCATCGCCCGCGACGGGCGGATCGAACTGATGGAGCTGCCCGCCGACCTGCAGGCAGAGATCGACACGAAGTTGCCGCCGCGCTGGAGCCGCAACAACCCGGTCGACTGCGCTGGCGGCGAGACCCGTGACACGATTCCGGAGGTCTTGGAGATGATCGCCGCTCACCCCGACGTGCACGCCATCGTGTATCTCGGTCTGGGCATCCAGAGCAACCAGGCGCGGATGATGCGCGAGGGCCGTTTCTATCCGGACCACGGTCTGGAGCGCATCGTCGCCTATCACGAACGGCAGGACGAGCGCTTCGCGCAGGCCGCGCACGAGCTGTCGGTGCGGTACGACAAGCCCATCCTCACCGCCACCGAGCTCGCCGTGGCCGACCCCGGCAACGCCGGGCCGCGGGCCGTCCGCGAAACGGGCCGGTTGTGCTACGCCAGCGGCAACCGCGCCGTCACCGCACTTGGTCACCTGTACGAGTACGCGCAGTTCCGCCAACGGCGAGGGCTCGCCTGAGTGGCGCGTCGGCGAAACCCGTACCCGGCGTTGGTGGTGCTGGCCGTCGTGCCGGCGCTCCTGCTCGGAGGGTGCTGGCGTTTCGCCGACGGTCGAGCTCCCGATGAGGCCTCGGTGACACTGCCGAGCTCGACCGCCGTGGTGGTGGAGCCCCAGACCCTCCCCACCCCGGTCCTCTCCGTGCGTCGTGCCCCCGCCACGCTGGCGCGTGATGTGAACCTCGCAGCGTTCTCGGCCGAACTCAGTGCGTTCCTGCCGCAGATCGACGACACCTCCTGCGTGGCCGTGTCGGTCGACGGCCTGCCCGTCGGCGGCGCCAACACCGACCTCGCACTCCGACCTGCCAGCAACGTGAAGCTCATCACGGCGGCGGTGGCACTGGAGGTGCTCGGTGCCGACTTCACGTACACGACGGAGGTGCGCGGCACGCTCGAGAACGGTGTGGTCACCGGTGACCTGTGGTTCGTGGGTGGCGGCGACCCGCTGCTGAGCAACGAGTGGTGGAAGGGGCCGAACACCAAGTACCCGCCGTTCAACGTGACGTCCATCGAGCAGTTGGCAGCGAACATCCGCGACGCAGGCGTCACCCGCATCGACGGCACGGTGGTGGGCGACCCCAGCCGGTACGACGACGAGTGGTACGCACCTTCGTGGGGCGACGACGTGCGCTTCACCGAGGGCGGGCCGATCTCGGGTCTGTTGGTCGACGACTCGCGCGAGTCGAACACCGTGTCGTCGAACGACCCCGCCGTCGGCGCAGCCGCCGTGCTCACCCAAGCACTCCGCGACGTGGGCGTGCAGGTGGCCGGGGCACCGACGAAGGGGAGCGTGCCCGCCGACACCGCCGTGGTGGCGTCGATCACCTCGCAGCCGTTGCCTGCGGTGCTCGCCGAGATGCTCACCACCAGTGACAACAACACTGCCGAGATGGTGCTGAAGGAGATCGGCCTGCAGGCCGGCGCGGGCGGCACGCGAGAGGCCGGGCTGGCCGTGGTGACCGACACCCTGCAGTCGTGGGGCGTGCCCACCGATGCGGTGGTGCTGGTCGACGGTTCCGGGCTGTCCGACGACAACCGCCTCACCTGCGGGGTGATGCTGGCCGTGGTGCAACACCAGTCGTTCGACGATCCGGTGGGACAGGGCCTCGCAGTGGCCGGCGCTGCCGGTGGCACCCTGTCCGATGCGTTCGTCGGCACCGACCTCGAAGGGGCCCTGCTCGGGAAGACGGGCACGCTGTACAACTACGACGACGGCATCGGCGGCAAGCCCGCGGCCAAGGCACTCAGCGGGTTCGTCCCGGTGGAAGGTGGCGGCGCGATCGAGTTCGCCATGTTGCTCAACGGGCCGCAGATCTCCGAGATCGTGGAGTACCGACCCATCTGGGACGCGTTCGGCGCGGTGCTGTCGAGCTACCCGAGTGGCCCCACCGCCGCCGATCTGGGACCGCGTTGATGGCCGTGCTCCCGATGTTCCCGTTGGGCAGCGCACTGCTGCCCGGAGGTGTGCTCGCCTTGCACGTGTTCGAGCCGCGCTACCGAGCGCTGGTGCAGACGTGCATCGAGCGCGACGACCACGAGTTCGGCACGGTGCTCATCGAACAGGGCCACGAGGTGGGTGGCGGCGATCGGCGCCGCGAGGTCGGCACCGTCGCCCGCATGGTGCAGGTGGCCGAGCTCCCCGACGGTCGCTACGCCGTGGTGGCCGTTGGCACGCACCGCGTGCGAGTGCGGGCGTGGTTGCCCGATGACCCGTATCCCGTGGCCGACCTCGACGACTGGCCCGATCGCGATCCGGATGCCCCCGAACTCGCCGGCATGGTCGACGAGCTCACGCCGCGCATCCGGCGAGCGGCGGCGTTGGCGCTCGAGCTCGGCGACCAGGTGGGGGATCCGCAGCAGCACATCAGCGACGATCCGCTCATCGCGTCGTACCACCTGGCATCGCTCGCGCCGCTCAGCACGGTCGATCGCTACGACCTGCTGTGCGCCGACGGTCCGGCCACTCGACTTCGCCTGCTCAGCGAACGGCTCGACGACGTGGAGACCGTGCTGCAGATGCGCCTCTCGGCGTCGTAGACGCCCCCGCGGAACGGGAAATCCGATCGACACGGTGGGGGAACGGGTGCCCGGCGTGCTACACATGTGGCCGTGTCCGACTCGCTGCGCGACCCGTTGTTGAACCCCGCCCCGTCCGCCACCGCGGCGTCGACGGCGGCCCCGTCGTCGTCCGCCGGTCCGTCGAGCGGCACGGGCAGCACCGCTGGCACCAGTGGCAGCAGCCGTCAGCGCAACCAGTCGACCTCCGAGCAGTTCAACGACACCGTGCAGATGGTGAAGGCCTACGCGCTGCAGGAGACGGTCGATCCGCTGAAGACCGCCGGCAAGTGGATCGGCTTCGGTCTCATCGGTGCGGTGCTCATCGGTTTCGCCACGGCGCTGCTCACGCTCGGACTGTTGCGCCTGGTGCAGACCGAATGGCCTGGCACCTTCGGCGGCCGGTGGACCAGCTTGCTGCCGTACCTGTTCGCCTTCCTGCTCTGCGTGCTCGTGGCGAGCCTCGCGTTCTCGCGCATCAACAAGCAGCCCCTCACCAAGGAGAAGCGCTGACCATGGCCCAACGCATCACCCGGGAAGACCTCGAGGGCAAGTTCCGCTCGGTCCAGACCGACCTGCAGGCGAAGGTGGACGACAAGAAGAACAGCCTCGCCACCGCCGCGGTGGTGGGAGGCGTCGTGCTGCTCATCGTGTTCTTCATCCTCGGCCGCCGGGCCGGCAGCAAGCGCACCACGTTCGTCGAGATCCGCCGGGTCTGAGTTCGTGGTCCGTCGAGTCGGCGCCCCCCGTCTGCTGCGCCCGAGCGTCATCGTCCGCCAGCACGCGCTCCGCAAGGGCGTCCTCGGCGGCAACAAGACCTGGATGATCATCGCCGTGTTCGCCTACTCGCCGCGTCTGCTGCGCCGACTGTTCGGTCGCGCCGAGGTCACCGTGGCACGCGAACCGTTGCGCTCGGGCCAGATCCTGCGGCTCGAAGGCCTCGGCGACCTCACCAAGGCCGAGCGCAAGGCGATCCGCAAGGCCAGGTAGTCCGCATCGGGTTACCCACCGGGCACAATGGTGCGATGAAGGTGCTCCTGCGGAACCCGCGTCGTGAGATCGACATCGAGGGCAAGTACTCGGTGAACTCGCTGCTCGCTCATCTCGACCTTCCCCGCGAGTCACACCTCGTCATCCGCAACGGCACGCTCGTGCCCGGTGACGCCGCGCTCGCGCCCGACGACACGGTCGAGATCCGACCGGTCATCTCGGGCGGTTGCTGATGGCGGCCGTCGCGTCGAAGTGCCGGGTGTGCAAGGAACCGGCCGTCATCGACCTGCCCCGCCACAACGCCAACTTCTGCGCCGAGCACTTCCTGGAGCTGTGCCGTCGCCAGGTGGTGAAGGCCATCGAGAAGTTCGACATGCTGTCCAAGGACGACCGCATCCTCGTCGCAGTGTCGGGCGGCAAGGACAGCCTGGCCGTGTGGGATCTGCTCATCGACCTCGGCTACCAGGCCGACGGTCTGTACATCGGTCTCGGGATCGGCGAGTACAGCGACGTGTCGGGGGAGTACGCGAAGAACTTCGCCGCAGCGCGCGGGCTGCATCTCATCACCATCGATCTGCGCAGCGAGTACGGCTACGACATCCCCACGGCGGCGAAGGCAACCCGTCGCGTGCCGTGCAGCGCCTGTGGCACGAGCAAGCGACACCTGTTCGACAAGGCGGCACTCGACGGCGGCTACACGGTGCTGGTCACCGGCCACAACCTCGACGACGAAGCGGCAGTGCTGTTCGGCAACACGCTGCGCTGGGACGTGGAGTACCTGTCGCGCCAACTGCCGGTGCTGCCGGCGCGCAACGGCTTCCCGAAGAAGGTGAAGCCCCTGGTGCGGCTCACCGAGCGCGAGATGGCGGCGTGGTGCGTGGTGCGCGGCATCGACTACCTGGTCGACGAGTGCCCGATGGCGGTCGGCAACAAGCACCTCGCCTACAAGGCCGCCCTCAACGCCATCGAGACCGAATCACCGGGCTCGAAGGCTGCGTTCTACCTGAACGTCCTCGACAACATGGCGCCGCTGCTCTCGGGCCGCTCGTTGGCCGCCGGTGAGGAACTGGGGGCCTGCACCGAGTGCGGGTCGCCCACCACGAGCGACCTGTGCGCGTTCTGCCGCACCGCGCAGAAGGCGCGCGCACACGATCCGGTACCGGTGGAACTGGTGCTGAGCAAGGGGAGACGACGTCGATGAACCGCCCGTTCGATTACGGCGACAAGGTGCTGATGCTCGACAACAAGCAGCGCCGCTACCTCATCACCCTCGCCGAGGGTGCCGAGTTCCACACCCATGCCGGCCTCATTCCGCACGCCGAGATCGTGGGCAAGCCCGAGGGCATCACCATGAAGAGCACCAGGGGAGCGTCGTACATCACGTTGCGCCCCACGCTCGAGGACTTCGTGCTGGAGATGCCTCGCGGTGCGCAGGTCATCTACCCGAAGGACCTCGGCCCCATCTGCATGCTCGCCGACATCGGCCCGGGCGTGCGAGTGCTGGAGAGCGGCATCGGCTCGGGCGCGCTGAGCATGACGATGTTGCGGTACGGCGCCGAGATCGTGGGCTACGAGTTGCGCGAGGACTTCCTGAACCGGGCGCGCACGAACGTGAAGTCCTTCCTGGGTGAGGAAGCACTGAGCCGCTACGACACCCACCTGCGCGACTGCTACGAGGGCATCGACGAGCGCGACGTGGATCGTGTGGTGCTCGACCTGCCCGAGCCATGGCGCGTGGTGCCGCATGCTTGCGAGGCGCTGCGCCCCGGCGGCATCCTCGTCGCCTACACGCCCAGCATCACCCAGGCGTCGCAGACCCGCGAGGCCATGGCGAACCGGGCATGGAGCGGCACGCGCACCCTCGAGGTGCTCCACCGCGGCTGGCACATCGAGGGGCAGGCCGTCCGCCCCGACCACCGCATGGTGGCCCACACCGGCTTCCTCACCGTCGGCCGGTTCCTGGGCTGACACCGTCGGCGGGACGCGAAGAAGGCGGCCCCTGGCGGGGCCGCCTTCGACTCGATCGTGTTGCTCAGCGAGCGATCAGGGCTCGATGAAGATGCACTCGCCGGGGCACTCCTCGGCGCTCTCGATGACCGCGTCGAGGCGGTTGTCGGGGATGTTGGCCATGCCCTCGGCACCCTGCGGGAGCCCCTTGGCGGTGGCGTACACCTTGTCGCCCTCCTTGACGTAGGCAAGGCCATCGTCGAGCAGGGTGAAGACGTCGGGTGCGATTTCCTCACAGAGGCCGTCACCGGTGCACAGATCCTGATCGATCCAGACCTTCATTTCGTCATCTCTCCTAGTGGTGCGGGTCAGACAGAGGGAGCATACACAGCAGTCTCTTCGGACACGTAGTTTCTGTGCATGACGGTCGTTCGTCGACGGTGTTAGGTTCCCGACATGAGCGACGGTGACGCGAACGAGACCGAAGCGGTGCTCCAGGCGCAGGTGAGCGTGATGGAGGAGGAGATCGAGCAGCTGCGTCGGAAGCTGGCCGATGCGCCCAAGCGGCAACGCCAGCTCGAGGAGCGTCTGCTCGAGACCAAGGGTCAGCTCGCCCACGCGGTCTCGCAGAACGAGAAGCTCAGCTACACCCTGCGCGAGGCCCGCGAGCACATCGCGGCGCTGCGCGAGGAGGTCGACAAGCTCAGCCAGCCGCCGGCCGCGTACGGCGTGGTGGTGGGCAAGAACGATGACGGCACCGTCGACGTGCTCACCCGCGGCCGGAAGATGCGGGTGAGCCTGCACCCCGATGTCGACCACGACACGCTCGAACGCGGCGCCGAGGTGGTGTTGAACGAGAGCTTCAACGTGGTGCAGGCCCGTCACCCCGAGATCGTGGGTGAGGTGGTCACGATCAAGGAGATCATGGACGACGGCGTGCGCGCCCTGGTGGTGGGCCGCGCCGACGAGGAGCGGGTGTGCGAACTGGCCGACGTGCTGCGTGGCGTGCACCTGCGCAGCGGCGACACCATGCGCCTCGACCCGCGCAGCAACATGCTGCTCGAGAAGCTGCCCCGCCCGGAGGTGGAGGACCTGCTGCTCGAGGAGGTGCCCGACATCAGCTACGCCGACATCGGTGGCCTCGACAACCAGATCGAAGAGATCGCCGACGCGGTGGAGCTGCCGTTCCTGTACAGCGACCTGTTCGCCGAGCACCAGCTGCCGGCACCGAAGGGCATCCTGCTGTACGGCCCGCCCGGCTGCGGCAAGACGCTCATCGCCAAGGCGGTCGCGAACTCGCTCGCCAAGAAGGTGGCGGAGAAGACCGGTGGCGAGAAGGGCCGCAGCTACTTCATCAACATCAAGGGCCCCGAGCTGCTCAACAAGTACGTCGGCGAGACCGAGCGCCAGATCCGCCTCGTGTTCCAGCGCGCACGTGAGAAGAGCGAAGAGGGCTGGCCCGTCATCGTGTTCTTCGACGAGATGGACTCCATGTTCCGCACCCGAGGGTCCGGCATCAGCAGCGACATGGAGAGCACCATCGTGCCGCAGCTGTTGGCCGAGATCGACGGTGTGGAGGGGCTGCGCAACGTCATCGTCATCGGTGCCACGAACCGTGAAGACCTCATCGACCCGGCCATCCTTCGTCCCGGTCGGCTCGACGTGAAGATCAAGATCGAACGCCCCAGCGAGGCGGCCGCCGAGCAGATCTTCGCCCGCTATCTCACCGACGAGATCCCCATCGCCGCCGGTGCCGACATCCCCACGATGATCCGCACCACGGTGACCGAGATGTACCGCGCCGACGAGGCGAACCAGTTCCTCGAGGTCACGTACCAGAACGGCGACAAGGAGATCCTGTACTACAAGGACTTCTCGTCGGGCGCGATGATCGAGAACATCGTGCGTCGCGCCAAGAAGCTCGCCATCAAGCGGGTCATCGCCGGCGGCGCCCGCGGTGTGTGCCTGCAGGACCTGCTCGACTCCATCAAGCAGGAGTACAAGGAGCACGAGGATCTGCCGAACACCACCAACCCCGACGACTGGGCGAAGATCTCGGGCAAGAAGGGCGAGCGCATCGTGTTCATCCGCACCCTGGTGAAGGGCCGCGAACAGACCGACCGCGAAGGCGGCCGCGCGATCGAACGCGTCGCCACCGGCCAGTACCTCTGACCCACCCGCCGCACCGCGCTGCGGGCTTCTGGGCGTGATCTGTTCCGGAATTCCTTCTGGCGCTGATTCGTCCCGGAAACCGGGACGAATCGCCGCCAGATCCCATCGGGAGACGTGGACGACGTCAGCCGGGGCGGCGGTGAATGCGGCTCGCGGGTTGGTAGTTCGGGCCGGCGGTCTCGTCGACACGGCGCAACAGCAACTCGCACGGCGGTTCGAACACATCGGCGAACCACCGTGCGCGCTCCTCGCCGAGCAGCTCCCACGGCAGCGTGGTGAGCCGGTCGGTGTCGTCCTCGATGTGCTGACGGAGCGCGATGCCGTCGGGGGTGACCGCGCCGGCGTCGGCAAGGCCGCGGGCGTGCAACGAGGCCCACCCGGCGGCGAGGTCGTCGTCGTTGGTACCCCGGCTGCGAGGGATCCAGTCGCGCTCGTAGCCGAGCCACGCATTGTGGAGGATGCTCGCCTCCGGGTGGCTCAGCCCGGCCGCCACCACCAGGGCCCAGTGCGTGTCGCCACGCCACTCGCGCAGGCAGTTCACGGCGTGCCAGCCCGACAACACGGGATCCTCGTTGCGCGGCACCGCGAGGTGGGCACCGAAGAAGGTGCGGCCCACCAGCGGCAGCTGCTCCACCACCGGCCACAGCAGCGGACCCAGTTCGCTGAGCGGCTCGACAATGTCGGGAGCGTGGTCGCGCAGGCCCGCCACCACGGCCTCGTTGCGGGCCTCCCAGAAGTCCATGAACCGCTCGGCACTGCCGAGGAGGGAGAAGGCCCCGCGAATCGCGGTGGCGTTGATGGAGCCGAAGGCGGCGATCACGGCGTCGGGCCCGGCGCCGGCCAACGGTGCACAGCGGGCCGCCATGTAGCCGAGTGGCCCGGCGAACTGGGCCGGCAGGCCGAGCGCCTCGTACCGGCGCACCGCCCCTGGGTCCCAGAAGATCCACCCGATGGTGGTCTGCACGGAGCGGGCGTTGCGATGGGCGATGGCCTGCCAGTCGGTCATGTGCGCAGTCTGGCTCGCGAGGCGTGTGCTCGTGTCATCCCGTCTCGACCGACCGGCGTTAGGGTGCGGCCATGGCCATCCCCAAGGTGTGCGGCATCGAGACCGAGTACGGCATTCTCGTGCGCGGCGCCGACGGGAACCCGGTCACCGCCTCGTCGTTGCTCATCAACGCGTACCTCGCCGAGCGGCAGCGCAAGATCGGTTGGGACTTCCACGACGAGCACCCCGGCACCGATGCGCGAGGCTTCAGCGTCGACGACCTGCTGGCGCCGGAGGTGGAGACCCACCTGGTCAATGCCGTGCTCACCAACGGTGCCCGCTACTACGTCGATCATGCGCATCCCGAGATCAGCACCCCCGAGTGCCTGACCGCGCGTGAGGCGCTGCTGTTCGACCGGGCGGCCGAGGAGATCGTGCGCGCCAGCATGCGTGCTGCCACGGCGATGCTGCCCGACGGCGCCGAGATCCTGTGCCACAAGAACAACTCCGACGGCAAGGGCAACAGCTACGGCTGTCACGAGAACTACCTCGTCGCGCGCGAGGTGCCGTTCGGGCGCATCGTGCACCAGATCACCCCGCACTTCGTGACCCGGCAGATCGCCGTCGGCGCCGGCAAGGTGGGGTGCGAACTCCCGGGTGTCACTGCGAACGACGTGCCGTTCCAACTCAGCCAGCGTGCCGACTTCTTCGAGGAGGAAGTGGGCCTGGAGACCACGCTGAAGCGGCCCATCGTGAACACCCGCGACGAACCGCACTGCGACCCCAACAAGTACCGCCGCCTCCATGTCATCGTGGGCGATGCGAACATGAGCGAGACGGCCACGCTGCTGAAGGTGGGCGCCACCGCGATCGTGCTGGCCATGATCGAGGACGACGCCGTCGGCGACGACCTGGCGCTCGCCAACCCGGTCGCCGCCATCCGGCAGGTGAGCCACGACCCGTCGCTGCGTCGCACCGTGCTGCTGCGCAACGGGCAGCGAGCCACCGCGTTGGAGATCCAGTGGCAGTTGCTGGAGCGTGCCCAGAAGTACGAGCGCACGCACGGGCTGTCGGCGGTGGGCGACGAGGTGGGCCACGAAGTGCTCGCGCTGTGGCACGACGTGCTCACCGGGCTCGAGCGCGACCCCAGCTCGGTGGCGCACCAGGTCGACTGGGTGGCCAAGCGTCGCGTCGTGGAGGGGTTCGCGGCCCGACATGGCGCCGCACCCGACGACGCCCGGCTGAAGGCGCTCGACCTGCAGTACCACGACCTGCGCGCCGACCGCTGCCTGGCGTTGAAGGTGGGGCTCGACACGCTGGTCGACCCCGCCGACGTGGAGGTGGCCACCACCACGCCGCCCTCCACCACGCGCGCCTACTTCCGGGGCCGCTGCCTCGCGAAGTGGCCCGACGACGTGGTGGCTGCGAACTGGGACAGCATGGTGTTCGACGTGGGCCGCGACCCGCTGCGCCGGGTCCCGATGATGGAACCGTTGCGCGGCACGGCAGAATCCGTGCAAAGGTTGATCGACGAGAGCAACACCCCGGCCGAGCTGCTGGCGAAGCTGGGGGCCTGAGTCAGGGGAGCACCATGGCCGAGCGCACGCAGAAGCAGAAACCCGCACCGAGTCGCACCGAGGAGTCGGTGGAGGCCGCCCCGCCGGTCACCGAGAGCGGCGACAAGCTGAAGGCCGAGCTCGACGACCTGCTCGACGAGATCGACGAGGTGCTCGAGACCAACGCCGAGGACTTCGTGAAGTCGTACGTGCAAAAGGGTGGCCAGTAACCATCATGTCGATGCCCCTGTTTCCCATCGGCACCGATCCCGGCTCCAGCTTCCCCGAGTTGCTGAAGCGGGTCGGGCTCGCGCCCACGCTCGAGGCCACCGGCGAGGTGCACGTGCCGCACGCCACCACGTGCGTCGCCCTGCGCTTCGCCGACGGTGTGGTGATGGCGGGCGACCGCCGCGCCACCAGCGGCAACCTCATCAGCCACCGTGGCATGGAGAAGGTGGTGCAGGCCGATCAGCACAGCGGTGTGGCCATCGCCGGTGCCGCCGGTCCGGCCATGGAGATGATCAAGCTGTTCCAGCTGCAGCTCGAGCATTACGAGAAGGTGGAGGGCTCGGCCCTCAGTCTCGAGGGCAAGGCCAACCAGCTCTCGATGATGGTGCGCAGCAACCTGCCCGCCGCCATGCAGGGCATGGTGGTGGTGCCCATCTTCGCCGGGTACGACCTGCGCCGCGAGAACGGTCGCCTGTTCACGTACGACGTCACCGGCGGCCGCTACGAGGAGCACGACTACGTGGCCACCGGTTCGGGGATGCTGCACGCCGGCACGGTCATCAAGATCGGTTGGCGCGACGGCATGACCCGCGCTGACGCCGTGGCGCTCGCGTGCCGTGGGCTGTGGGAGGCCGCCGACGCCGACTCGGCCACCGGTGGCCCCGATGTGCTGCGCGGCATCTATCCGGTGGTGGCCACCATCACCGCCGACGGCTGGCAGCGGCTCGACGACACCGAGCTCACCACGGTGTTCACGTCCATCGTCGACGAGGTGCGTGCGCGATGAGCATGCCCTTCTACGTCGCCCCCGAACAGGTCATGAAGGACCGCGCCGACTACGCGCGCAAGGGCATCGCCCGCGGTCGTGCGCTGGTGGCGGTGCGCTACGCCGACGGCATCGCGCTGGTGGCCGAGAACCCCAGCAACACGCTGCGCAAGATCAGCGAGATCTACGACCGCATCGCCTTCGCCGGTGTGGGCAAGTACAACGAGTTCGACCAGCTGCGCGTGGCCGGTGTGCGGGCCGCCGACCTGAAGGGCTTCCAGTACAGCCGCGACGACGTCGATGCGCGCAGCCTCGCCAACAACTATGCACAGATCCTGGGCCAGATCTTCACCCACGAGATGAAGCCGATGGAGGTCGAGATCCTCGTGGCCGAAGTGGGCGTACGCGGGCAGGACGACCAGCTGTTCCACATCCTCTACGACGGCACGGTGGTCGACGAGCGCCGGTTCAGCGTGCTCGGCGGCGACGCCGAAGCGATCTCGGCCCGGATGAACGACCAGCACGCCGACGACCAGTCGCTCGACGACGCACTCAAGTCGGCCGCTGCGGCGCTCTCCGGCCCCGACCGCACGCTGGCCGCCGACGACCTCGAGGTGGCAGTGCTGTCGCGGTTGAACGGCCGCCGCTGCTTCAAACGGCTCACCGATGCGGCGGTGGCCGCCTCACTTGCGTCCTGACGACCATGGCCCACATCGACCTCAACAGCGACGTCGGTGAGGGTTTCGGCGCATGGGCCGGTGGGCCCGACGAACTGCTCGTGCCACTGCTCACCTCGGTGAACGTGGCGTGCGGGTTCCACGCGGGTGACCCGTCGACGATGCGGCGCACCTGCGAACTCGCTGTCGCTCACGACTGTGTGATCGGCGCGCAGGTCAGCTATCCCGACCTGGTGGGCTTCGGCCGCCGGTTCATGGAGATGCACCCCGACGAGCTGCGCGATGCGGTGCTGTACCAACTAGGTGCACTCGACGGCATCGCCGGCGCGCTGGAGACCGGCGTCGCGTATGTGAAGCCCCACGGTGCGCTCTACAACGCCATCGTGCGTCACGAGGTGCAGGCACAGGCCGTGGTGACCGCGGTGATGGAGTACGACGCCACGATGCCCGTGCTCGGGCTGCCCGGCAGTGCGGTGGAGGCGGCGTGTCACCGGGCCGGCCTCACGTTCGTGCGCGAGGGCTTCGCCGACCGTGCCTACGCCGACGACGGCACGTTGGTGCCCCGCACGCAGCCTGGCGCGCTGCTCACCGAGCCCGACGACGCGGCCGCCCAGGCCCTGCGCCTGGCCGAGTCGGGCGTGCAGAGCATCTGCGTGCACAGCGACAC
>SXGT01742413.1_pt1 | contig 27135 bp, 15 predicted proteins | sample 3176221 | NCBI WGS metagenome assembly SXGT01 (sample SAMN11356862, study PRJNA531348) | freshwater metagenome | isolation source: freshwater sample F1-120 | place: China: Fuxian Lake, Yuxi | collected 2017-12-25
ATTCCGACCCTTCGGCCGCTTCGATTCGGCTAATGAACAGTTCGTAGAGGCCCAGGGAAAAAATCAACATGATCGCGCCGAGGAGGTAGCCGTCGACCACCTCGACGACGCCTCGGATGACCATCGCCCGGTCGGCGTCGAGCGTCGGGGAGCCCGGGCGATAGCCCACCACGTGTTCGGCCATTCCCACGACATCGAGGGTGGTCACGTAGAACATCGCGAACGAGACCAAGAGGCTCGCGATCACCGCCACCAGGACGACGAGGCGGCTTCCCCAGAGGATCCGCTCGAACCCGCGTTCGACGGGCATTAGTCCTCGAGAGTGACGGCGGTACCGGAGGCGCTCACCATCAGCATCCCGCCGCCCGCTCCCATTTGGATCGACTCGTAGTCGAGATCCACGCCGACGACGGCGTTGGCGCCGAGGGAGCTGGCTTCCTCGAGCATCTCGTGAATGGCGACATCCCGAGCCTTCCGGAGCTCCTTTTCGTACGCGGCGGACCGGCCGCCGACGATGTCGCGAATTCCGGCAAACAGATCCTTGAAGATGTTGGCACCGAGAATGGCTTCGCCGGATACCAGTCCGAAGTGCCGGGTGACGCGTTTGCCGGCCACTTCATCGGTAGTTACCACCAACATGTCGTTCATTGGGAGCCTCAGGAGTTGGAGCGAATTCGTGAACCAAGTTAGGGGGAATCCCCCGTCGTGGCTACCGGCTGAAGACCACCATCATGTCCAAGAACAACGGAGACCTTGCCCCGCGTTCGGGGCCCGCTGGACTCTCCTTGGGCGCGACGATAGCTTGGATCACACCCGTCGGCGGATCGGAATCCTATGTCAATGCGCAGTTCGACGCGCGCGCTCGGGCGCGCCGTTCGGTCGTTGGTCGCGCTCGTCGTTGTCGGCTGCCAGGCGCCGGCGCCGTCCGCGGCACCGGAGGCCGCCGCCCCCCACCCGCTCGATCCTCTCACCGCCGCGGAGTACGCCCGGGCGGTTACCCTCCTTCGCGAGGCCGGCCACGTTGCCGACAGCTCGCGGTTCGTGGCACTCGAGCTCCGCGATCCGGACAAGGCCGAGGTCCTCGCGTGGCGCCCGGGGCAGGCTTTCGGCCGGACGGCGTTTGCCGTCGTCAAAGCGGGGACCCGGACCTTCGAAGGGGTGGTCGACCTCGGGGCAGGGCGGGTGAGTTCTTGGACCGAGATCCCCGGGGTTCAGCCGACGGTTCTCGGAGAGGAGATGGCCGCTGTGGGCGAGATCCTCGGCCGCGACCCGAAGTTCGTGGCCGCGCTCGGCGCTCGGGGCTTCAAGCCCGACGGGGTACTCTGCGCGCCCTGGACGCTCGGCAACTATGGGATCCCCGCCCATCGGGGTCGGCGACTGCTCAAGAGTGCCTGCTTCGTGATCGGGGCGGGCGGGAGTCCGTTCAACCGGCCGATCGAGGGACTCTGGGCCGTGGTTGACCTGAATACCAAGGAAGTCATCTAGATTCATGACGAGGCCGTGATCCCGGTGTCGACCGCGCCGGCCGCCATCGACGCGGCCTCGATCGCGTCAAAACGGACCCCGCTTCGGCCGGTTCTCGTCCACCGCCCGGAGGGGTCGAACGTCACGGTTCGCGGGCATCTGGTCGACTGGGACAATTGGTCATTCCACTATCGGCTGGAAAAGCGCTCCGGCCTGGTGGTCTCCGCGGTGTCCTATCGTGACGGCGACGAACGCCGCTCGGTGCTCTATCAGGGAGCCTTATCCGAGTTGTTCGTGCCGTATATGGATCCGCACGGCGCTTGGTACTCGCGGACCTTTATGGACCTCGGCGAGTACGGCTTTGGGGCCAGCGCGACGCCGCTCACCGCCGGGGTCGACTGCCCCGAGTCCGCGCTGCTGCTCGATGGGCTGGTGTCGGACGACAAAGGCGCCCCAGTGACGGTGCCCGGCGCGATTTGCCTCTTCGAACGGAATCCGGGCGACCCCGGGTGGCGCCACTACGACAACATCCTCCAGACCGGATTCGAGGGCCGCCGCGCGGTGGAGTTGGTGGTCCGGATGATCGCGGCGGTCGGGAACTACGACTACTACCTCGATTGGGTCTTTACTCAGGACGGGCGGATTCGGATCCGGGTTGGCGCCTCCGGCTACGACGGCCTCAAGGGGGTGGTGACGCAATCGATGGCTGACTCGACGGCCGCGAGGGACACCCGTCACGGCACCTTGGTCGCGCCTGGCCTGGTGGCGATCAATCACGATCACTACTTCAGCTTCCGGCTCGACGTGGACGTCGCGGGTCCCAGCAACAGCCTTTCGATCGACCGGCTCGCGATGAAGGAGTTCGAAGGCCCCCGGAGCGGCTGGATGGTGGAGTCGCAGGTGGCCCGGACCGAGCGAGACGGGATCCTGGACTACAGCCTAACGCGGCCGGCGCACTGGCGGGTGATCAATCCGGGTGCCGCCGGCCCGGTTGGCCACTCGCCCGGATATGTGGTGCATCCCGGGAACAGCGTGGCGTACAGCATGCTCCACGAGGATGATCCGGCGGGCCGGCGGGCCGGTTTCATCCGCCATCAACTCTGGGTTACGCCCCGCGCGGCCGACGAGCGATATGCCGCTGGGATGTACGTCAACCAAAGCGAGGGAGGCCTCGGCCTCCCGGCATGGACCGCCGCGAACCGGCCGATCCAGGACACCGATATCGTGCTGTGGTACACGGCCGGGTTCCACCACGTGCCGCGGACCGAGGACTACCCGATCATGCCGAGTGCCTGGCATGAAGTGGCCTTGGTGCCGTTCAATTTCTTTGGGCGCAATCCGGCGCTCGACGTGCCGACGGCGTGGAGCGGTGCCGCGGGAGCCCGGTAGCGACGGCGCCCGACGTTCGCGCCCTTCGCCTGGTTAGCGGGTGGCCGGCCCGACCGGCCACTCCCGCACGAGAGTTACGGGGCGGAGACCACCCCGCTGCCGCGAGCCGAGGGCGGTTCGTCCGGTCCGATGCGCTCCGCCGACCGCCCGATCAGGAACCCTTCCGCGCCGTCATCGAGCCGGACCCGATACCAGCCGCCGATCGCGGCCACCACCCGGACCGAGTCGGTTCGCCCGAGGACCCGGAGGGTGTCCGCGGCTTGGCGGGGGCCGCGCCGCACCACCGCGTTTGCCACTCGGCTCCGGGCGTAGCCACCGAGCAGGGAAGTGTCGACCGCCAGCCGAGCCACCGACCCTCGCGGCTGGTGGAAGAACCAGAACGGGTCGATCGGTCCCTCGCCCCGGCGGTACACTCCGAAATGGAGATGCGGCGGTGTGGTGCGAGCGTTGCCGGTATTGCCGACCAGCCCGATCGTGTCGCCCTGGGCCACCGAGGCGCCGGTGGTGACCAGTTGGCTCGACAGATGGGCGTAGTACTGGGTGTAGCCGCGTTCGTCACGAACCCACACCACCAGCCCGCCTAACTCGTTTTCCCCGACTTCCTCCACCCGCCCGTTCGCGGCTGCGATTACCGGGGTGCCCCGGGGCGCGAAGATGTCGACCCCTTGGTGGAGTCGCCGTCCGCCATCGCGCGGGGCTCCCCATTTGCTCAGGATGTCGGGCTCGCCTCGACCCGAGACCGGAAACGCCAACATCGGCGCGATCGACAGCGTCACCGCGAACCGCCCGCCCCGAAACAGCTCCGGCTGGGCCCGGAACACGTACCAGCCGTCCCGGCGAGGCTCGAAACTGACGAACCGCTCGCCCCGGTGCGATTCCGCGGTCGCCGGCCCGAGCGAATCGCCGCTGGTGCCGGCGTATCGAGTGTCGAGGACGATGGTCGCGAGGGTGTCGGCCGGCAGGGAGACTTCGAAGCGAACCAACTGCCCTCGCTTGAGCTCGATCTTGAGTCCGATCGCGCCGGCGTCGCGGGGTGGGAGATCCACCTCTTCCCGATGAGGCGAGGTCACGGTCGGGGCATCGGCGAACGCCCGGTCGCCCGCCGCGATCCAATCGCGGACCATCGCGGCATCACCGAGGCCGGCCTGGACCAAGCCGTCGAGATACCGCTGCCTCGCCGGCCGCCGATCGACCAGGCGTTGGGCGAAGTCGGTCGCTTCCCCGCAGCCTGCCAAGATCAGCAAGCCGGCCGCCGCCATCCGCGCTCCTCGGGTCGTCATGTTAGGATGATAATGCGGGCGGGGGCGGGGTCCCGGCAACCGGGTCGCTCACTGACCTCCGCCGGGCGTTCGGGCGACCCGGTTCGCTTCGGCGAGGTCGTTCCGGAGCCGCTCGAGCGCCGCCTCGTCGAACCAGCGGCCCGCGGCCACCACGCCCACCGGGCGCCGGGCCGTCGACAACTCCAGGAGCGGGTTCCGAGCCAGCACCAGCAGATCCGCCCGCGCCCCGGGCGTGATCGTCCCGGCCCGGTACGACGAATCGATCTCAGCGGCAATCCACTCCGCCGGGTTCCTGGTGGCGGTCGCCAGCGCCCGCCACGGACCGAGCCCCGCGGCCGAGAGTTCCTCGATTTCGTCGTGGAGCGAGTAACCGGGAAACATCAGGGGCAGCGGGGTGTCGGTTCCCGCCAGCATCTTCACGCCGGCATCCGCGAACACCTTGGTCATCGTCACCAGAAACCGGTACCGGCTGGCGATGGTGGCCGCGCCGGCTGGGTTCCGCCTCGTGTACGGGTTCCGCTGGGTCCAGATCTCCATCAGGGGCGCGTTCAGGTAGGCCGCATCCGGAAGCGCGAGCGAGGAATCGGCGCCGTCGGCACGCCCCCACTGCGTCGCGATGCCGTGGAACATGGCGAGGTTCGGGGTCAGCCAGACGTTTGCCGCCACGATCCGCTCAGCGGTGGCGCCGAGTCCGGTCGTGTCTCCGCTCTGGAACTGGGTGTAGATCAGCTCCTCGCCGTGGGCCACCATCGATTGCCGAACGTCAATAACCGAGGAAAACGGCAGGTTCCGGGGTGCATGGCCCATGATCGGGATCCCGAACTCTCGCCCGGCCGCTGTCAGCGCCGCGTGGGTTTCGGCCGACATGTTGCCGTGGATCTTGACGATATCGTACCCGGCGCGTTTCTGCTCCTCCACGGCGCGGCGGGCGTCCTCCGGCGTCTTGATGACGGGCTCGTTGGTGTAGGGGCCGCTGGTGTAGATGTCGGGCCCGGTCAGCTCGCCGCGGCGCACCCGGCCCCGGAGCAGCAGGTGCTCCGGAGCGCCCTTGAGGTTGAAGACGGTGGTGACGCCGTAGGCGAGGAAGATCGGCATCCATTCCTCGGGCCGACGGTCGAGATGGACATGGGTGTCGACGAGCCCGGGCATCAGGAACTTCCCCCGCGCATCGATCCGCTGCACCCCGGCGGGAACGGTGATCCGGTTCCGGGGGCCGACTGCCTCGATCCGGCCGTCCCGGATCAGGACGGTCTGGTCGGTGGCGATGCGCTGGTCGGTCATGGACAGAACGGAGGCGCCCACCAGGGCAACCGGAGCCGGGGTGCCGGGCGCCTGGGCAGGCGGCTGCATGAAGACGGCGGCCACCAGGAAAACGGAACTCATCGGGGGACCTCGGGAGTCTCGGGTCGGGTAGTGAGCGACTGTTACGGTCTGACGAGCGGCGATGGCCGTTCGTTTCAGCGATGGATCCGTTGCCGCGGGGCGGCCCGGGGGGTAGTCACGACGCTCGGTTCCGGACATCTTTGGCCGTTCCCCAACTCCGTCCCGCCGTCGGGGCCAGCAGTCCGCCCCGGGGCTCCATAGGGTTTGCCCATGACCGAGGTCCCACCCCGCCTTGCCGCCGCGTTGACCGATCGCTACCGGATCGAGCGCGAGCTGGGGCACGGCGGGATGGCCAATGTGTACCTGGCCGAGGACCTCAAGCACAAGCGGAATGTCGCCCTCAAGGTGCTCAAGCCGGAACTCGCCGCCGTCCTTGGGGCGGAGCGGTTCGTTCAGGAGATCACGACGACCGCGGCGCTCCAGCATCCGCACATCCTCCCGCTCTTCGACTCCGGCACCGCCGGCGGCTTTCTCTTCTATGTGATGCCGTTCATCGACGGCGAGACGCTCCGCGACAAGCTGAACCGGGAGACCCAGCTCGGCGTCGAAGAGGCGGTCAGGATCACGACCGACGTGGCCGGCGCGCTCGACTACGCCCACCGCCACGGCGTGATCCACCGAGACATCAAACCCGAGAACATCCTGCTCCATGACGGCCGGCCCATGGTGGCCGACTTCGGGATCGCCCTGGCGCTGAGCGCGGCCGCGGGCGGGCGAATGACGGAAACGGGCCTTTCGTTAGGCACTCCCCACTACATGAGCCCCGAGCAGGCGACGGCCGAGAAGGAGCTGACGCCTCGGAGCGATGTCTACTCGCTCGGCAGCGTGCTCTACGAGATGCTCGCGGGCGACCCGCCGCATACCGGTGCCTCGGCCCAGCAGATCATCATGAAGATCGTCACCGAGGAAGCGGCGCCGGTCAACCGGGTTCGGAAAGCGGTGCCGCCGCACGTCGCGGCGGCGGTGGCCCAATCGCTCGAGAAGCTTCCGGCCGACCGATTCGGGAGCGCGCAGGCGTTCGCGCTGGCGCTCGGGAATCCGGGGTTCCGCGCGACCGGGAGCAAGGTCACCGCCCCCGGCGTCGCGCGCGGCCGCTCACGGAAGGGATGGGTCTCGATCGCCCTCACGGCCCTCGTGCTGGGCGCCGCGGCCTTCCTGGCCGGCCGCCGGACCGCGCCGGGGCCGACCGTGTTCGACGTCGGCCTGCCCGACACCGCCCAACTGTCGTTCGTCATGGACGGCCCATTCGGCGTTGAGTGGCCGAGCCTCACGGTCTCGCCCGCCGGCGACTTCATCGTGTACGTCGCACGCCGCGGCGCCACGAACGAACTCTGGTACCGCAGTTTGACCGGTTCCGAAGCGAGGCCCCTGCCGGGAACCCAGGGCGGATACCTGCCCGCGATCTCGCCCGATGGCCGGTGGGTCGCGTTCGGCGACGGGCGGTTACTGCGCAAGGTCGCGGTGGATGGCGGAACGGCCGCGAGCGATGTTGCAGAGGCCGTCGGGCCTACCGGGATCGAGTGGTCCGGCCCCGATGAGATCCTGGTCGCGGCTGACTTCGGCGGGCGGACTGAATGGGTCCGGGTGAGCGATGGGGTGAAGAGCCGGATCGGCGGCATCTGCGGCTGGCCCGCGCGGGTTCCGGGCACTGATGACTTCTTTTGCCAGCCGCAGGCCGGGGTGGGTGGTGCTCCCCGGATCGTCACCCTCGAGGCGGACGGCTCGGTGCCGCTCTCGCCGACCGCGGGGACGATCCTGGGTGACAGCGCGCGCCCGCTGGCGGGCCTGAATCCGAAGATCGTCGGGGAGCACGTGGTCTTCATCGATCTTGACGGGAATCTCGTGGCCGCGCCGTACGACCGGGAGGCGAGGACCTTCGGGACGAGGCGGATCGTTCAGCGCGGCCTCCGACGTTCCTCATTCGGCGCGTTGGGCCATTTCGGGGTCAGCGGCGGTGGCGACCTCGTATTCGTTCCCGGGTCGAATGGCGGCGTCGGACAGTTCGTGGCCGCCGAGCCAGGGGGGGCGACCCGGGTCCTCCCGATTCCGGCGAAGGAGCATCAGAACTTTAACGTGTCGCATGACGGGCGCCGGCTGGCGGCATCGGCGCGAGGCGTCGCCGGCCTCGAACTCTGGATCTACGACATCGTCTCGGGGCAGGGTGATCGCGCCGCAAGCGGATTCGGGGTGGGTTACCCGGTGTGGGCGCCGGACGGCACCCTTGCGTACTCGACGCGTTCGGCATCGACGGACCGGTTGCAGACGATGCTGCTCCCACCGGCCGGCGATGTTCCCGTCGCGGTTGCAGGTCTCGGAGTGGATCCGCTGGCGTTCGTCACCCGGCGCTTCCTCGTCGGCTCGACGCGGCTTGATGTCACGGTGGTGGCCCTCGACGGCGACAGCGTGGTCCGCGCCGACACGTTGAAGCTTCCCAACGCCCAGTACTATCCGGTCGTCTCGCCGGACGCTCGCTGGATCGCGTATGCCGGGGCTGAAAAGGGGAGTATCCAGCTTTTCGTGACGCCGTTCCCTTCGATGAGCCGGCAGTACAAGGTGTCAATCGAGGACGCCTCGGAGCCGAGCTGGCTGCCCGACGGGAGTCTGGTCTATCGGGACGGATCGTGCTGGTACCGGCTCCGCCCGCGCGCCGGCGAGGTCCCGCCCCTCTCGGCCCCCGCGCCGCTGCTCTGCGACGAGAAGCTGATCAACACCCCGGGTCCCTCGAACACGACGATGCCGGACGGCAGCCTCCTGTACCTCCGCACCGTGGGCCCCACGACGGCAGGATATGTTCGCGTGGTGCGGGGCTTTGCGAAGACACTGTCGCGCGGCGGCACCGACGCCGAGGCTCCGCGATGACGGGGGCATCAGCGCGCCTCGGCGCCGCCCTGGCCGACCGCTACCGGATCGAGCGCGAGTTGGGCCAGGGCGGGATGGCGACGGTGTACCTGGCCGAGGACCTCAAACACAAGCGCAGCGTCGCCATCAAGGTGCTCCGGCCCGAGCTCGCCGCTGTGCTCGGCGCGGAGCGGTTCGTCCAGGAGATCACGACGACGGCGGCGCTCCAGCACCCGCACATCCTGCCGCTGTTCGACTCCGGCTCGGCCGACGGCTTCCTGTTCTACGTGATGCCGTTCATCGACGGCGAGACCCTCCGTGCGAAGCTCGATCGCGAGACCCAGCTCGGCGTGGACGCGGCGGTGAAGATCGCCACCGAGGTGGCCGACGCGCTCCACTACGCCCACTCGAAGGGCGTGATCCACCGGGACATCAAGCCGGAAAACATCCTGCTCCAGAACGGCCGGCCGATGGTGGCCGACTTCGGGATTGCCCTGGCGGTGAGTGCGGCGGCGGGCGGGCGGATGACGGAAACGGGGTTGTCGTTAGGCACACCGCACTACATGTCGCCCGAGCAGGCCACGGCCGAGAAGGCGATCACCGCCCGGAGCGACGTCTACTCCCTGGCCAGCGTGCTCTACGAGATGCTCGCCGGCCAGCCTCCTCATCTGGGCGGCTCGGCGCAGCAGATCATCATGAAGATCATCGCCGAAACGGCGCCGGTGGTGACCCAGTTCCGGAAGACCGTGCCACCGAACGTCGCGGCGGCCGTGGCCAAGGCGCTGGAGAAGCTGCCGGCCGACCGGTTCGACAGCGCGAAGTCGTTCGCCGACGCCCTGGCGGACCCGCGGTTCGGCATCGCGGCCGGCACGCTCAACGCCGAGGGGCGCGCGGGGAGCGCGGCCGGCAGTCGTTGGGCCTGGCTCGGCTGGGGCGTGGGCGCGATCGGCGTCGTCCTCGCCGCGTGGGCGCTCCGAGTCACCTGGTCGGAGCGAGCCGCGCCGCCAGCGGCCAAGCACCTCAACATTGTTCTTCCGGATTCGGCGCCGCTCTCTTACGCGAGCTCGGGTAGCACCGACCCGGGGCGCCGGGCACTGGCGCTGTCGCCGGATGGTAAGACCCTGTTCTATGTGGCGCGCGGCAATGGCGCCAATCGCATCTACCGACGCGACATCGGCGCGTTCGAGGCGACACCCGTCGCAGGGACCGAGGGCGCCCGGGACCCGCTCGTCTCTCCGGACGGCGAGTGGATCGCCTTCTTCGTCGGATCGGAGCTGCGCAAGGTGCCGATCGGGGGCGGGGCGGGGGTGGCGCTCGCTGCGATCCCGGAAGCGACGGGCGCGGATTGGAGCTCCGACGGACGGATCCTCGTAGCCGCCCGCGAGGGACGGGAATTCGGCTGGGTACCGCAGTCGGGTGGGCCGCTCGAGGAGATTCCGAACCCGCAGGACGCCCGCCGCTTGCTCCCAAGCCTGTTGCCGGACGGCCGCCACGCGCTGATCGGGACCTTGAGTGTCATCTACACCTCCCTGGTCGCTGTCGTCGACCTCGAGACCGGGCGGACGCTGGCGTTGACGCCGTCCGGGCCGGTCTCCGTCGACTCGGTCGACCTTGCGACCGCGATCCGCGGCCAGCAGCCGAAGTATCTCCCGTCTGGACAGCTGGTCTACACCACCCCGGCCGGGCTGATGGCCATCGGGTTCGATCCCGTCACCCATCGCGTCAGCGGCCGCGCGGTGGAGGTCCTGAGCGGCATCCGGTCGGGGAGCGGCACCCAGTACGCGGTGGCGATCGATGGAACCCTGGTGTATGCGCCGGGCGTCGACGCGAACCTGGGGGTGCTGGTCTGGGCCTCGCGTGACGGTGCGGTGGACAGTCTCGGCTTCGCGCCGCAGCGATACGGAACGTTCGCGCTCAGCCCCGATGGCCGGCGCATCGCCGCGTTGGTCACGTCGTCGGCTGGAGCGCTCGAGCTCTGGGTGTACGACGTCGAACGTGGCACGGAGGCCAAGGTCATCACCCGCGGCATCCCGTTCGCTCCGCGGTGGTGGCCGGACGGGAGGCGGGTTGTCTTCACGGAAGCCGCCACCCAGGCGCCCTATGGGCAGGTGGTCGTGCGACAGCTCGTCGAGAGCGCGGGCGAGCGCGATACACTCGCCGTTGGGTGGCAGCTGGACGGTATCGCGCCGGACACGCTGGAGGCAGCGGGTACGTCCGCCTCCGTAGGCGGCGCCTGGATCGTGCCCCTGGTTCTCGGGAAGGACCCCGTTCCCGTCGACTCCTTCCGGGGGGCCTGGGGACCGGCATACTCGCCGGACCAGCGCTGGATTGCCTACACTTCGAACGAAGCGGGCCGGTACGAGATCTACGTGACCAACGCCGGCCGGCGTGGTGCGCGACAGAAGGTCTCGCTCGCCGGGGGCGAGGAGCCGGCCTGGTCGCCGCGGGGCGACCAGCTCTTCTATCGCTTGGGCCAGGAGTGGTTCGCGGTAGCGGCTCCACCACCCGGCTCCTCGACGTTCGGCCGTCCGCAGGCGATCTTCCGCGGGCCCTACGGGAATGTGTACGGGCGTTCCCACGATATCGCCCCCGATGGGCGGCGACATCTCCTCATTCTCGGCCCTCGCGAACAGTCCACCGCCCGCCTCAACGTGATCACCAACTGGACCGACGACGTGCGGCGAAGGATCGAGCGATGAGCGCCGTCCCCGAACGGCTCTCGGCTGCCTTGGCCGCCCGATACCGCATCGACCGGGAGCTTGGCCAAGGCGGGATGGCCACCGTTTATCTGGCCCAGGACCTGAAGCACGACCGCCAGGTCGCCATCAAGGTCCTCAAGGCGGAACTCGGCGCCGTGCTCGGCGCGGAGCGGTTCGTCAACGAGATTCGGACCACCGCCAACCTGCAGCATCCCAACCTGTTGCCGCTGTTCGACTCCGGCGAGGCGGACGGGTTCATGTACTACGTCATGCCGTACATCGAAGGGGAGACGCTCCGGGCGCGAATGGACGCCGAGCGCCAGCTGCCGGTCGAGGAGACGGTCCGTTTGGTTTCGCTGCTGGCGGGCGCGCTCGACTTTGCCCACGCCCGCCACGTCGTTCACCGCGACCTCAAGCCCGAGAACATCCTGTTGCAGGCCGGCCAGCCGATGATCGCGGACTTCGGCATTGCCCTGGCCGTCGCGCAGGCCGGCGGTGAGCGGGTGACCCAGACCGGACTCTCCCTTGGGACGCCGCACTACATGAGCCCGGAGCAGGCGGCGGGGACGCACACGGTGGATGCCCGATCGGACCAGTACGCCCTCGGCGCCACCGTCTACGAAATGCTCACCGGCGAGCCTCCGCACACCGGCCCCACCACGCCGGCGATCGTGGCACGCCTGATGACGGAGCGCCCGCGTGACATCCGCGCCACCCGGCCTGCCGTGCCCCCCGGCGTCGATGCGGCCGTCCTCCGGGCGCTCGAAAAATCGCCGGCCGACCGGTTCCCGAGTTGCGGTGCGTTCGCTGAGGCGCTCGCGGCCCCGCCTCCTCGGGCTCGCGGAGGCCCTCGCCTCGCTGTCGGGGTGGTGCTGGCGCTCGTGGCGGTGGCGAGTATCGCGGGCGCGGTGATCCGGTGGGGCGCGCCTTCCGGCGAGCCCGCCGGCGCCGCGACCACCGTCGACGAGCGGTCACTCGTGGTGCTCCCGTTCACCTCGGTCGGTGGCGACACCGCCAACAGCTACTTCGCGGCCGGCATCGCGGATGAACTGGCCACGGCACTCATGCAAATCCCGGGGCTTCGCTTGGCCGGACGGGCCTCGGCGGCCCGCCTCAAGGAACAGGGTCGAGGTGCGAAGGAGATTGGCGCGGCGCTGAGCGTGGCGGCGGTGCTCGATGGCTCGGTCCGCCGCGCGGGCGACCGGATCCGCGTCTCGGCCGAACTCACCAGCGCCGGCGATGAACGGATGATCTGGAGCCAGACCTACGAGCGCGCCCTGGCCGATGTGTTCGCGGTGCAGGACGAGATCACCAGGGAGATCGTCGCGGCGCTGCAGGTGCGACTGGCGACCCCAGGCAGCACCGGCGCCAGGACGGCACGCGGCGGCACCAAGAATCTCGAGGCGTACGATCTCTACCTGCGGGCGTTGCCACTGTACCAGGCGCGCGGCCGCGGACTGCTCAAGGCGGAGCGGTACCTCGTGGAGGCGATCTCGCGCGACCCGGGGTATGCCCGAGCGCACGCAATGCTTGCCTCGACGCTGCTGGCGCAGCCGTACTGGGTCTCGGTGGATCCAACCGACGTCGCGAAGCGGGGGCGGGCCGCCGCGATGCGGGCGATCGCGCTCGATGATTCGCTGGCCGATGGCCATCAGGCCCTGGCGCATGCGCATTCGGAAGCGGGGGAGTGGAGCGCGGGGCGGCGCGAGTACGAGCGGGCCATTGCCCTCGATCCCCAGTTCGTGGAAGCACGCTACCGGCTGGGCGAGATGATGTACCGGATGGGACGCCCGCGCGAATCACTCGGCCACTTCGAAGCCGCGAATCGACTGGATCCGCTGTACTCGCAGAACAGCTCCTACCTCAGCCTGACCTTGGCAATGCTCGGCCGCATCGACCAGGCGATTGTCGTAGCCGAAGCCGCGCTGGCGCTCGATCCGGAGCACGTCAATCTCATCCAATGGTACGCCCACGTGCTCGAACTTGCGGGCCGTCCCGAGGAGACGGCAGCGCAGGCGCGCAGGCTGGTCGCCCTCTCAGACGGGGTTCTGGCGCGGATCGGCAGCGCGGCGGGATTGTTGGGCCGCGCCGGTGCGCGCGACGAGGCCCGCGCCCTGCTGCGCCGGGTCGAGGCGATCCCCGCCGGGACTCACGAGCGTGACGTGGCCATCCTTTTCGCGCGGCTCGGATTGGGGGATCTCGAGGCCGCGATGACGGCCCTCGAGACGGCGGCACCGAGCGACCCGCATCACCTGCTGGCGTTTGGCCTGCACGGTGTCGCCTATGACCCCCTGCGCGCCGACCCGCGCTTCGCGGCGGTCATCCGTCAGCTCGGTCTCGACGTTGCACGCCTGACGCTGCCCGACGGGGGACGGTTTCGGTAGGGCTTGAGGTCACGGTTGGGTCATGATGACCCGCTAGGTTGCTTCCCATGAAACGAACTCTTCTCGCCCTCGCGGCCGCCCTGCTCGCCATTCCAGCCGGCCTCGATGCCCAAGGCCCGTGGCGGCTCGCCCTGACGGCCGGTCCCTATCGGGTCGATCGCCTGGCGGGAACGCCAATTGTCCCAACCGCAACCCTGACCAAGCAATTCGGCGGGCGGATGCTGGCCGGCGGAAGCCTCGGGCTGGTTCGCGCGGCTGGATTCTATGGGCTCGACGCCTTGACCCTCGATCTTCATGTCGGCGTCCGGAGCGCGCCGGCCAAGCTCGAAGGGTTCGCCACCGGCGGGCCGACGACGCTGCTCGGCGGCGACGGCGACGGCACTCCGTACCTGTCGACCGGCCTCCACCTCACCACGGGCGTCAATTGGTGGGTCGGACCGCGGATCGGCTTCACTGCTTCGGCCACCGGGCGAGTCTGGGTTACAACTGGCAACTCCCGATTCTCCCCGAGCGCCACAGCCGGGATCGTGTTTCGGCTCTGAGGCGCGTCGAGTGGCTCACGGTTTCCTCTGGAGCTCCCGAATCAGGTAGTTCGTCGTCGCCCGGCTCACCGTGAGCCAACTCTCGTGGCGCAAGAAGTCGTGGATCTCATCCGGGATCAGCATCTCCTCGAACCGCACCCCCTGGGCCCGGAGCCGCTGAACCAGGTCCACCGTCTGGCTCACCTGGACGTTCCGGTCGTCGTCCCCATGAATGAGCAGCACCGGCGACCGCCAGGTTGCCATGTCAGCCACCGGCGACGACTGCCACATCACTAAGAGGGCCTGCTCCAGGTCGGACGGCTTTTCCGGCCTGAGGGCCATGGCGGCGAACCGGTCGAGGTTCGCGGTCCGGTCGTGGACGCCGTGGATGTCTACCCCGGCGGCGAACAGGTCGGAGTTCCGGGCCAGCGCGAGCGCGGTGAGATACCCACCGTAGGAACCTCCGTAAATGCCGATCCGGGCCGGGTCGACGTCGCCGCGGCCGCGGAGGTAGTGGGCCGCCGCCAAGACGTCCTGGTACTCCGAGGCGCCCGAGGAGCCGCCGCGATCGGGATTCATGAACCGATCGCCGTAGCCGATGCCGAGTCGGAAGTTGACCGACACCACGACGAAGCCTTGGCTCGCCAAATACTGGTTCAGGGCGTAGTCGGAGGCGTAGTAGTGCCAATAGTGGTAACCCAGCAGCATCTGGCGCGGTGGTCCGCCGTGGACGTAGACCACGGCCGGGTGCTTCCCGGGGCCCAAGTCGCTTCGCTTGAAGACCTGGAAGTGAATCGGGAGCCCGTCGATCGATGGGATCACCACCCGTTCCGGCGTGACCAGGGCACTGGTCGGGAACTCGGCCGGGATCCGGTCGGCGCTGAGGAGCTTGGGGGTGCCGCCGTCGAACCCGATGACTGCGGGGAGCGGCGGGCGCTTCGGGCCGCTCGAGAGCAGTGCGATGCTCCGCCCGTCGCCGGTGACCACCGGGCCCCACTCGAGATCGGCACCGCGGGTCAGCTGAACCGGCTCGGCCGCGCCGACCGGCACCTTGAAGAGGTGGCGGCGATCGTCGTCGGCCGGATCCGGTCCCGTGTTGGCGTTGTAGACCACGAAGCGGCGGTCGGGTGACAGGGTGACGAACTCGACCATGAAGTTGCCCGGCGTGAGCAGGACCGGCACGGTGCCGCCGGCCGCCGGGACCGAATAGAGATGGGGCCAGTTGTCGAGGTTGGCGAGGAAGACCAACCGGTCGCCCGCCCCCCAGGCGAGATTGACGCCGCCCTGAGTGCGGGGACGGGAGCCGAGCAGGGTGTTCGGGCTGTCCCATGCGGTTTTGGCGATGCCGGTGGCGACGTCCACCACTCGAAGCGACCACGGGCGCGGATGGCGCTCGAGCAGCGTCCGGGGCGCGCCGCCCTGGCCCGGCTCTGCCACCACCGCGATCCGCTTCCCGTCCGGCGACCATACCGGCGAGCCGACCCGGTCGGTGTTCGGCGCGAGCCAGCGGATCGGCGCGGTGGCCGAGGTGTAGAGACCGAGCAGACTGTAGCCGCCGCGGTTGGAGACGAACGCGAGCGCGCTGCCATCGGGCGCCCAGGCAAGGTCGCCGCTTCGGCCCCGGGCGAAGAAGAGCGGCTCGGCCTTGCCGTCCGGCGCGAGTGACACGGTCCAGACCTGGCCGTCCTTGGTATAAGCGACCCGGTCGCCCCTCGGGCTGATTACGGGCTCGTCGCCCTGGGTGAGCACCCGGCCACCGCCGCCGGCCCACGGCACCGTCCAGATTTCGACTCGGGTGCGGGTCGGGCTGCTCGCGGGGTTGGGTTCAATTCCTCCGGGCGAAGGCCAGTTCCCGCCGTGGTCACCTCCGCGCACGAAGACGAGGTGCTCGCCCGTCGGCGTGAAGCTGACCTGCGTCAGATCCTGACCGTCGTCGGCGGTGAACGCGGTGAGCTGTCTGGGGGCCCAGCCGGGGCCTTCCGCGGCCCAGACGTTCCGGACGCCTTTGTCTTTGAGGACCCACGCGATCCGCTGCCCGGTGGCGGCGCTGACCAAGTTGGTTGGGAAGGGGAAGGTGACGAACCGATCGACCGGCTGCGGGTTCGGCTGGGCGAGGAGGCCCGAGGCGAGCAACAGGAATGCGGCGGGCATTGCCCGCAAGGCAGCGCGATGCATTGTGATCTCGGTGTGGAGTTCGAGGGTGAAGCTACTGTGTTCATCTGGCAACCGGAATTGAGGGTCGGGGCGGCGTGGGTCGGATCGTGCCGCTGACCCGAGTTTGTCAGGCGCCTGACAAACCCGAGATCGGACTACGGTCCCACCTCGCCACACCGCCCGGCCGTGTCGAAATCAGCCCTAACCGGGTGAAAACGGTGAGGCCGATCCGGAGCCGGTGACGATATTGACCCGATGGACCGGATCGACCTCGAACCCGTCACCCTCGAACGATTGCTGGCCCTCACCCGACGCGGCGCCGCCGCCGGCCGGCTCCTCGGCCGGATCGGGCCCGCCGGCTTGACGGTCGTGCAACTCGGCATCTTGGCCGACCTGGACCGGGCCGGCGCCCTTCACCTCAGGGAACTGGCCCGGCGCCAGAGTTGCCGGCGGCAATCGGTGGACGAGGCAGTCCGGAGCCTCGCGGCGGCGGGCTGGATTCGGCGCATCGCCACGACTGACCGCCGCCTCAGCCGGTGGGCGCTCGAACCGGAGGGCGCCGCCCAACTCGGCCGGGTGCGAGATCGGGTGGGCGGGTTCCCGCCGGCCGCCCTCGCCCGGATCCTCACGATCGACGGGCGGGAGCTTTGCTGGGAGTGGTAGCTACGGGGCCCGCTTGGCCGGGTTTCCCCCGGTTCGTCGCGTAGGTTGAAAACCCCTTTGGAGGCCGAATGCGCCGTTTCCTGGTTCCCGTAGTGGGCGCCGCCTTGTTTGCGGCTGGGTGCGGGGGTGGGACCACTGATCCACCACCTGACACGACGACCAACTTGACCGTCCAGGCCGGCGACGGCCAATCGGCTCCAGTGGGGCAAGCCATCGCGACCGCCCCTTCAGTCAAAGTCGCCAACCGGAGCTGCGCCGGCGTGGCCGGCGTCGCCGTGACCTTCGCGGTCTCGTCCGGTGGGGGCACCGGCTCGGGACTGACCCAAACCACCAACGGGCAAGGGATCGCGACGGTCGGCGGCTGGACCTTGGGCACCACCGCCGGGCCCAACGCCATGACCGCCACGATCGCCGGCAGCGCACCCGTGACGATCTCGGCCACCGCCACCGCGGGGCCGCCTAACGGCATGGCCAAGACCGGCGGTGACAACCAATCGGCCTCGGTTCGGGCCCCCGTCACTACCCGGCCCGCCGTCAAAGTGAGCGATCAATTCGGCAACCCGGTTCCCGGTGCCGGCGTCCTGTTCGCCGTCGCCGCGGGAGGCGGCGCGGTGACCGGTGGCACCCAAACCACGGACGCGGCCGGGGTCGCAACGGTCGGGGCCTGGACCATGGGGCCCACCCAGGGCGAGAACCGGCTCACCGCATCGGTGTCGGGCAGCTCGCTCGCCCCGGTGACCTTCACCGCCACCGGCCAGGAGGTCCTGGTCCAGCCTTCCAAGGACACCACCTTTCAGGCCGGCACCGTTGGCCTGACCCGCCTGGTCATTCCGGCCGGGCGGATCGTGACGGTGGCCGGAAACCTGGTCATCAATGCCGACAGCGCCGTGGTGATCGCGGGCACGCTCAAAGGTTCGTGCGCGGCCATTACGATCAACGGCGAGCAGACCGTCACGATTAGCGGCGTCATCGACAATCAGTGCCCCTCACCCTCCGACCCGGGCGCCGACCTCCGGATCGTGGCCAAGGGCGGCTACACCGTCACCGGCGCCGGCGAAATCGCCACGTCGGGCAAGGGAGTCCTGACGAACGACCCATCGGTCACCGGGCCGGCGGCGCCCCCGGCGCTGTCGTCGTTCCAGGGCCTCGCGCTCGCGACGAGCCCCTGTCAGGTGAGCGGGAAGGCCTTCGTCGCCAAGCCGATCCGCGCCAAAACCGGGACCAGCGGCACCACCGGCCAGAAGGGCGACGATGCCTCGAATTCGTGGACCCTCTGGTGCAAGGGGGCCGATCTCGAATTGGGGGCCGGGGTCCGGGTCTATGGCCAATCCGGCGGTCATGGGGGCGTTGGCGCCGATTTGAACAAAGAAAGTGCCGATGCCAAAGGCGGGGCCGGCGGCCGGGGCGGCGACATCACGGTCGGCTCAACCGCCCGCGTCGTGTTCACCGGCGCCGTTGAAGTCACTTCCGGCGACGGGGGCGACGGCGGCGACGCCAAGGCAACGGGTAGCCCCAGCAAGGCTGGTCAGACCGCCTCGTCCGCCAAGGCCGAGGGCGGTGTCGGCGCCGGCCCCGGGCTGGTGCGAGTCGTGGGGACCCAGGGCATCGTCGGCGGGAATGCTCTGACCATCATCTTGGGCCGGGGCGGCCACGGCGGAAACGCGGAGGCAATTGGCGCCGACGGCGTGGTCGGGAAGGCACCCGGACCGCGCGAGCAGGACGGAGGCCCAGCGGATGCGAAGGGCGGGGTCGGGGCCGGCTCGCCCTCGAATCAACTCACCATCACGGGCAATGCGGCTGGGGTCCCAGCGGTGGCAGGTGGAGACGGCGGAAAAGGTGGAGACGCCACCGCGACCGGCGGGAAAGGCGCCACCGCGATCACCGAGATCATACCCGACGGCGGACATGGCGGGGCCATGAAGGCAACCGGGGGGCGCGGTGGCAACTCCGAAGCGAGATCGGCAGTGGGTGCGCTGTTCGGCGACGGCGGAATGGGGGGCTTTGCCCTCTTCAAAGGCGGCCGGGGCGGCAACGGGTGGAACGATTGCGAACCGGGCAACATCAAAGCGGGGGGCCGGGGCGGGAACGGCGGGGCCGGCTCCGGCGGTGACGGGGCCGGCGGCACCGGGTTCTTTGCCGGGGATCCAGGCAACGTGTTCGTCGATAACGCGGGGAACGGCGGCAACGGCGGCAATGGGGTTCCGGTGGGAGAAAAAGGAGATGCCGGCGCCGACGCCATCGTCAACCTCGGCACCCGGACCAACACCGCCCCGGTGTTCCTGCCCGGGGCGCCCGGCCTCCCTTGCGCGCCGCCGCCCCCACAACCGCAGCTGGTCATTAACTCGCCGTTCGTGGTCATCGACCACATCGTCGGCGAGACCTCGTGTCCAACACCGAGGACCCTCCTCTACACGAATAACGGGTCGACGGCAGTGACGGTGACGTCGATGATCGTCGGCACCCTGCTGGTCGACGTCAATAGCTCGCAGGGAAACGGAACGATCCAGCCGGGACAAAGCCGCTCCGTGGTCGTTCAGTTCAACTGCGGGCAGGCCCGTTCCGTCAATGCCGTGCTCAAGGTCATGGCCACCGTGGCGGGCAACCAGACGCCTCAGGTGATCGAACTTCCGGTCACGGTCAACACCAAGGTTCGGGCGCTCAAACTCGACGCGGCCACCGGAGGCTTCGGCGCCGGGACCGTCATTCCCCTCGCCAACATCACGGGGGCGAGCCGAGTGGCGGCCCACGTGCCGATCTGCAGCGTCGAGCACGTCCACGAGAGCGTTCCGGGAGCCGGAATCCGGATCCAAGGCAGTGGCCCGTTCCCCGATCCGGCCCCGGGCGGGTGCGGCTACGGTGAGGTGGTGCTGATGACTCTAGCGCCGTAATGGAGTCGGGTGGTATGCTGAGGGAGACTAGGGCGGCCGGCCTCATGCCGGCCGCGAGGATCCCCCGATGCCCGGACCGAACCGCGACGGCGGTGACATCACCAGTCTCTTGCTCGGGGTCACCGCCGGCGAGCCCGGAGCGTTTGACCGGTTACTGCCGCTGGTCTATCAGGAACTGTCGGCCATTGCCCACGGCCGGCTTCGTCACGAATCCACCGGTCATACGCTCAACACCCAGGCGCTGGTGCATGAGGCGTATCTCAAATTGGTCAATCAGAACCGAACGGCGTGGAGCAGCCGCAATCACTTCTATGCGGTGGCATCCGAGGCGATGCGCCGGATCTTGATCGACTACGCCAAGCGACATCGGGCGGCCAAACGGGGTGGCCAGCACCGGCAGGTGGCGTTGGACCACGCGACCGAGGTGCCCAATCCCGAGGGGGTCTTTTCGCCGGAGCAGGCCACCGAGATGCTGGCCCTCGACGAAGCGCTGTCCCGCTTGGCGGTATTCAACCCGCAGGGCGCCACCGTGGTCCAGTACCGGTTCTTCGGCGGACTGACCACGGAGGAGGTGGCGCAGGTCATGGGCCTGTCGGAGCGGACGGTTCGCCGGGCCTGGACCGTGGCGAAGGCCTGGCTTCGCCAAGAAATCCCGCCGGAGCCGTAAGGGGGTGGCATCCATGGATCCGCTCCGCTGGGCCCAACTCGAGCAGGTGTGCTTCGAGGCGTTGGAGCGCCCGCCGGCCGAGCGACCCGGATTTCTCGAGGAGGCGTGCGGGGGTGACGCGGCGCTCCGCGGGGAGGTCGATAGTCTGATCGCCCAACTGACCCGGGACCCCGGGTTCCTCGAACAACCGGTTGGTGATTTCCGGAGCCTGGCGCCGCCGGTGCCCGCGGCCGAGGTCCCCGACCGGATCGGCCAATACCGGATCGTCCGGATGTTAGGCAAGGGCGGCATGGGCGCGGTCTACCTCGCGGAACGCGAAGCCGATGATGTCCGCCCCTTGGTGGCGCTCAAGGTCATTCTCCGGGGCATGGATACCGAGGAAGTCCTGGCCCGGTTTCGGCTCGAGCGGCGGATCCTCGCCAGTCTGGACCATCCCAACATCGCCCGGCTGATCGATGCGGCCGCGACGCCCGATGGCCGGCCGTACTTCGTCATGGAGTACGTCGAGGGGGTGCCGCTCACCGAGTTCTGCGATCAGCATGACCTGCCGGTGCGGCGCCGGCTTCAGCTTTTCCAAACCATCTGTGGTGCGGTCCAACACGCCCACCAACACTTCATCGTCCACCGGGATCTCAAGCCCCGGAACATCTTGGTCACCGCGGACGGCACTCCAAAGCTGCTCGATTTCGGAATCGGGAAGGTCCTCACCTCGGCCAGTGGGCTTGGTCCCGCGATCTCGACCCGGGCGGACGCCCGGCTCCTCACCCCGGAGTACGCCACGCCGGAGCAACTGGGCGGCGCGTCGGTGACGACGGCCACCGACGTCTACGGACTCGGTTTGCTGCTTTACGAAATCCTCACGGGCCGGCACCCCTACTTGTCCGGCGGCGAGACGCTGGCGGAGATCGAACGGGCCGTCAGCGGCACCGAACCGGTGCCGCCGAGCCGGGCGTCGGGTCGTAAGGGCTTGGCGGGCGATCTCGACACCATTGCGCTCAAAGCCCTTCGCAAAGAGCCGGCCCGCCGGTACCCATCGGCGGCGGCCTTCTCCGATGATATCCAGCGCCACCTCGACGGTCTCCCGGTGCGGGCGCGCCCCGACACCTTCGGCTACCGCGCCGGGAAGTTTCTCCGGCGGAACCGATGGCCGGTCGCGGCGCTCGCCACCGCGTTCGTTGGCCTGGTCGCCACCACGGCCGTGACGATGGTGCAGTCGCGCCGGGTGGCCGCTGAGGCGGCCCGGGTAACTCGCGAGCGGGACAAGGCCCTGGAGGTTCGGAGCTTCCTGCTCGAAATGTTCGGGGCGAGTGGAGCCGATCGGTCGGTCGGCGATACCGTCACGGTCCGGCGGCTCCTCGACCTCCAAACCCAGCAACTCGACCAGGTCTATGCCGGTCAACCGGAAGTCCGGGCCGATATGCTGGACGTGCTGGCCGACGGCTATGACCGGCTCGGCATCTATCAGGAGGCCGAGTCCCTGGCTCGGCGCGCGCTCGAGACCCGCCGGGCCGCCGGCAACGACCCCGGGATGCCGGCGTCGCTCAACCTGCTGGGATGGATCATCCACGAGCGCGGCCGGTCGAAGGACGCGCTCCCGATGCTGCTCGAAGCGGTGGCCCTTCGACGGGGCCTGCTGCCGGGCGGGGCGTTCGACTTGAGCCGGAGCCTGAACGATGTGGGGGTCGTGTACAACGCCCTCAACCGGTATCCGGCAGCGGAAAGTGTCTTGGCCGAGGCGCTCGCGATCCGGCGCTCGGAAAAAGGGGATGGGCACCGTTCGGTTGGGATCACGGCCAGCAACCTGGCCGCGGCCTACTTCTTTCAGTCGAAGTTGGACTCGGCCATCCAGCTGCAACAACTCGCGGTTGCGGCGCTCCGTCAGTCCGTCGGTCCCGAGCATCAGCGGTCGACGGTAGCGCTCGGGAACCTCGCCGCCTTCAAGCGGGCCTCGGGCGACTGGGCTGGTGCCGAGCGGGACTACCGGGAACTTCTGGACCGCCAAGACCGGCTTCAGGGAGCCGACCATCCGGTCACCGCGCGGGTCCGGTTGTCGCTCGGCGCGGTGCTGGCGGATCGGGGGGCCAAGACCCGCGATGACGGAGCGCTGGCCGAGGCGGAGGGCCTGCTCCGGACGGCGCTCTCGTCCTTTGAAGCTCGGCTCGGCGGGGAACATCCCCAGGTGGGGACCACGCTCGAGCGGTTGGCCGGGGTGCTGGCGGAGCGAGGCGCCGCCCGAGCGGCGGTTCCGGTGCAGGAACGAGCCGTTCGGGTGTTTCGGAAAGCCAACGGCGACCGTCACGCCAGCACCGGCCGGGCCTTGAGCCGGCTGGCGGGCCTGCGCCGGACGTTAGGCAACGCCGCCGCCGCCGAGCGCGATCAACGAGAAGCCGTGACGATACTCCGTGCTGGTCTCGGGGCCGGGCACGCCGAGGTGGTCCGGGCTACGACGGACTGGTGTGCGATGGCCGCCGCGGTTCCGATCGCACGGGCTGAGTGCGTAGGGGTGCGCCCGGAGGCCCGCCCGCCGGCGACCACGAACTAGATTCGGAGCAAGCCCCGGAACCCCCGGCCGCCATAGTACGACTGCGCCCCGTTGTGATAGACGAAGACCCGGTTGAACCGCCGGTCGGCGAAGATGGCGCCGCCAAGCTTCCGAATTTCTGGAGGGGTCGCCAACCAACTCGAGGTCTTGAGATCGAACTCACCGAGGGTCTGTAGCTCGCGATACTGTTCTTCGGTCAAGATCTCGATACCCATGGCAGCTGCCATGTCCACGGCGCTGTCTTTCGGTTTGAACTCCTTTCTCGAGTCGAGTGCCTCGCGGTCGTAGCAAATACTCCGCCGGCCTTGCGGGGTTTCCGGGGCGCAATCGACGAAGCGGTATTCGCCTGTCTTCTTGTCGTGCCCAACTACGTCCGGCTCGCCACCGGTTCGCTCCATCTCACCGAGGGCCTGCAGTCCTCGTGGATGTGCTTCCAGCCTGGCCTGGACCTTGGCCCAGGCAAGGCCCCGGTGGCGCTGCATATTCTTCTCGAAACGGGTCTTCAGGGTGCTGAGTACGTTCTCACGTTTCTTTGCGGTCATGCCCGGGTTCTCCTGGCGGGTTCTTGTCGTTGCGCTTGTCGCAGGAATGCGGCGGGGATTGCCCTGATGGCAGGCCGGTGCCTTGAGACCTCAGTGGGGGAGTTCGGGGTGTAATTGTCAGGTGCCTGACAAACTCGGCACCGGACCCCGGGTTGCACCGTCGTTCGGCCAACATCAACCGCCGTCCGGTCGTAGGGGGTGAAGGCCGCGCCGAGTTGCAAGGGCTACCACCGCGCCAGGTAGGTCAGTTTGATCAGTCCGGCCCGCTCCCGCGGGGCCCAGAGCCGGTTGCCGTCGCCCCGCCGTTCGTTGAACACCAGGAACAAATCGCTGCCCGGACGGAACGTGTAGCCGATCCGGAGATTCGCACCGAGGTCCCGCTCGAATGCGTTGTACTGGAGCAACGTGTTGGCGACCAGTTTCGTCGACAGGGCTACCGTCAGGCGCAGCGTGGCGAGGTCCACCGTGAAGCTCCCGCCGGGCAAATCGACGAGGCTCCGGTTGACATTGAAGCCCAGCGCAAGGTTGGGCGACGGCGCGGCCGACAGTTCTCCGCCCAAGGTGTGGATCGTCCCGCCGTAGATCCCTTGCAGCGTGATGTTGGTTCGCAACACGATCGGCCGCCGCTGACTGGTGCTCCCGAACCAATTGAAGGACCAGGTGTCGTACTGCCCGGCGGGAACCTGCACGCTGTCGGAGAGCGCGAACCCTTCCTCCAGCCAAGTGGAGCCGCCGGTATACCACGCGAAGACCCGGTCGCCCGAGTTCCAGTCGGCGGACAGATTCGGGGAGACCGTCCAGTCCTGCACCGTGCCGGCGCCGTTGGTGATCAGTTGTCCGTACATCAAGAAATCGAGGCGGCGGAGACCGAGCAGCTTGGGGCGGGTGGTCACCCGGACATTCGCGTCGCTCCGCTGGATATCGGTTCGGGTGACGAATCCGAGGTCGGTCCGGGCGTTCCGGTCGACGACGAGATGGGCCACCTCGGCTCCGAACCGGTCGGTCTCATACACGGCGTTGATCCGGCCCGAGAATCCGGCCCGGGCGTCCTTCGCAGCCGTGGTGGCCGCATAGCCCTGCACGGTGAGCGAGCGGCGCGGCCGCATCAGAAAATCCACGCCGCCTGCGGTGTTCCAATCATCGCCCGAACGTTGGTCGGTGGCCATCGCACCGAGGTAGCCGCCGGTGCTGAAGTCGCGCTTGATCCGGACCACGGCATGGTTCTGCCGGGGAACCCCGAACGCGGGATCGGTGACCACGTTCAGGACCCCGATCGATTGCCGCCCGGCGCGGCCCGTCAACCGGAGCCCGCCCAGCAACGGCACCGGGCCATCGTCGGCCACGCCGATCCGGCGGGAGAAGAACATCAGAAACGGTGGCGGCTCGAAAGAGCTTCGGAATCCGAACTCGAAGATCCCGGCGTTCTCGAGAAAGAAATCCCGTTTTTCTGGAAAGAAGAGGTTGAACCGAGTCAGGTTCACCTTCTCGTCATCGACTTCGGCTTGGGCAAAATCCGTGTTCGCGGTGAGGTCGAGCAACAGCCCTGGGGCAACTTCGGTCTTGAGGTCGAGGCCGGCCTCGAGCCGGCCGTCGGTGGTCACAGTGGCCCCGTCGACGGTCCGGCTCGCGCCGCCGAGCAGGTAGGGCTTCACGTCGAGGTTGGCGCCGGGGCGGGGCAACGCCCCGATTCCGGTGAGGTGCCCGCCATTGCTCACCCGATGGAAGCCCTCGGGGTCGCGCCCCCACGAGGTCCACACGGTTTCCTCGTTGCCGCGGGCCTGATAACGGGTCGCGTTGAAACCCCAGACCGCGGCCGAATCAGAGGGATACCGGATCGAACGAAGGGGAATCGCGAATTCGGCGCTCCAGCCCTCGGCTGTCCGGCTCGCGACGACTTGCCACACGCCCCGCCAATCGGCGTTCATGTCCTGGCCGTCGTTGCTCACCAAGGCGTCGAATTCGGCGCCATTGGCGTTGGTCGCGAAGACGTAGGCCGACCGCCGGTCGTGCATCGGATCGAGGAGGATCGCGACCACATCGTCGCCCTTGTAGCGGAGCCCGGGCTCGAAGTCGCTGACCCGGACCACTTGGTCGCGCTGGAGGATCCGGGCGGTCACCTCATCGGGGCGGGAGTCCCGGGCCAGGATGCCGACGTACATCGTGGCGCCGTCGATCACGACCCGGACCTCCGTCGGCTCGCTCGCCGGCCGGCCGACCGCCGGCTCGCGCTGGCGGAAATCAGTGGCGGCCGGGACGGACTGCCAGAACGGTTCGGTGAGGTGGCCGTCGAGCCGAACGGCGGTGCCCGGGGCGATACGAACGACGGCCAGTTCGGGCGGCCGGTGGTCCTGAGCGGAGAGCGAGACGGTCAAGCCGAGGAGGAGCAGTAAAAGCACCTGAATAAGATACCCGATCGAGCCTTCGGCGTCCCCGGCGGGGGTTACGGTTGTGCCGCCGCCTCGACCGCGGACCAGTCGATCGTCACGCCGTGGCCTCCCGAGTACCGCCGGGGGGCGATGCCAACCCCTCGCGCGAACCCCGCCAGCTCCCGGCTACCCACCGAAGCCGGCGGCTGGTTCGCGGCCGGGGTAAGGACATCGCTGGTGAAGAGGACCCCGGCGCTCGGGACCCAAGCTGCCAGAATACCCTCGGCATGAATGGATGGGATCGGGTAGAGCACCACCCGGCCCGGTCCGGCGCCCAGCGTGAGCGAGTCGCGAACCGGCGTCACCCCGGGTGCCGGACCTCCTCGTGAGAGCCGGTCGGGTGCCACCGTCTTCCGGGCCGCCGCCACGGTCCGCACGAACTCGGTGTTCCGATAGTGCGCCACCACCCGAATCCCTCGCGCTTGATAGACCCGGAGGCCGCCGCTGTGATCGTGGTGGTGGTGCGTGACCACCACCGCCGTGACCGGTTGGTTCGGAAATCGGCGCCGCAGGGTATCGAGCACCGCGGCGGATCGGGCCGCGCTCTGCGGCGCCTCGACCACCAGCAGGCCGCGCCCTTGTTCGACCACGAGCGAGTGATGGCTCCCCCCCTCGGCTCGCCACACCCCGGCGCCGAGCTCTACCAGGGTCACCGCGATCGCCGGGGGGGAGGTGGGGATTCGCGGCGCCCGGCTCGCCATCGAGTCGGGAATGGTGAAATCGGCGGGATTGAGGGTCTGGTTCACGGCGGCTGTGGGGAAGACGGTGTGGGACAGCAGCCGTCCGTTCACCTCGGTGTCCGCCTGGCGGGGGAGGAGCACGCCGCCGGCCTCCTGCCACCGGGTGTACCAGTTGATGGTCCGCCGGTCGCCCAAGACATCGTCGTTGGTAAGGGTTTCGGTGGCCACCGGGAGACCGGTGTGCCGGTCGAACCACATGGTCACCGTGTCAGCGCCGAGCGGAACCCGAACCCCGTCCGCCATCTCGCCCCGCAGGGACCGCGGCCGGACCAGCGTGATGGCGTCGCCCCGGTCCAACGCTGAGAGCAGGATCCGCTCGGGTGGGAACGTCATGGCCCGCTCGAGGCCGGCCACGACGTTGGGGGCCTCCATCACAGAGACCCCGTTGTTCTCGAGCAGGCTCATCGTCGCCAGACCAACCCGCCGCTGGCGATTCACGGCCCCGGTGACCGGCCGGATCTCTTGAGTGGTGAGCATCCGCACCCCGGCAAAGTCGGTCACCGTCCGGCCGATTCCAATGGTGGCGCGGGCCGGCGACGGGGCCGTCTCTTCCTG
>SXGT01014842.1_pt1 | contig 27131 bp, 27 predicted proteins | sample 3176221 | NCBI WGS metagenome assembly SXGT01 (sample SAMN11356862, study PRJNA531348) | freshwater metagenome | isolation source: freshwater sample F1-120 | place: China: Fuxian Lake, Yuxi | collected 2017-12-25
ACATCTTGGGCTACGCATGTTTTGCGTATCTCGTGATCCTCGGCATGCAATGGATCAACTCGAGAGATCAATGATGGGCGAGTTCAAGGGGTCAGACGCCGAACCGGCGCGGCCATCCGATGGATGCCGACACTTCGTTGAACTCGACATTTGAGGGGGTCGAGTTCGTTGGCGAGCCGCGACTCGAACAGGCCCACAACGGGCCGCTTCCTCGGAGCGACCCTCCGGCAACGAACGATGGCGCGTCCATGGCGCGCGCGGCTGCGTTCCGCACTTGGTCGCCACGGGTCGCGGGCAGCCGCCCGACCGGCTGACCTGCGCAAACGCGTTCGCCCCTGTTCGTCGACAACCGCTCATTCGATTTCGGGGCGCTGAGGCCGGAGGTTCAAATCCTCTCACCCCCGACCAAGAATCACCAAGTTTGCTCAGCCTGCCTTCGCGATCCCGCGGGAATCCCGCGAGCGGTCGAAGAATCGCCCTCCGAGGACATCGGCCGCGGCCCGGTCCGCGTCGTTGGTTGCCTGCGCGTAGATCGCCAGCGATCGGCGCGAATGAGGGTCACGCGACCGTCATCGACGTGACCGCTCATCCCGCACATCGTCTCACACGGCGGAAACGCCCGCAGGTGCACTTCGCCTTTGCTCATCGCCATTCGCTCGATCAGGGATCGCAGCGTCGGTCGACGACGGGCGACCGGGTGGGGGCGGGTCCGGAGCTTTGCGTTCTCAGTCGACCACCCGGCTCGGCATGTCCGAGCGGCGCATCGTGAGCACGACCGCAGCGACCGTCGCGACGATGATCACTGCGGTGGTGACCCGGATGGTCGCCGTAGTGTCGACGAAGAGGCCGGGCACGACCATGACGGCGTTGACGATCAGGGCGGCCGCGTTGAGACGGATCAGGCGGCGGTTGCCGGCGTTCCACGCCAACGCGGCGCAGACCACCGACACCATCCCGATGACGGCGGCCAACAGCAGCATCGCGAACGGCGGCTCGTCGGCCCCCCAGTCGATGTCGAGGAACACGAACGGGAGATTCCCGAGGCCGATGATGGCGGACAGGGCGAGGCCGGTCCGGACGGTGGTGCTGATGAGCTGGTTCGGTTGTGCGGTGATCGTCGACATTGTTGCCTCCTGGTTGGGTTGGAGTTGCAGCATCAGTGGCCGGCGTGTCCCGTGCCTAGAGCCGATGCCCCCGATGTCCTCCCATGAGGTCGGGAGCAATTCGGGAGGTTCCTCCTGGATCGGAGGAGGATCGCGGATGGCATGATCGGGTCATGTCGATCCAGTCGCGCATCACGATCGTCGTCGTCGACGATCATCCGGTCGTGCGGAACGGTCTGGTTGCCCTGATGGGCACGATTCCCGGGTTCGAGGTGGTCGGCGAAGCGGCAGATGGCGATGCTGCGGTACAAGTCGTCGCGGAGGTCGAGCCCGACGTGGTGCTGATGGATGTCCGGATGCCGGGGATGGACGGCGTCGAGGCGACCCGCAGGATCCGCGAGCAGGTGCCGGGGTGTCGGGTGCTGATCCTGACGATGCACGATGACGACGCGACGGTGTTCACAGCGATGAAGGCCGGGGCGCAGGGCTATCTCCTGAAAGAGGCCGAGCAGGATGACATCGTCCGAGCCGTACGAGCGATCGTGGCCGGTGAGGCGATCTTCGGTCCTGGCGTCGCAACCCGGGTGTTGGGCTACTTCGCGGAACCCCCGACGATGGTCGGCGCTGATGTGGCATTTCCTGAGCTGACCGACCGGGAGCGAACGATCCTCGATCTCCTCGCCCAGGGCAAACGCAACAGCGACATCGCGGCCCAGACCTACCTGTCACCGAAGACCGTGAGCAACCATCTCACGTCGATCTTCGCCAAGCTGCAGGTCGCCGGCCGCGGTGAGGCGATCGTGCGGGCCCGAGAGGGCGGGTTGGGTACGACGTGAGTCAGTCGACGCTCGTGATCGCTGTCGCCGCGCCGGTGGTGACGTTGGCCGCAGGCGGCGCGGGGCTCCTTGGGACGCGCAGCCGGCTGGCGGGCATTCTGTTATTGGTCGCGTCGGCTGTGGCGATCGCCGCGCTGGTCGCTCATCTCGCCGATCAGTCGACGCTCTCGTCGCACCTGATAACGGCGCTCCTGCTATCGGGCTCGCTCGCCGTCTTGGCGTATCCCCGTGCGAACTTTCGCCACTGGGTCGGGTTCGTTTTGTGGGTGACCGTCGGGGCGGCGGGGTTGATCACCACGGTCGCCGCCTCACAGACTCAGGTCTCAACGACGCTCGGCTTGGTCGTCATCCTCGCGGTGATCGGCCATGGGTGGTGGGTGATCGAGACCAGCGACGATCGGGATCGGGAAGCGATGCTGTGGCTCGTCTTCGCCGGAATCATCACTGCGCTCGCCTGCATGATCTTGGTCTCCCAGTTCGGCCCAGCCGGTCTCGCGGTCGGCGCGATCCCGGCAGCCACCATCGGACCGGCCATGCTCATCGGAGTGCGTCGGCCCGGTTTGACCGACATCCGATCACTCGTCGTGTCGGTGGTCGTCTTCGCCGTCGTTGCCATCAGCTACCTGTCGGTGTTCATCGCCGTCGCCGCGGTGTTCGAACCGCTCGGGATCGACGATCCGCCCGTCCCGCTCTTCGCGTCGGTCGGGCTCGTGCTCGCCGTCGGCTACCGCCCTCTCGATGTCGTGCTCCGGGGCCTCATCGACGAGCTGATCTTCGGCCAGCGGACCGATCCCCTCGCCGCCGCGACCACGGTCGCCGACCGCATCGGCGACGACCCGCTCCTGGCCCTGCGGGCGATCCGCGAGGCGTTGATGCTGCCCTATGCCAGCATCTCGACCGACGGCACCGTGCTCGCTGCGTCCGGCACCGCGGTCACCGAGACCCGCCGACTGCCGCTGTCGCTGGGCGACGAGCTCGTGGGCGAAATCGTGGTTGGGCTCCGCCCGGGAGCGTTGACGCTGTCGGCCGGCGACGAACAGGTACTGCAGATCGTCGGCCCGCTCCTGGCCCAGACGCTGCGCGCCCGTTCGCTCGCGCTCGATCTCAAGGAATCCCGCGCGACCGCGATCGCCGCGATCGAAGAAGAGCGACGTCGGCTCCGCCGAGACCTCCACGACGGGTTGGGGCCGACGCTGTCGGGCATCGCCCACACCGCAGCCGCAGCCCGCAACACCATCACCACCGACCCGGCCGCGGCCGACGCCCTCCTCCAAGCACTGCGCGCCGACGCCGCTGCCGCCGTTGGCGAGATCCGCCGCCTGGTCTACGACATGCGCCCACCGGCACTGGACGAACTCGGCCTCGTCGCCGCGCTCCGCCAGCAGGTCGGCATCACCCGCGCCCCGACCGGAAACCCGATCCACGTGGTCGTGCAGGCCGACGATCTACCGACCCTCCCGGCAGCCGTCGAGGTCGCGGCCTTCCGGATCGCGACCGAGGCCGTGAACAACTCGGCACGGCATAGCGGCACCGACCAGGTCTGGGTACACATCATCCACGAACACGACCACCTCATCGTGACCGTCCGCGACACCGGTTCGTCCGATGGCGCGTGGGTCCCCGGGGTTGGCCTTACCTCGATGCGTGAGCGTGCAGCCGAGATCGGCGGATCCATCGACGTCAACTCGAACGGCAACGGCTCACGGGTCCGGGCGCTCCTGCCCCTCGGCTGATACCCAGCGGCGAGGGAACAGGGGACGGGCCGTCTACGCGTTCAATACAGCTCCACGATCACACACAGTCCGTGACCGACATCGACAACGGTGACTCGTTGGCTTATTCAACGAACCTAGGCCGCCGTTTCAGAACCCTCTCACACGCGACCGGCATCTGGATCGATCAGCGCGCCAGGCGCGCGCTGAGCACATTCCTGCTTGGCGGGTCCGGCATGAAGCCGACGAGCAACGCTGTTGTCCTCGCAGCGCCGAGCGACCGGTTGTTCGTCGACGACCTCTTGATGCACCACTCGACGGACAATCTGTCGGGCACCCGGTGCGCCTCGATCGTGAGTTACTACGCTCCGGCGGACGTCGTCGATCATCCCGAACAACCTCCGGTACACCATCCACGATTGGCTGTGCACCACTCCATGACCGCGCTCACCCAACGCAAATCCGACCTCGGCGTGATCTTCGGGTTCCCCGTACTCATCGCCGCTTTGGTTGTTTGGCGGGCGTGGAGCAGCGCGCCCGTTGCGGCAGCGATCGCCGCCATCATCGGGATCGCAGCGTGCGTTGCGATCGTTCTCGTCATGCGTCAGCCGCAGCACGAGCTCAGAATCGGTCCCGAACGGATCGAGTGGGGACCGATCGGAACGAGCCGAGAGTCGATCGATCGCAACGCGCCGGGTGCATTGCGATTCTCGCGAGCGCCGCGAATCGGATCGCCGTGGTTGCTGCATCTGCGAGATGCACCAACCTCGACTGCAATCGATCTGACCGGCTTCAGCCCCTCCGAGGTCCGCGCAGTGTGCGAGCAACACGGTTGGCACTTCGATCAAGACCTGTTCACCGATCCTCACTGAACAGAACAATGACCCTCACCTCCCAGCCCACTGAGACCCACGAACAAAGGCCACGCTCATGATCCGACGGACGACCGCATTCACCGTTGCGCTCCTCGCTCTCGGGCTCACTGCGCTCGCAGGCTGCTCGAGCGATGACTCCGACAGTGACACCACCAACGAGTCGACCGATGACTCCGAGAACAGCGAGACGCCAGGCGGCGAAGAGCCCAGCGGCGACCTCCCGCAGTTCAGTACCGAGTGGGACCAACTCTGCACAACCCAAGTCGGCTTCCCCGGCGCGACCGAGTACACGAGCGATCCGGGACCGAACGTCATCGTCTACATGGAGAACTACCGGGACGAAGGGAACTACATCACCTCGTCGCGTGCCTTGCCCGCAGGCTGGGCGCTGCAAGAGGACGACGACTACGAGGACAACAGCGAGTTCGCAGCCGTCGAACTCGTCGGTTGCCTCGACCGCACGGCGACGACTCCGACGGGCATCGACTGTGAATTCGATGACGACGGGACGACGTTGACGCTCGAACTCGTCGATGCCTCGTACGACCTCACCGTGTATGCGGCGACCTCAGCCGACGTCATTGGCACCAAATCGATCACGGCAGCCGAAACGGAGTGCCCGTTCATCGTCAGCTCGGAAGAAGGCGACACCGAATACGTCGCGACCCCGAGCGACGACGACATCGTCAACGCACTCAAGGAGTTCGTCGCTCCCTCGTGATAGTGGGGCGTCGTTTCGTTGCGGTATGCGCAACGAAAGGACGCCCCAGGCGCGCGACTGGGTATTCACCCGGTGACAACCGGGCGGCGGCGCCGTACGGTCAAGTCGTTCACCTCTCGAAAGGACCGACATTGGCTGATTTCTGGGGCATCCTGGACGGACTGACCGACGACGCGGACAAGCCCGATCCGGAAGCTGAACGCGTTCAACGAGAACTGATCGCCAAGCGAGACCGGCTGCTCGAGGCCAAAAAGCGTTTGGAGGATGCCGAGAACGACCCGTGGAATCAGGTGCCGGACGGGGCGGCAACGGTCGATCCCGAGGCGGCGCTCACGGGCTTGGCCGACGCCACCCATGCAGTCGGTGACCTGATCGGCGCGGTCGGCAACAATCTCAGTGTCCTTCCCGGCGGTGAGACCATCGCTGCGGTATCGACCTCCGCCGCTGCCGCGGTGCACCGCGTGGCCGATGAGCGCGACCGCGACAACGACGGCCTCTCCGATGGACGCGAGCGCAAGCTCGGCACGCATCGATCGAAGTCGGACACCGACAACGACGGTCTTCCCGACGGCGTCGAAGTCGACATCGTGAGGTCGAACCCCCGGCTCCAGGACTCGGATCGTGACGGAACATCCGACTACGACGAGGCCGAGCCGGGAATGACCATCGACGGTGACACCACGATCTTTCGACCGATCTCGGCGGTCAACACCCCGACGCACGACGAAACGAACCTCGACGAATACATCGAGCCGGGTTTCGGCGGTGACAACCTGCCGTCGAGCCCCGACGACGACGTGCAGCGAATCATGGACGGATCAACCGACCACGTCACCGAGCACGGCGCAGTCGAGTCGCAATGGGATCACGGTGCAACGATCACCACCTACGACGACCCGTCGTCCACGCCCTTCGTCGTCGACGACGAAGAGTTCGGCGCGACACCGGCGGAAGGCACCGACGATTACGGCCTTGCCTGATGACGCGCTTCACGATCGACCCAGAACGCTCGACGGCGACGATCGACGGGCGATCGAGCCTGCACCCGATTCACTCGCGCGCTACCGGACTGACGGGCGTGCTCGACTGCACGTTCGACGAGCACGGAACGATCGATCTCTCGCGACCGGTGGCCGGCTCGGTTCGGTTCCCGGTCGACCGTCTCCAGTCGTCGAATCCGCTCGAGACGCGAGAGTTACGACGTCGGATCGACGCTCGTCGTCACCCGACGATCGACGGTGAGATCACCGCCATCGAGGCCGCCGCAGCACCAGGTGACTACCGGAGCACCGGCACCGTCACGTTCCGCGGTATCGCTCGGACGTACACGAGCGCGCTCACCATCACGCTCGTCGATGGGCTCGTTCACCTGAGCGGACGTGCGAGCTTCGACGTTCGCGATCACGGGATGGAACCACCACGCATCCTGATGCTCCGGGTCGAGCCGATGGTCGAGGTCACGATCGACGTCGTGGCAACGCCTGACGACTGAAGTCGCCAAGGTCGTACGCCCCGATGTCGAACGGCGCACATCAGCGACAGCGACAGCAACGTCGCGCTTTTGGCGCAGCGCACGACGTACAGTCGGTTCGCAAGAACGATCTTGGCGGGCCGGCGAAACGAGCCTCGATGACGACGTCACCCAGCCCCCCACCGTCCGCTGCGCACGACGATCCCCTTTCGCAGGCGTATCGATACCTACAACGGGTCGTCGGCATCGTCGCCTTGGCGCTTCCGTTCGTGATCTCGATCGGCGACTTCCTCCTGGCCGATCAATCGCTACGTGGTTCGATCAGTGCGTACTACTACGGAGCGACGGGGAGTTGGTTCGTCGGAACGCTCTGCGCCCTGGGCGTGTTCTTCTTGTCCTACGAATACCGAGAGCTCGACGAACGCCGCGACTACCGACGCGATCGGCAGGCCAGCAACCTCGCCGCACTCCTCGCGGTCATCGTCGCGCTCTTCCCGACACTCGAGCAGAAGGACGGCGCTACTGCTGGGGCACGAGCTGTGAGCGCGATTCACATCAGCGCCGCCTGCACCTTGTTCGTGTTGCTCGCCTACTTCGCCTTGTGCCTGTTCACGAAGTCGTCGTGCGATCGCGATGCACCCGCGCGCGGGTTCGCGAGCTTGCTCGCCGACTGGCGGCGGGCTTGGCGCTTCGACGAATCGGGTCTCGACGGGATCTCCCCACACAAGCGTCGGCGCAATCGCATCTACCGCATCAGCGGCATCGTCATCGTCGCGTGCATTGTTGTGGCGGTCGCGATGATGGCAACCCATCGCGGCGCGATCTTCTGGCCCGAGTCCGTTGCAGTTGTGGCATTCGGTTGCTCGTGGCTGGTCAAGGGCGAAGCAATCGCGCGGCTCAGTCGGGACTGAACCCAGGCCGGGTTGGTGGGCTGACCGAACCGTGACGGGAACCGACGCCGACGACAGTTTCGGCCGCCCTCGAGCGCCTCGGCTCCGGCGTGATGGTTGGCGTGTCGATGCCCTCAGGCGGCGCCTCGCCGAGGGCCCGGGGTCACGATCGTCTCGCTGGCGTCCGGAGTTGGCCACGAGCGAAGCAATTTCTCGCCATCGAATTGTTGGGGCGTTGATGTTGCTTTCTCGCTCACCAGGTTGAAATATCTCGGATGGAACAACTCGTGACCGGTAGGCCCGACCGAATGCGCTCGCTCGGGCAACTCGCTCGCAACACCTGGACAACCGGACGGACGCAAACGACCGTGACAACCCGCACGCGTGTGCTCATCGCCGAGGACGACCCAGGGAGTCGAGCGCTCCTCGAACGGTTCTTGGCGTTGCGTGACTTCGACACCGTGACGGTCGGCGACGGACCCGCCGTTCTACAGGCGGTCCGAGTCAATGACTTCGCCGCGATCGTCCTCGATGTCGAAATGCCCGGACTCGACGGGATCGAGGTCCTCGAACGCCTTCGGCGCGAGTACTCGATTCCGATCATCGTCCTCACCTGCAGAACCGAAGAGGAGCATCGCCTCGCCGGGTTCGCAGCCGGGGCCGACGACTACGTCTGCAAGCCCTATTCCCTCCCCGAACTCGAGGCGCGCATTCGCGCGGTCATCAAGCGCGGCACCACGGCGTCTCCCCGCCGGGCGATCAACATCGGCAACGTGGTCATCGACAGGAGCGCCGCCACCGTCACCGTCTCCGGCACGCCCGTAGCGCTGACCCACAAAGAGTTCGAGTTGTTGGCATTTCTTGCTGAGCGCAGCGCAACGCCATACTCCCGAACCGAACTGCTGCATCACGTCTGGGGCTCGACCGAGGACTGGCAAGATCCGGCGACTGTGACCGAGCACATTCGACGACTTCGCACGAAGCTCGAGTCGGATCCACAACGACCGAAGCTGATCGAAACCGTGCGCGGCTTCGGATACCGCGTCGCATCCAATCCTCCCGAAGCCGGCCGCGATGACGCCTGCTGACGGATCCACCAGCCTCCCGGATACGGCCCACGAACGAATCCGGCTCGCCGAACAAAGCGCCAAGGACGAGCCCGACCAAGCCCGTGCAGTGTTCGCCGCGCTTGCCGAGGGCGTACTGGTGGTTTCGGCAAGCGGTCAGATCGTCGACGTGAACCCGAGCGCGAGCCGGATCCTCGGCCTCACACGCGAGTACCTCCTGGAACAGAACGTCTTCGACGAACCGTGGCGGATGCACGACGAACAAGGCAACCGTATCGCTCCCAAGGAAGGTCCGATCGCGAGGGCGTTACAGAGTGCGGCACCGCAGGGCCGGCTCCTCGTCACGTCCACTCCCGACGGCACCGAAGTGATTCTGGTCGTGATCGGTATGCCGCTGCTCCGCTCCAAGGGAGAGCCGTGGGTTGTGGCAACGCTGCTCGATGTCACCCGCGAACGTCGCGCCGAGATTGCGCTCGCCGGGTCCGAGCGCAGGTTTCGAAGCCTCATCGATCATGCCCCGGATCCGGTCTTCGTTGTCTCCGACGACGGTGAGATCCGCCTCTGCAACCAACGGGCAGCGGACGTGTTCGGATACTCCGCTGACGAACTGCTCGGCATGACCATCGATGCGTTGGTACCGGCAGGTGACCAGGTCGGTCACGCCGCGCGACGCAATGAGTACCAACGCGGCGCAACGACTCGCCCAATGGGCGTCGGTCAGAGCCTTCGGGCACGGCGTAAGGACGGCACAGAATTTCCGATCGAGGTGGGATTGAGCCCGATCGACACACCCGACGGACCTTGCGTCATTGCGATCGCGCGCGACCTGACCGATCGGGTTCTTGCCGAGGCGGCGATACGCGCCGACCACGCCACAAACGACTTCTTGTCGCGCATGAGCCACGAGTTGCGCACACCACTCAACTCGGTCCTCGGCTTTGCCCAACTTCTCGCGATGGGCGCGCTGTCGGAGGACCAGCACGACTCGGTGAATCAAATCTTGGCCGCAGGGCGGCACCTCCTCGAGCTCTTGAACGATCTGCTCGACTTCGAGCGGGCTCGATCGGGTCAGATGTCGTACTCGATTACCGACGTCGATGTCGACGACGTCATCGTGAATGCACTCAGCCTCGTGCAACCGCTTGCCACCAGCACCGCAGTGCAGATCGACGCCGCGTCGAGAAGCCGGCCGACGTTCTTCGTCCGATCCGATCGGCAACGCTTGATGCAAGTGCTCTTGAACCTCCTCTCCAATGCGATCAAGTACAACCGACCCAACGGACGAGTGTTGGTCAACGCCCGAGAGGTGGACGGGCGCGTCACGATCGACGTCGTCGACGGCGGCCGCGGGATCGATCCAGGTCACCTCCAACGGCTGTTCGAACCCTTCGACCGACTCGACGCCGACCGCGAGGGGGTACCTGGGACCGGAGTTGGTCTGGCCATGAGCCGGATGTTGATCGAAGGCATGGGCGGAACCATCACCGTCGCGTCCGAAGTGGGCCAGGGTTCGACGTTCAGCCTGCATCTCCCGATCGGCAATCGCACGACACCGCCAGAACGCAAGGAGTCTGCGGCGACCGCGAGCCGCAAGGTGCGACGCGCGGACGTGCTCTACGTCGAAGACAACGAGGTCAACATCCAGTTCGTCGCGCGAGCCTTCGCCGACACCGACGTGACCTTGTCGGTATCACGCACCGGGGTTGGGGGGATCGAAACCTCGCGGCACACCCGACCGGATCTCGTACTACTCGACCTCAACCTGCCCGACCTTCCCGGCGAAACCGTGGTTCGTATGCTCCGCACCGATGAACGGACGAGCGGCATCCCCATCATCGTCATCACCGCGGATGCCAACCCCGACCGGTTGCGCGACATGCTCGAACGCGGTGCCGATAGCTGCATCACCAAACCGATCGAGTTGGATCTCCTGTTCGAACAGGTGAACGCCGCGTTGGCGCTGAGCGACGCCACACCCGACCCGAACTGACTCGATGACACCGACGCGCATCGGAGGTATCCCACACAGGGCAGAGGGCCGGATCCAACAGGATCCGACCCTCCGGGGGTGGTGGGGAATGAGGTGTTTCGTGCGCTTGACCTACGCCAGGTAGACGGCGCCGATACCGAAGTTCAAGCCCTTGACGCCAGTCGGCGAGAAACACTGCGCCAAGATTGCGGCGGCGCTTTCGCCGGTCGTGCCGTCGAACGTCGAGGTGACGCCTCCGTTACCACCGGTGAAGGCGTTGTCGACCTGAATCGGCGCGGTGTTGCCGTGAGCCGGGTCGGCACCAATCTGGAACAGCCCGTACCCAGAGGTCTGTCCGCCGCCCCACGACGACGGGACTGCGAACGTTCCTCCGCTGGCCTGGGTGATCGACATATCGCTCACTGCGCCTGCGACTGCAGGGTCACCGTCGATGAGTTTCGGGGTGCCCGGCTCCGTCTTCCACTTGATCTGGACGGTTCCGGAAATGTTCGACGGACCGATCAGCGACAGGCAGTCGTTCGTCGCGCTCGACAAGACACCCTTCATCTTGGTCGCCTTCAACTTGACCTCGCTGTCGTCGAGGTCGACACAGCCTGCGACAGTCGCGCTGATGGCGATGCTGTTCGGACTCGTCCCACCGATTACGAGCGGGGTCGAGAACTTCAGCTTGCCGACCACGCTGTCGCACACCACTCGGTGATTCGTGACGTCGATGGGCGGTGGTGCCGCCGCACCCGCTCGCTCGAATGCACCCGAGACGAGCGCACCTCCGAACACCACGGCACACATGGCGATCAGAGGCTTCGCAACCTTGTTCATGGTGACTCCTTTCAATGCGCGAGGGCAGCCGTTGCACCAGGCATCTGCATGGTGCAGCGGCAAGCGCTCGAAGTGAAGCAACGGAACGTCAACCCGAGAACAACACGAGATCAACTTCGCTACGAAGGGGTGATAGCGGGTCACTCGATGCGTACGTTCATGTCATGGCGAAACGAAATCGGTACATGTTGTGCACGGCGCTTGCACTGTCGATCGGACTCGGAGGCGGCTGCGCATCCCAGGACGACGGTGCCGTCAACGCGGCGTCAACCACTCCGACGCCGATGATGGCGACTACCCCCACGCGCGATTGGCGTATTCGACCTGACGCAACGCGCGATGAGCTCGATCGTGCGTTTCTCGCGAGCGAGGGTCAGCCGATTGTCGAATTCGCTGTTGCCACTCGCGCAATGCGCGACGGCAGCTTCTTCGATCGAGATCGTTGCATCGAGCTGGCGCAGCGCACACTGCCGGAGGTCGCCCCGAGCGTCGATGAGCTCTTCGCCCTCGCGTCGCAGTTGCGGAACGACACCTTTCGCGACACCGTGACGATGAATCTCAAGGTGAAGAATGCTGCGCTCATCATCTGCATGAGCGGCCGCGAGGTCGGAGCACCGGGCCGTGAGGTCATGAACGTCACGACCGAGTCGATCGACGAGCACGTCGCGCGGCTGTCACAACCTTCGGCGTAACGAACACCTGCGGCTGCATCGCCGCCGCCGACCCCGGTCGACCGCGCGGGAATCGACGGTGGCGAGGCGACGCGGCTCACGGCCACTCGTGCCGTACGCTCCAACATCGTGAAAGGTGCGATCGCAGTCGTCGCATTGAGCGTTGCGATTGGTGCTGGCGCCGGCGTGTTGGCGAGCAACGACGCTCCCTCGACTGCTGTCGAAACGAAGTCGCCCGACGAGTCGGTACAGCCGGGGACATCGAACCCCGACGCAACCAAGTCGCCGACGACCACCACATCGCCAACCACCACCACGATTGCCCGAGCGGCGTCGGACACGACGTCGCCCGAACGCATCGACCGCATCACGGGCGGCCTCTCCCCGAAGTCGGTGGTCGCATCGGGCGCTGGCCTGGTGTTCGCGCAGAACATGATGTACACCCATACGGTGTCGGTGTTCGGTGCCGACCGAGCGGCAGTGGCAACGATCAGCGACTCGGTCGACCTGGCCGAGTTCGGCATCGACGGCCATCCCGGCGTCTCGCAGGGAGCGCCGGTCGAAGCCGCGTTCACGAGCGACGGTCGCTTCGCCTACGTGTCGAACTATTCGATGTACGGCGAGAACTGGGGGCCTGAAGGCGACGACGAATGCGTTCCCGACGACGGGTACGACGATTCGTTCGTCTACCGCATCGATACATCGACGTTCGAGATCGATCAGGTCATCGGCGTTGGGTCGGTCCCCAAGTACGTCGCCGTCACACCCGACGATCGGCTCACGCTCGTCACGAATTGGTGCACGTTCGACCTGTCGGTCATCGACAATGCAACAGCCAAAGAGGTGCGCCGCGTCCCCCTCGGTCGCCACCCTCGCGGGATCGTGGTGACACCTGATTCCTCGACTGCGTACGTCGCGGTGATGGGCGATGACGTGATCACCGAGGTCGACCTCGGCTCGTACGACACCGAAACTGTTGTCTGGCCGGGTGATGGACCGCGCCACATCGTCATCTCCCCCGATGGTTCGACGTTGTACGCAACCCTCAACGGCGCGGGTCAGGTCGTGCGCATCGATCTGGCGACCGGCGAGATCACGCACACGGCGGCGACGGGATCGCGGCCGCGGACAATGGCAATATCACCCGACGGCACCGCGCTCTACGTCGTGAACTACGAATCGTCGACGATGACCAAGTTGCGCGCCTCCGACCTCGGTGAACTTGCCGAGGTCGAGACCGACTACCGCCCGATCGGCATCACCTATGAGCCGACCACCGCGACCGTGTGGGTCGCGTGTTACGGCGGCAGCATCCTCGTGTTCGATGATGCGACCTGACGTCTCGGCCGGCTCGGTTGCGCGTCCACGGCGAGTCGTCGCGGCGGTCGCGGCTGGCCTCGGTGCGGTTACCGCGGTCGTGGCCCGCGCCGCCGACCTTCCGAGCTGGGAAGGCGTGCTCGCCGAGCGCACCAACGCCGTCCCCGATTGGGTGGCCGACTCGCTCGCGCCCGTCATGCAGCTCGGCACGACCTGGGCCGCGATCGGGATCGGTTATCTCATCTGGCTCGTCCGCAAAGACGTCCAACGCGGATTCGCGCTGATCGTGGCGGCCTTCCTGACACGCTTCGTTTCGGGTCAACTCAAACAGATCGTCGACCGCGAACGACCGGGCGAGTTCAGGTCACTCGACATCGAGATCCGTGACACAACTGCCGACGGACTCGGTTGGCCGTCGTCCCACGCCGCGATCGCGGCGGTCGCGGCAACGATCGCCTACCGCGCGTTGCCGCGTCGGTGGCGACCCATCGTCGTTGGTGTCGCCGTCGCGGTCGGAATCGCGCGCATGGTGCACGGCGTGCACTTCGCCGGCGACGTCATCGGCGGGTGGTCGCTCGGTGTCGTGATCGGGGTGGCAACGCTCGAACTGCTCGCCCCGCTCGAGCGCCGCGCCGCAGCCCGATCGTCGGAGCCTGGGCTGGAATAGTCGCGGCGTCCGCTGGGTAGAGCGGAGCGGTGCACTCGGCCGGTGCGGCGGGTCAGGCGCCCGCGAGGATCAGTTCGGCAATCTGCACGGCGTTCAACGCCGCGCCCTTCCGTAGGTTGTCGCTGCTGCAGAACAATGCGATCGAGTTCGGAGCGGTCTCGTCGTCGCGAATGCGGCCAACCAGCGTCGGGTCGATGCCCGCGGCAGCGAGCGGCGTCGGGATGTCGGTGATGACAACGCCGGGCGCCGCCGAAAGCACTTCGGTCGCACGTACCGCATCGATGGGCCGGGCGAAACGCGCGGAGATCGACAACGAGTGACCGGTGAACACCGGCACCCGCACGCAGGTCGGCGATACCAACAAGTCGGGGATCCCCAAGATCTTGCGGCTCTCGTCGCGCAACTTCTGCTCTTCGCTTGTTTCCAAACGACCATCGTCGACGAGGCCACCAGCCATTGGAATCACGTTGAACGCAATAGGAGCAGGGAACTTGTTCGGCGTAGGAAACTCGACCGCACGTCCATCGAACGCGAGCGCCGCCGCGCCATCGAACGTCTTGCGGATCTGCTCGTCGAGTTCGGCCGTGCCTTCGAGACCACCTCCCGAAGTCGCCTGATAGGTCGACACGACGATCGACACCAGACCTGCGGCTCGATGCAAAGGCATCAGCACCGGCATCGCAGCCATCGTCGTACAGGTCGGGTTCGCGACGATGTTCTTCGGTCGCGTCGCGATCGCGTCGGGGTTGACCTCCGATACGACCAGCGGCACATCGGGATCCATACGCCACGCCGACGAGTTGTCGATGACCACCGGCCCCGAAGCGCCGATCCGTTCCGACAGCGCTTTGCTGGTTGTTGCTCCGGCTGACATCAACACCACGTCGAGGCCCGAGTAGTCGGCTTGATCGGCGACCTCGACCGCAATCGACGATCCGCAACAATCGATCCGGCGACCCGCTGAGCGCGCCGAAGCGAACAGGCGCAGCTCGGCCAGCGGGAACGCCCGTTCTTCGAGCAGCCGCACCATGACTTGACCGACTTGTCCGGTCGCGCCGACGACACCAACTCGTGCTGCGCGCATTGCTCAGACCCCCAACTCGAACGCGTCGTGCAACGCGACGACCGCGCGCTCGACATCGGACTCGCGCACCACGCACGACACGCGGATCGTCGAAGTCGAGATCATCTCGATGTTGATGTCGTTGTTCGCGAGCGTCTCGAACATGGTCGCGGCCACCCCCGGGTGCGTCTTCATCCCCGCTCCGACCAGCGAAACCCGAGCGATCGAATCATCGGTCTGATAACCGGCGGCGTCGATCTCGGCAACGATCTTGTCCATGATGGGCGCCGAACGCGTGACATCGACTCGCGGAATCGTGAACGAGATGTCGGTGTGCCCTGCTGTCGACACGTTCTGCACGATCATGTCGACGTTCACCATCTCGTCGGCGAGCGACCGGAACACCTTGCCCGCAACGCCGGGCTGGTCGGGGACCTGCTCGATCGTGATCTTCGCCTCCGAAGCGTCGTGGGTGACGCCGGAAATGATCGCCTGCTCCATGTTCGGATTCTCCTCTTCGACCCAGGTACCCGGGGCCCACGTGAAGCTCGAGCGCACGTGGATCTTCACGCCATGGTTGCGGGCGTATTCGACCGACCGCAGCGCCAACACGCGCCCGCCGGTTGCCGCCATCTCGAGCATTTCTTCGAGCGTGATCCGCGACTGTTTGCGCGCGTTGGGGACGATGCGCGGGTCGGCGGTGTACACCCCTTCGACATCGGTGTAGATCTCACACGCGTCGGCGCCGAAGCGCGCGGCCATCGCCACTGCGGTGAGATCGCTGGCCCCCCGCCCGAGCGTCACGATTTCCTTGGCGGTGCTGACGCCTTGAAACCCTGCGACAACCGCGACGTTGCCCGAGTCGAGCGCCTCTTTGATGCGGTCGCCCTTGATCTCGACGATCTTGGCGTTGCCGTGTTCGGTGTCGGTGACGATGCCGGCCTGGCTTCCGGTGAAACTCAAGGCCGGTACCCCGAGGTCGTTCACTGCCATGGACACGAGCGCGATCGAGATGCGTTCGCCGGCGGTGAGCAGCATGTCCATCTCGCGGCCACGGGGGTCGTGGGCGACATCGTTGGCCAGCCGAATGAGGTCGTCGGTGGTTTTGCCCATTGCCGAGACCGTGACGATCACCTGGTTTCCGGCGCGCGCGGTGCGGGCAATGTGATCAGCGACGGCCCGGATGCGGTCGGGGTCGCCAACGGACGTACCGCCGTACTTCTGAACGATCAGGGCCACGGATTCACAAACTACCAACGGACCTTTCGGACACTCCGATGGTTTCGGGCGACGGGACCAACGGGCCGGCACACTCGTAGACTCCGCCGCCGCTACCGACACGGGGGTTTCAGCACCGATGACCAAGGCCGACAAACGCGCCCGCAAGAAGGAGAACCACGCCAAGGCTCGCGCCGCGGCGGCTGCGGCGGCGAAGAAGCAGGACCGACTCGCCCAAGTCAAACGCCTCGGCGTCCTGCTCGGGGTGGTCGCCATCGCCCTGGCCCTCTTCGTCTGGATCAACGGCGACGACGGCGACGACACCGAGGTCGGCGCCGGCGGGACCTCGACGACCGTACCCATCGACACTTCGACCAGCACGACGACCGACACATCCACCCCGGAGCCCCTCGACCCCGAACTCGTCGCCACCGCTTCGATCGAGACGAGCGAAGGCACGATTGTGCTCGAGCTCGACCCGGCTGCCGCGCCGATTGCGAGCGCGCGCTTCTTCGAACTCGCAAGCGACGGGTTCTACGACGGCCTCACCTTTCATCGCGTCGTCGACGGTTTCATGATCCAGGGCGGCGACCCCAACGGCGACGGCACCGGAGGCGCGGGCAGCACGGTGGTCGGCGAAGTCCCGACCGACAACTACCCCATTGGGTCCCTCGCCGCAGCGAAGTCGAGTAGCGACCCGGCCGGCACGTTCGACAGCCAGTTCTTCATCGTGACCGGCGCTCGGGGAGCAACGCTGCCCAACGATTACGCCCGGTTCGGAAAGGTCGTCGAGGGTCTTGACGTCGCCCAGAAGATCGCGGCGTTGGAGACTGCCGGTACGGAGACGCCCAGCAAGCCGGTGACCATCGTTTCGGTGACGGTCAGCCAAGACGAGCCGACCAACCCGACGACCACGACAGCGGCGACCGATGAGTGACGACAACGACACGCCCCAGCGCGACGGACTCGATGACGAGCCCGCCGAGACGACGATCGATTCGGATGCATCCGCGCAGCCGTTGACCGACGCGCCCGACAGCGGCAACGACACGGCGTCGAAGAAGTCGACCAAGGGCGCCACCGCGAGAAGTTGGTTGGTCGACTTCCTGGTCGGCGGTCTGATCGCCGTCGTCGTCGTGCTCGGCGTCAACTGGTGGAACGACCGCGGCGACGACGACAACGCGGCGCCGATCACGACCCCGACTTCACCGGCGGCGACGCTCCCCCAACCGCCGACGAACACGACGGCACCGCTCGACCCCGCCAAGACCTACAGCGCAACCTTCGAGACGAGCCAGGGCGAAATCGTCATCGAACTCGACACGGTGAACGCGCCGATCGCTTCGGGACAGTTCATTCGCCTGGCGAACGCCGGCTTCTACGACGGTCTCACGTTCCACCGCGTCGTCGACGGTTTCATGATCCAAGGCGGCGACCCCAACGGCGACGGCACCGGCGGGTCCGGAGCCGCAGTGCCGGGCGAGCCGCCGACCGACAACTACCCCATTGGGTCCCTCGCCGCAGCGAAGTCGAGTAGCGACCCGGCCGGCACGTTCGACAGCCAGTTCTTCATCGTCACCGGCGACCAGGGAACGTCGTTGCCGAATGACTACGCCCGATTCGGCCGCGTGGTCTCCGGCATCGAGGTCGCACAGGCGATCGCCGCGCTCCAGACGCCCGGGAGCGAAACGCCCAGCGAAACCGTTCAGATCGTCAAGGTTTCGATCGCCGAAGCGTGATGCGCGGTGGGTGCCGAACCCACCCGATACAAGGTGACCGTTCCCGGGCCGACGACCCGCCACGAGCCGTCGGCCTCGCGCACGAGCGCCGTGTGCTCGTCGAGCCCGGCCAAGGTCGCCGAGCTCGGTAACAGTTCGATCGAGCGGTCGCGCATGTGTTCGGCCGCGGTGCCGTGGTACGGGAACACAGCGAGGTCGGTCGCCAACCCCAGCCCGACCGTGTAGGCACCCCCACGCGGATCGACCATCGGGTCGACGACGAGGGCCGCACCGGCGCCGCTCGCTGCGATCACCGCGCCGTTGCGATAAGCGCCCTCGACCACGGCGAACAAGGACGAGTCTTTCAGCACCGACCGTAAATGCAGCGGTGAGCCATCGGCGAGATAGATGAACCGCGCCGACTTGACCGTCTTGACGATCGCGTCGTCTTCCGCGTCGCGCCGCGTGAGCGCGAGCACGGGAACAACCGTGACACCGAGCGCGGCAAAGTGTGCACTTGCCGCATCGAGCACCGAGCGCGGGTTCTCGAACGCCGCGGCCGTCGGCAGCACGTGCACAACATCGGTGCCCGCGGCAGCCAGCAACTCGCGGTGCATGTCAACGCACTCGTCATCGAACTCACCGCCGCCGACGAGCACGAGGGTGCCGCGAGGCTTCTTGTTTTGGCTCACGGGACAGCCACTCCTTGGTTGAACGGCAACAGCACCGGCGGCGTGCGCCGCGGGCTGAACTGCTCGAACTCGATCACGTCGTATCCCGCCTCTTCGAGGTTGGCCCGGGTGTCGCGGGTAAGACGACAGCCACAGCCGACCCGGGTCCAGATTGGTTCGATGCGATGTTGCCACCGACCGCGCTTGCCATCGGCACCGCCTCCGTGCTCGATGAACACGAGCTGTGCACCGGGTTTCAGCACCCGTCGGATTTGTTCGAGGGTCCGGGTGACGTCGTCGACCGTGCACAGCACGAGGGTCGAGACGGCGACGTCGAACGAAGCGTCGTCGAACGGGAGCGCTTCGGCCGCACAGTCGTAGACCTCGATCGGCACCTTGGCGGCTTCGGCCCGAGGCGCGAGACGCTCGCGCATCGGCCCACTCGGTTCGGTGCAGATCACCCGATCGGCCATCTCGTAATGCGCCAAGTTCGCGCCGGTGCCGGATCCGATCTCGAGCACCCGGCCGGTGAGCGGACCCACGAGCGCCGATCGACGCCGGCCCATGAACCCGGCCTCCATCGCCGCGTTCATCTTGTCGTAGATCGATGCGAAACCGCGTTCCCAGATCGCCACGCCTGGACTCTACGGGACACCCGTTGCGGCGACGCGAGCCACCCGAAACGCACTCGACGAGGCACGACCGCTCGACTGACGAGCACGACGGAGCGCATCCGGGCTGGCTTCACGCCATTACCCATCGGTAGCCTGCGCGTCTCACTCTGGGAGGGGTCATGACGATCAAGCGCGTCGGCATCGTTGGTTCGGGCATCATGGGTTCGGGGATGGCCGAAGTCGCCGGCAAGGCCGGGTTCGAGGTCGTGCTGCGCAGTCGCCAGCAGGCCACCGCCGACGCGATGGTCGCGGCCCTCGAGAAGTCGCTCGCCAAGCAGGTCGAGCGAGGCAAGCTCGAAGACGCGGAGCGCACCGCAGTGCTCGGGCGAGTTCGTGCCGTCGCCGACCTCGGCGAGTTGGCCGAGTGCGATCTTGTCATCGAGTCGATCCTCGAAGACCTCGATGCCAAGAAGCACCTGTTCACCGACCTCGACCGGATCTGCGGCGACGGCGCGATTCTCGCGACGAACACATCGACGCTGCCCGTCATCGAGATGGCGATGAGCACGAGTCGGCCCGAAAAGGTCTGCGGCGTGCACTTCTTCAACCCGGCGCCCGCCATGAGCCTGGTCGAGATCATCCGTTGTCTGACGTCATCGGACGAGACCATCGCCGCCGCCACCGAGTTCGCCACGACGTGCGGCAAGAAGCCCGTGCTCGTCAAGGACCAGGCGGGGTTCATCGTGAACGCGCTGTTGTTCCCGTACCTGAACAACGCAGCTCGGATGATGGACGCAGGCGTCGCCAGCCGCGACGACATCGACACAGCAATGAAGGGCGGCTGCAACTTCCCGATGGGTCCGCTCGAGCTGCTCGACCTGGTCGGGCTCGACACCAGCCTGTCGATTCTCGAAGCGTTGTACGCGGAGTTCAACGACCCGAACTACGCGCCGGCACCGATCCTGCGCCGCATGGTCAGCGCGGAGCGGCTGGGTCGCAAGTCCGGCGCCGGCTTCTACGACTACCGCAAGTAGCGGCCCCGGAACCTCAAACGCGTCACAGGTCCGCCGAATCGACCCCCCTTCGGTCACAGATCTGGCGGGTCGATGGTGCGCACGAGCTGATCGCGCGAGAAACTGAGTCTGATGGCTGAACGAGATCGCCCCTGGGTCATGCGCACGTATTCGGGTCACTCATCGGCCCGAGCGAGCAACGAGCTCTATCGCACCAACCTTGCGAAGGGCCAGACCGGGTTGTCGATCGCGTTCGATCTGCCAACCCAGACCGGCTACGACCCCGACGATCCGATGGCGCGCGGCGAGGTCGGCAAGGTCGGTGTACCGGTCCCGACGCTCGCCGAGATGCAGACGCTGTTCGACCAGATTCCGCTCAGCGACATGAACACGTCGATGACGATCAACGCCACCGCGATGTGGTTGCTGGCGCTGTATGTCGCCGCAGCCGAAGAACAAGGCGTCGACGCGTCGGACCTCGCCGGCACCACGCAAAACGACATCATGAAGGAGTACCTGTCGCGGGGCACCTTCATCTTCCCGCCCGGCCCGTCGCTGCGACTCACGGTCGACGTCATCACCTACACCGTTCGTCACGTTCCGAAGTGGAACCCGATGAACGGGTGCAGCTATCCCCGGCAAGAAGCGGGCGCCACCCCGGTACAAGAGATCGCGTTCTCGTTGGCGACTGCGATCGACATCCTCGACGCGGTGAGAGCAAGCGGCCAGATTCCCGACGACGAGTTCCCTGCGGTGGTCGAACGCATTTCGTTCTTCGTCAACGCCGGAATCCGCTTCGTCGAAGAGATGTGCAAGCTGCGTGCGTTCACCGAACTGTGGGACCGCATCTGCCTCGAACGCTACGGAGTCACGGACGAAAAAGCCCGCCGTTTTCGTTACGGCGTGCAGGTCAACTCACTGGGTCTCACCGAGGCCCAACCGGAAAACAACGTGCAACGCATCGTGCTCGAGGCGCTCGCCGTGACGCTGTCGAAACGAGCGCGCGCGCGGGCGATTCAGCTCCCGGCATGGAACGAAGCGCTCGGTTTGCCGCGACCTTGGGACCAACAATGGTCGCTTCGAATCCAGCAGGTCCTCGCGTTCGAGACCGACCTGCTCGAGTACGGCGACCTGTTCGACGGCTCGCACGTCGTCGAGGCGAAGACGAACGAACTGATCTCGGCCGCGCAGGCCGAGCTCGACACGATCCTTTCGCGGGGAGGTGCGTTCGCCAACCTCGAGGACCTGAAGTCGAGCTTGGTGCAGAGTCACGCCGACCGCGTCCGCAAGATCGAAAGTGGTGACATCACCATCGTCGGTGTCAACTCCTACACCGAAACCGCGGCGTCGCCACTGACCGCCGGCGCAGATGGCCAGGACTCCATCCTCGTCGTCGATCCCGCAGCCGAGCGCGAGCAGATCGACGCCATCGCCGTGTATCGAACGAAACGCGACGAGCACGCGTGGGCGGCGGCGCTCGCCGACGTGCGCCGCGTCGCCGCCACCGACGAGAACCTCATGGCGGCGACTGTCGCCTTCGCACGCGCCGGTGGCACGGTCGGCGAATGGTCGGCCGCGTTGCGCGACGTCTTCGGCGAGTATCGGGCCCCAACTGGGGTCGGCCGGGTGGCCACCGCGAGTTCGGCCGGGCTCATCGAGGTGCGCGAGCGCATGCATGCGGCCGCGGCCGATCGTGGCGCGCCCATCCGCATCTTGGTCGGCAAGCCGGGTCTCGACGGCCACTCGAACGGAGCCGAGCAGGTCGCCGTCGCCGCTCGCGACGCCGGCATGGAGGTCGTCTACCAGGGCATCCGCCTCACCCCGGCGCAGATCGCTGCCGCAGCGCGTGACGAGGACGTCGACGTGGTCGGCTTGTCGATCCTGTCGGGGAGCCACCTCGACCTCGTTCCCGAGACGGTTCGGCTCCTGCGCGCCGCTGGGGTCGACGCGCCCGTCGTGGTTGGTGGCATCATTCCCGAGTCCGACCAGGTCAAGTTGCAGGAGGCCGGTGTGGCCCGGATCTACACACCAAAGGACTACCGGCTCGCGGACATCATGTCCGACATCGCAGACCTCGTGCTCGGGTCTGCTTCGGTTCAGTCTCCGGGCTGATCGGCCGATGAGAGTCGTGATGCTCGACCGGCGGCTCATCGTGTGCGTCAGCGCGGCTGTCGCTGCGTTGTGTTGCGGCGTGTTCGCGGTCGTGGCCGACCAGGCCGCTTGGGGCGTCGCGGCAGGCGCGGCCGGGGTCATCGCCGGTGTGGCCGGCGCCGCGCTCGGGGCGCAACTGCGGGTCGCCGACGACGCGCTGAAGACCTCGAAACGCGATCAGATGCGGCTCGGTCGTGAGATCGACGCGCTCTCGGCGACGCTCGAAGAAGAACTCACCCGCACAAACGGCCCCGAGACACCGCGTGAGAAGGCCGAACACGCCTTCGATCCGGCAACGGGCCTGTACGACGAACGGTATTTCGCCGTCTTGGTGCAACAGCAGGTGGCCGCCGCCCGCCGATCGTTGCGCCCCTTGTCGGTCGTGATCTTCGAGATCGATGGCCTCGGCGACACCGACGAAGCCACCCGCGCCCAGGCGCTGGGGGTGGTCGGTGATGTCCTGCGCCGCACGCTGCGCGAAAGCGACTCGGCGTGCCGACTCGGTGACCTGATGATCGGCGCGATCCTCGAAGACACCCCTGAGTCGGGCGCGGTCTGGGCCGCCGAGCGGGTTCGCGGAACGTTGCTCGGCTCCCCGGTCGGCGATGCCCTCACCGTGAGTGCGGGCGTTGCCTGTTACCCCTCGCACGCGCTCGGTGCGGCCGAACTCGTCTCCCAATCTGGTCTGGCGCTCGAAGCCGCCCGACGCCACGGTGCCGATCGGGTGGAGATCGCCCCCGACGTCTGAGCCCTGCCGAGGTTGTCCACACCCCGTGTGGGAAACCGGCCCAGGCTTGCGGACAAGCGGATCAGGTTGTGGACAACCGGTCCGGCCACGCGTCGTTTTCAGACAATGAGCGCAAGACGGTCGCGGTGTCGGCACCCAAGGGTCGCCCAGGTTCTCGGATCTCGCCCGGCGTTTCGGACAATCGCGCGATCGGGCCGGGCATCACGACCCCGTCGACCTCCCAGAACACCTCGCGCTCGCGCACATGGGCATCGACCAGCAACTCGCCCATCGTCAAGACGGGACCGATCGCGGCCTGCGCCGACTCGAACGCAGCGATCACCTCGCTGCTCGTTCGCGCCGCGATCCAATCCGCGACCAGCGTCGTCACTTCGTCGCGGTGCTCGACCCGCCCGGCAAAGGTCGCGAACCTCGGGTCGTCGGCCGCGCCAACCAACGCCATGACCCGCGTCGCCACCGACTCGGCCGACGTGCTGACCGCGACCCACCGGCCGTCGGCACACCGAAACGTCCCGCGCGGCACCGAATAGGGGATGCCACTGCCGAGGCGCGGCTGGTCGTAGCCGAGATGGGCTGCGGCGCTCGGTAAGGGTCCCATCATCTGCACCATCGACTCGAGCAGGTTCGCGTCGATGACCTGACCTTGCCCACTGTGATCGCGGTGGCGTAGCGCGACCATCACCGCGAACGCACCGACGAGCGCGGTGACCTCGTCGGTGAGCGCGACCGGCGGGACGAGCGGCGCGCCGTCGGGTTCGCCGTTGATCGCGGCAAAGCCGCTCATCGCCTCGGCGATCGTGGCGAACCCGGCCTTGCCCGCGTACGGACCGGTTTGACCGAAGCCGCTGATCCGCAGGACGACGAGCCCGCGGTTCTCGGCGAACAGCACCTCGGGTCCGATACCGAGGCGTTCGATCGTGCCCGGCCGACCGTTTTCGATGAGTACGTCGGCGTGGCGCGCGAGTCGCAGCAACGCGTCGCGTCCGGTGTCGGATTTCAGGTCGAGTTCGATACAGCGTTTGTTCCGCGCGACCGACTTCCACGCGTAACTGTCGCCGCCCTCGGGAGGAAACCAGGTCATCCGCCGCGTGCCGTCGCCGCCGGGCGCCTCGACCTTGATGACGTCTGCGCCGACGTCGGCGAGATGACGAGCCGCACCCGGCCCCGCGAACACGGTCGCGAGATCGAGGACCTTCAGACCTTCGAGAGCTTGCACACCGGCAGGTTAGGAAGTGACTCGTTGGTCTCGCCCGCTCAGAACTGCTGGGCGAAGCAACGATCGGCCAACGAGCCGAGCGCGTAATCGCGATAGAGCCCCTGGAACATCTGACGGGTCTGTTCGGTCCACGCCAGCGCAGCCGGACTCGACGCCCGCCGGACGATCTGCAGGTACCCGGATTCGTGGATCCGGTACTCCCCCCACGCGCCCGGGTAGTCCTTGACGCACGCGACCTCGACGATTGGGACGTGGCGGGCTTGTGGGAAGCGACGGACTCGGTTGCGGTGCGTGTGGCCGGCGAAGTACCCCGCGACGGCCTCCCGGCGATCGATCAACGCGCACAACGCCTCGCTGTCATCGGGGTTGATCCCGAAGTAGTGGTCGCTGCGTTCGTGATCGGATGGATCCCACGGATGGTGATGACCGAACACCAGCACCGATTGGGTCGTGTCGGCGCAGAGGTCGTCGAGCCAGTCGATCTGGTCGGCGGTGATCCGGCCTTTGTCGGTGCCGGGTCGGACCGTGTCGAGCACGGCGAGCGTCACGCCATCGAGCACCACGGCGAACGGCGCGTGATCGGAGGCGATCGTCTCGGTGATCATTGCGTCGTGGTTCCCACGCACGTGGTGCATGGTCGGACCAAGTCGGTCGTACGCGGCGCGGAACATCTCGTATTGCTCTTCGGACCCGGTGTCGGTGAGGTCGCCTTTCACGACGATCGCGTCGGGCGAAAGGGCGATCATGTCGTCGATCACCGAACCGTTCATGACCTCGGGATAGGGATCGTCGCCGTGGGCGCTGGAGAAGATGGGGCCCATCTGCTCGCCATCACCGAGGCGTCCGCATTCGCTTTCGCCGAAATGCACGTCGTTCGCAGTCGCGACCGTGGCGATCCGTCGGCCGCCGGGGCGCGGCAACGTCGTGACCGTGGGCGGGAGCAGGGGCGACGACTCGGCTCCATCGACGACGAGGGCGTAGTCGGTGGCGGGTGCGAGCCCGTCAACTCGGACGTAGTGATACGGCCCGGTGGTCGTGACCTCGCGGTTGCCGACGGCGGTCGTGACCGGCCGATCGTCATCGGTCCGAAACGTCACGACCACTTCGTCGTCAGCCACCGTGAACAACTCCGCGTCGTGAACCACCCCAACAATCTAGGTGCGTCGATAGGGCCCGTATAACGGGCCCTATCGACGCACCTGGATTTCAGGCTCGGGCGCGGCGGCCGAGGCGGCCGCTGAGACGCCAGGGTCCACGCTGCAGGCCCGCGCGTTGCGCGCTGCGCCGACTCGCCTCCACCCACAGATGCAAGGTGTCGTCCTCGGCCGCAACGACAACACGGCGTTGTTGCTCGACCACTGCGACCACGGCCGCAATCGCCGCGGCTTCTTCGAGCGTCGGAGTCGGGTGCACCTGCATGCGAGGCTCAGAGCGGTCCGTTGCCGTGCTTGCGCGACGGGAGCTGTTCTTTCTTCGTCCGCAACACCCCGAGCGACTTGATCAACATCTTGCGCGTGTCGCGCGGGTCGATCACATCGTCGACGTAACCCCGTTCCGCAGCCTGGTACGGGTTGGCGAATCGTTCCGCATACTCCTCGACGAGCTCAGCCTTGCGTGCAACCGGGTCAGCGGCTTCGTCGATCTCTCGCCGGAAGATGATGTTCGCCGCGCCGTTGGCGTCCATCACAGCGATCTCGGCCGACGGCCACGCGAACGCAAGATCGGCACCAATCGACTTGGAGTTCATGACGACGAACGCACCGCCGTATCCCTTCCGCGTAATGACCTGCACCCGCGGCACCGTGGCTTCGCAGTACGCGTACAGCAACTTCGCGCCGTGGCGAATGATGCCGCTGTGCTCTTGGTGCGTTCCCGGAATGAACCCCGGCACGTCGCCGAACGTCACGTGCGGGATGTTGAACGCGTCGCACGTGCGAACGAAACGTGCGGCTTTTTCGGACGCATCGATGTCGAGCGCTCCCGCGAGCATTTTCGGTTGGTTCCCGACAACACCGACGACATGGCCGTCGAGCCGTCCGAAACCACACACGATGTTCATCGCCCAATGCGGAAACACCTCGAAGAAGTCGCCGTCGTCGACGACGTCTTCGATGATCTTCTTCATGTCGTACGCGTGGTTCACGCTCACCGGCATCAGGCCGGGGATTGCGTCGCATGACCGCTCGGGATCGTCGGTCGGCGCGTAGTACGGCGGGTCTTCGAGGTTGTTCGCGGGCAGGAACGACATGAGGTAGCGGACCTGCTCGAGGCATTGCGCTTCGTCGTCGGCCACGAACGTTGCAACACCCGACTTCGTCGCGTGTGTCATCGCGCCACCGAGTTCTTGTTGCGTGACATCCTCTCCAGTCGCATCATTCACGACATCTGGTCCGGTGTTGATCATGTACGACGTGTGCTTCACCATGAAGTTGAAGTCGGTCATTGCAGGCGAGTAGAATCACCACAAATGGCAAAATCTGCCGATTGCAATTGCTCAATTAATTCGCCGAAACTATTGTAAACTTTAGCATTCCCAACGAATTTTTCAGGAATGTTTTTATAAAAAATAATTTGTATTTC
>SXGT01916266.1_pt1 | contig 27125 bp, 27 predicted proteins | sample 3176221 | NCBI WGS metagenome assembly SXGT01 (sample SAMN11356862, study PRJNA531348) | freshwater metagenome | isolation source: freshwater sample F1-120 | place: China: Fuxian Lake, Yuxi | collected 2017-12-25
AGAGTATTTTGTTTGTTCCGAGGAAATGAAGAAGAGGATGCTTGAGAAGTATGGCTCAGAGTATTTTGTTTGTTCCGAGGAAATGAAGAAGAGGATGCTTGAGAGGTATGGCTCAGAGTATTTTGTTTGTTCCGAGGAAATGAAGAAGAGGATGCTTGAGAAGTATGGAGTTGAACATGCAAGTCAATCAGAAGAGTTAAAAGAGAAATCACGGGAGACTTGTTTAACAAAGTACGGAGTTGAATATCCTATGCAAAATTATGAAATTTTTCGAAAAGCTGCCAAATCGATGTACACTAAGAAATTGTATACCCTTCCAAGTGGTACTGAAACCCTTTTAATGGGATATGAATGGATGGCATTTGATATTCTTCTTGGAAAAACAACGACATCAAAATATACTGGGAATATTTATACAGAAGAACAATTTGATTTAATTCCTCCTCTTATTCCATATTACCATTCTGAAAAACAACATATGTACTATCCTGATATATTTGTAAACGGAATAGTTATTGAAGTTAAAAGTGTTTGGACGTTTAATCTTACTTACGAAAAGAATCATTGTAAATTCGTTGAAACAGCTAAAAAGTATCCATTTCAGGTTTGGATATTTGGTAAGAAAGGTCTTCTTGAAATAATTTCATACTCGTTGACGTCAACAGAAGTAATTGCTACATTTCAAAATGGTAAAGTGTATTCAGGAAAGAGTATTAAATCAAGTACTTCACATATTGATAATTGTGAAGTGCTTTACGAAGAGATAAGTAATCTTATAGAAGAATTGTAAATATATTATACTTCTTGGAGTATAATATGCATGAACCTTCCAAACCCCAACCCCCCCCTTTTTTTCTCTTAAAAGATAGGGAACCCAACACCGCCACCGACATGGCGTACAACGGTATGAGCAAGACAAGAGTTCTTAAGCTCGAAAGTCTGCTTCTTCGAGTTGAAACCGGAGTTCTGGTTGATAGCAACACCAGCACCAGATAAAGCACCGTTGAGATGAGTAGCACCCGCAGCCGCATGACCAAGATAACCCGGAGGAAGAGCGGAAGCAACACCAAGCTCGTTGATAAACGGAAGCGAGCTCGAGTTAATGGGAGAGCCCTCGAGAGCGGCAATCGCATCAGCGCTGAGATTGACGTCTAACGACACGTTAGTAAGCTTGCCGAAATCGGTCGAACCACTGTGCTCAGGGTGAACGAAATTGGTAGCATACGAGAAGCAATGGTATCCAGTAACAGTAGGACCACTGTACGCGAAATAATAAGGCTGGATCATCGAGAAGAAATCTATGGGGAGAGTGTCAAGACGAGCAGCGCCCTCATAAAGGAGAGATACCGAGGCAATAGGATCAAAAGCGTTCGGAGCAGGGAACTCAGTAGCAGTCAATGACATAGTAACAGCATTACCAAGTGCATCTACACCATCATGAGGAACAGTGTAGCACAAAGCCTGACGAGTAGTGTAGTTCGAAAGTTGACCCTTGACAGAGGTGTTGCGAAGACCGAAGAAGAGGCATTTCACAGCATGCGAATAACGAAGATAAGCAGATACGTTAGAGGTCGAAGTATGAACAGACATGTCCGAGGCACTCTGGATTACCTCCCATACAATGTCACGAGGAACTTTGCCCATACGCTTACGCTCATCGGAAGTAACTACAGCGTAGTTACCCCAAAGCTGAATACTCGAGATAGTAGGAGCCACGGCGACATCGGCAAGAGTTGCCTGACGACTGTAACCAGGGGCTAATCCGTTAACCACAGCATCTGTAGGGTTAGAAACAATTAGAAGCTCATTCCAGTCACGAACACAAATATTAAGAATGATCTCGTTATAGACGATACTGCCAGTAGGAAGAGCAATACCATAATCACGAGTGTACGGGAGAGGAAGAGGAACGTTTACAACAAACTCCGGAAGTACCTGAACAACGTCTTGCGCGGCAGAAACGTCAACAACAGGGTTAACAATCTCGGGAAGGTTTCCGATCATATTGTCGTAAAGATTACGCTTACCAGCGGGAACAGAGAAAGCGGCGAAGAAATCAAGATAGAACTCATCAAACTGACATCCGGGAACGCCAGAGAAGTTGAGATCAACATCCTCGATTAAGTTGTGACCGAAGTTATGAGTCCAGCGAAGGAAAAGACCCGAACCTTGAAGAGCAGCCGATGCAGTGCATTTACTTACCTCAGCGCGAACCCAGTTGTTGATAAGATAATCACCCTGACGACCAAGCTTCCAAGTCGTCTTTCCAGCAAAGTCCGCAGTGCCACCCTGACTGGTATGAGTCTGAGGAGCTAACGAAAAAATGTTAGTCTTTACGGTTTTCTTCACGAAAACCATCTTCGAACCAGGAGCATTATTAGCTAGGTATAAGTTGTGAAGAGTACCAGCATTAGTAACCACATCTACATGGGCATGATGAACGTTAGAAGAGCATACACGAGGCATTGTTGTTTTATTTGGATATAGAAAAAATATAAATTTATTAAATAATTTCTTATTTGAGCATAAACGTAAAAATTTATAAATTTTTTTACCTAAAGGTATTTAATTCTTAGGCTGTTGGAATAAAATGGGTTAAAAAGTGAAATGATACATTTGGGAGTGATATTTAAAAATGACTCGTGAAACACGAAAATTTGGTGTTACAACTCGGTTTACTTTTACCTTAAATGTGGATTACAGTGAATGTGATAAAATTATTGGCTGTATTCCAATCGTTAAAAGTTTTCAATTCACTCCTCCAAAACAAACAACAAAAATTACCGATATCTTAGGATCTGGAGCTTGTAGCAATTCTTGCACTTTTGGATTTCTTGATCCAGATAAAAAAGCAAAACGTTGGATCGTAACTATGAAAGATGCTCTAAGAAGTACTGTTTTACCTCCAGTACTATCTTCTCCAATGAAATGCTGGTGGTGTCATGATCATTTTACTGAAAATCCACTCGGATGCCCAGTTAAATTCAATAAAGAGTATTATCTAACTAAGGGATATTTTTGTTCATGGGAATGTACGATGGCATTTGCTGAAGATGTAAGATCAAAACCTGAATTTCATGAGAGTATTCAATTACTCTATCACATGTTTAATGCATCAGGTTGTGAAGGAAAAATCACCTCTGCTCCACATTTTAGCCTAAAACAAGAATACGGAGGACCATTAACACCTGAAGAATATAGAGGTAACCATCAACATTATCATCGAACGGGAAATAACTACATTTACATGGTTCCTGTAGGGGAATTATTTGAAGTTGTATCAAAATTTTAAATCTCCATGGAGATTTAATGTACTTTTATCGAGACTTACTTTCGAGGAACTCGTGAACTCGGAGTATAACAACTCCGAGACTTTGATAATCGAGGCTGTGTTTGACTTGGGACAGGAGGTTGATCCTCAGAAACTCCTGAGGATAATTCATCAATCGAATTTACTTCTCCTCGTGAACGATAAGAAGAAGTGGCATCAGAAACTTGACGAGATAAGACTGTACCAAAATTCTCAGCATTAACCATTAAATTCTGAGTTGCTGGATTCCTCTCACCTCGAGTAGCACTAGCAATTCCGCAAGATGCTCCTCCAAGTGCCGTTTGCATATTGTTACAAAGGTAAATGAAACGCCATCCTTCACTTGTTCGTTGTTGGATAAGTCTTTGAATTTCATCTGAAGTGTACTTCGTTGATGCGTTTTCCATTCCATCAGTAATAATAACTACTAGAGTTTGGTTTGTGCAGTTATGCTCAACGGCTTCTCCAATCGCATCGTTCAATGCTGTCATTCCAGAGGGCATGTAAGATTCTTGAGATAATTCAGGTACATCTGGAATACGTCGGTTCGAGAAAAGTACTTGAATTTCATCGGAAAATTCAATCAAAGTCATTGTACTTTCATCGGAAATACGATTTTGAGATTGAAGGAATTCGTTAAAACCTGAGATAACAGTCTCAGCAATTACTTCCATACTACCAGACTTGTCGATTACTACAATAATATGAGCCATTTTTATTCTTTCATCCAGTTCAAAAAATATTCAATTTTAATCAAAGTCTCGAACCATATTAAACTTTAACTCAGTTGTATCTACCTTTCCTTCATATGGTATCATTGCTTTCCTGATAGCTGAGTCGAATTCTTCATCTGTTACATAACCACCTTCAACATATTCTTGATAAAGTTCATCTACAACAAATGAATAATTCTTTGTGAAGAAAGACATGAACTTAATTCCATTATCAGCCATGTCAATCAAGATGTCTTCCTGATCCTCCTTACTCTCGATTTCATGAATACGGGCATTGAGACGACCTGTAAAACTACTGACAATCTGGTCAATAAAGCTAATTTTAACAAACATTTCATCGCCAAAGCCTGAGAGAACATTAATTAAACGGAGAGCATGTCCACTACTACATGTATCTGCCATATCATGAAGTTCTTCAAGAAGACGGTTGTGAAGATTTTTCTTTGTCTCTAAATCTTGAATATTTTCAATGTACTGCCAAATCTTTTCCATTATTTCTTCGGCACTTAAACCTCCATAGCGTGCAGTATCAAGTACAATTCGCCCAAGTGAAGAAGATATTTTCGGATCTTCTGACTTCTCGTTAATAATCTTGGCAATTCTGTTATATTTAAGTACAGGAATAATATCTCGAATGAGTTTAATCCCTTCAGATACATCAACGTTGTGCACATTTTGTTTGTTCTCATAAATATTGGTATTATTTCCTCCTAACTCTTGAAGGAGGCGCATTGCCCTTTCCTGTGTCTCTCCGCGAGTATAATGATGAATTGCATCTGCAGCATCAGCACGAATATTATATTCTTCACTCTCATCTGTAGCAAGAGAAAATAACAATGTAATAATGTCAGTAGACTCTGAGTCCTTTTCAAGTAAATACTGTGAACATAGTACTTTACATCTTCCTCCAAGTTTAACATTAAATAAAAGGTATTTTACACCTGTTTTTACTTCTTCAGGGTATTCTTTTTGAATAGTAAAGAGTTGATTATATTTTGTTAAATCTTGGATTCCCTCATTATTCAAGTACTTATATAACCTTCCAAGATGATTCATTCCATTTCCAAATGAAAACAACCATTTAACAGTTTCAAACTCAAGTGTAGCATTCGACGGGATATATGTTGTTATTAATTTTTCTAACCTCTCCGAAAGATCAGATGGCATTTCACTTCTTGATGCGTACATTGTTGAGAGTATACGATATTTGGTTTGTTGGGACAGCGAATCTATGAGAAGAAGTTCTTCAAGAATTTCGTGAAGAATGCTTGACAATGAAAATTCATATTCTGCTAAAACTTGTTCAAGCTCATCTTCATTACCCTCGAGGAGATTGTCAACGATACATTTAACTTTTTCACAAATAGGTATATCAGGATCTTGAAATAACATTTATGTTGTAATAAATGTGTTTAGTACACAATTAAAAAGTCATGTTATCCAAAGATTTTTATATGCAAGTCATCTTTCTTGTCATCTTACTCGGAGTTATGTATACTCTGTTAAGTTATAGTCAAGAAGGTGATATTGGAACTTTTACACATGGTGCTCCACGTCTTTCCGAGATGAAACAGAAGTATCCAACAGCAAAAGATGTTGTCAATCGTCTTCATTCTCTTTTAATTTACAAGGAAAGTTATGTTCGTTGGAATAAACTCCTCGTCATTTCAATGTTTGCGAGCTTAACAATTTTATACTTCTTGAAGGAAGAAGTTAAATTGGGTGAATTTATCGTTTTAACATGTTTTGTATTTGTTTGTATCGATTTACCGAATAGGTGGGGGCATGCGCATATTTCACAAGGAGTTATCCAAGAAGCAACACAACTTTATACATATCATCATTCGTTGAATTAAACTTTTTCAACAATGATGAAAAGGATGAATAACTCGTCAAGTCATCGAATTCAACACAGATTAGCTGTTGTTGATAATGAAGTACCTAATTTTATGGGTATAAAAAATGGTGTATATTTATCTTCAACAAATGGCAAATCTGGTAACGTATTATTTTTTGAAGATGGTGTACTCAAATACAAAACATCAAACGGAAATGTCACAGTTGTTTCAAATAAAATTGCCATTGGTGAGCATATCTCTATTGGTTCAACACCTTCGCATTCTCTTCATGGTTCAGTTATTATTGGAGAAAATATCGGAGAATTAATTACCACAGGTTCGGATAATATCTTAATCGGTGGTAATATCGCTGAAAATACACTTGAAGGTAATGACTTAATTGCAATTGGTAAAAATACTCTTCGAGATAGTAGTGCGATTGGTAGCTCTATCGCACTAGGTATCGGTTCAATGGGAAAATGTGGAAAAACAGAAATGAATATCGGTATTGGTAGGGAAACACTTGAATGTATCAACGATTCTTATAATATTGCAATTGGTATGGAAGCTGGTAAAAATATGTCTGGACCCTTAGTTAATCACAATCTTGCTCTTGGACGAGAAAGCATGGCAAATGCGTTAAATAGCGCCATTAATCTTGTTTCAATAGGTACACAATCTTGTTCAAATATATCAGGAAATAACTTTCAAAGTATTTATATTGGAGATAAAATAGCACAACGATTATCCTCTGATGTAATCTCAATAAATAATATCGGTATCGGAAGTGAGTCATTGAATGATGCTTCCAACATTTCTGATGTAATTTGTATTGGATCTTTGTCAGGACAAAATGTCAGTGGTGTAAAGAGTATTCTAATTGGTGCTGGAGTTGGAAATGGATTAAGTGGTTCTCTAAATGATGACATTCTAATTGGTACAAATGCTGGTACTCAACGAAGATATACAGATTCACGGAATATTTTAATGGGATTAAATGCTGGAAGTAGTGGAAATGGTGTTGAACTAGTCTCAATTGGTAATAATTCTGGTTGTGAAAGTGAAGGTAACTATAACACTTTATTGGGTTCAAAATCTGGAGAACACTTAGTTGGTAATGAAAATATTTGTTTCGGAAATCAATCAGGAGGTTCGTTAAAAGGATCGTATAATATTTGTGTTGGAAATAGAACAGGAATTGGCTTAGAAGGAGACAGAAATGTTTGGATAGGAGATGGTCCAGTGATGTCAGATGTTTTAAATAATAGCGTAGTTATTGGTCCAAGTATTTTTATTAAGGGAAATGAAGCTGTGGTTATCGGATCACAAGTTGGAAAATCTTCAATTGGATATCTAAATCGAGATATTCTTATTGGAGCAAATGCAGGTATGGGACAAAAGTATAATAACTTACCAACAGAAAATAGAGGAATGTTACTAATTGGAGCGAATGCCGGACTTGGAAATCCTGAACATCCCGAGAGTGTAAATTCCGCTGATTTAGTTTGTCTTGGACACTCTGCAGGGCATTCAAATGAACAAAATTTTCAAAGGACTATCATGATTGGAAATTATGCTGGATCTTTTTCCACAAGTGCAAATGAATGTGTTATTCTTGGACATTCTGCTGGTGTTGGAATGTCAGGAGAATCAAATATTTTTATCGGAACTCATGCAGGATTTAATGTCAAAGGAAATAGAAATATTCTTCTTGGAAGTCATTGTGGAGATCAGGCTGGAGAAATTGAAGCAGAACTTGATGAAGTTCTTGCTATTGGTCATTCCAATCGTCCTACAATTCTCGGTAATCTAGATAAAGGGAATTTAATGATTGGAGCAACGGCAATTAATACGCCTGACTGGACTGACGGGAAAGGTACACTTGGATTTACTTCCACTGAAAGACCGTTAACTGTCTCATCGGCGATTAGTGGTGTATTGTATTCTCATGGTAAACATCTTGAATATGCAACTGATAAAAGAATAACAAACTTGACCTTCCCTTATAAATTTATCTCTCAAGGAGAAATGAGTTTATTAAAATATAGTTTGAATATTGATGTTGATGGAGGAACTCTCCTTACATTTAAAATAGTACCAAGCACTAAAGCACATCTAGTATTAAGCGAAGAAGTCATGTTAAACGTGTATGGTAAGTCCTGTACAATTACAAGACTTGCTAAAAACGACAAATGGAGTATTGAAGTTGTGAATAAAGAACTTCATGTAAGTACACTTGAAGACGTAAAAGGCATTTGTTATCTTGAAGCAGTTGGTGTTCACATCCTAAAGGAAATAAAGTGAGAATAAATGCGGTTACTTTCTATCGATATTGGCACAAAAAATTGTGCATTTTACATTGAAGATTTTAATGAGAAAGATATCATTAAACTCAAACGTGGTACTACTTCCCTCATTGAAAACTTGTATAAGATCGGAAAACGAGTATTCTGGAAGGTAGTCAATTTCGAAAAAGAATTACGGAATGGTTCTGAAATTTTTGTACCAATGATCCAATTTCTCGATAGTAATATGAAGTTATGGGACTCCTGTAACGGTATTATACTAGAAAAACAAATGCGTATAAACTATTCCGCTCAAGTAGTTCAACATTTTATTTTTTCATACTTCAAGAACCTATACGGACCATTTAAATATATTTCTGATATTTCAGCCACTCGTAAAACTCAAACATTAGACGCTCCAAGAAAGATGGAAAAGAAAGAACGGAAAAAGTGGGCAGTTACAGAAACAACTCGTCTACTTTCACTTCGAGATGACTTTGATGGTTTACACTTCTTACATCTCTCAAAAGCAGATGACTTAGCAGACGCTTGTTTACAATTAAAAGCATTTCAAAAACTTGTATTCATCGACAAGGTAATTCCATAATTAAAAATGATATTCAAGTACTCCAGTACTTGAATATAAAATGCGTCTATCACTTACAAATTTTGGTATCTGGAGTAAAAAAATATTCGAGTTTCCTGACCAAGGGCTTACTTTAATTTCCGGACAAAGTGGAAAGGGAAAAACAACAATTTTTCGAGCTATCAATTATGCCCTTACAGGAGAAGGTACAAAACTCGTTACACTCGGAGAGAAAAAGTGTACGGTTGTATTCGAGTATAATCGTATGACTATTACACGGTGTAATACACCTTCTCGACTCACAGTTGTTTTTGATAATTTTACTTATGAGGGAGATGAAGCTCAGAGTTTAATTTATCAGCAAATTGGAAAGAACTTTGAAATTGCTGGTTACATTCAACAGAAAGGTGAAAATTCTTTCTTATGTATGACACCAGCTGATAAACTTAGGTTTCTTGAAAAGGTAGCATTTTCAGATGTACCGATTCAAGAACTGAAGGAAAAAGCTCGTGAATTCGTTTCCTCCGCTGAATTAAATCTTTCTTCAGTGCAAGGAGAAATGAAATATCTTCTTGAAAATCCGATAGCCCAGCCAGAAAAATTCCCTTACACTCAGGAACAAATTCAATGCAAATTGACCGAACTGAGGAGTACTACATCAAAACTTTTAGAAACACGTAAACGACTTGAAAAAGAAAAGTTAGAACAGCAACTCCTTCAGCAAAAAAAGACGAACTTAGCACAACGTATTTTAGATATCAAGATTGAAAACGTTCCTAACCCAATTCCAGAAAATGGTGAAGAAGTAGATATTCGTCTTCATTATGAGTATGAAGACTATCATCGCGAAAAGAAGAATATCTCTGAACTTGAAATGTACATTCAGAAAAATCAAAAGGAAATTGACCGTTTAAATCAAGAGTTGAGTAAAATTAAATTACCTACAGTTGAGGAAAAATCTGAACTTCAATCAGATTTTATTGAAATGGTTGCAACTCTACAACATTATAAAACTCAGCAATCAAACAAACAAATTCTTGCAAGCTTTTCAGAATCTCGATATAAGGAACTTCTACAATGTATTCCTCAACTTGAAGAAACCCTTCGCGAAGTACTTCAAAGTCGTGAAGCACGAACTTGTCCTTGTTGTAAAAAGCAACTTCGAATTACAGGAGATAGACTTGAAGTGTTTGAATCAAATGTTGTTTCCTATTCTCATAAAGATTCTACAAACAAAGAACGTGAACTGAAGATTCAGATTGTCGATTTGAAGAAAGAATTAACAAATCTTGAAGTAATTAAAACTCAAATTGAACGTATGCCTCATATGGGAGAGGAAATTGAGCTTGATCAGAACGAATTCGAAGAAGCAATTGAACAAAACAAACAAACACAGGTTAAACTCGACTTGATTGAAAAAAGATACACTGATCTAACCAATGAGAAGACGAAGACAATGAATGACTCGAATATTACGAAAATGAAGACACGAATTTTAAATTTCTATACCCGTACCGAGCCAACGCTTCCCGCAAGGGGTAAACTTGAACTCGAGAAATGTATGAGTGAGAGGAAGATTCGAGAGCGAGAAATTCAAAAAACTCTTCAAGATAACACTGTCAAACAGACTCGAAAGAATGAATTAGAAAGGGAATTGAATTCTCTCCCCGAATGTAAAGAAGTCCAAAGTAGTACCGAAAGTGATAATGAAATTCAAACTTCTCAACAAGAAATTTTAAAGTATACACAGCTTGAAAAAGAACATCAAATTTATCAAGAACATTTAGAATCTTACAAGAAGTTTATTAAGAATCAAAAGCGACTTCAACAGAAACTTACCGATGCTGAAAAACAATTTACTTTGACAAAGAAGTTTCGAGAAAATTTACACACTGCGGAGATGCTTGCTTTAAATGGGATTATTGAAGAAATTAACTCTCATCTCTCCGTATATTTGAATGTATTTTTCCCAGAAAACCCTTTGACTCTTGATTTATGTCTTTTCAAAGCAAATGATAAAACTAAGACTGTCAAGAATCAAGTTAATATTCAAATCGGATATCGTGGAGTCAGTACCGATTTAGCCACTCTTAGCGGAGGTGAAAAAGACCGTGTAAACTTGGCATTTACTTTAGCATTAGCCGAGATTTTTTCAATCCCATTGCTCATGTTGGATGAGACTTTGAGTAGTCTTGACCGAGAGACTACTGAAAATATTCTTGAACATATTCAAAAAGACTCTCGTGGTATTTTAGTTGTGGCTCATCAAGTCTCTTTAGGACTTTTTGATCATGTTTTCACAGTTTAATGTGTATAGTTTTACTACCCCTCAGGGTAATAAATCTTATTCAATACGAAGCTTTTTAATTACATTGCTTGATGGCTTGTGATATCCATAAGGTAAAGTGGCAACAACAACTTGCCAGCGTTTAATATCTTCATATTTTTTAGGTATTACCTGATGAAGAACTATATGATGATGCCAACCACTTGAAAATATAACTTTACCAGTTTCGTCTAAACCGCTAATATCAAAATACCAGTCTGGACGTATGGGAGAAAAAACAGACCCTTCCGGAATATTACCCTGCCAGACATCGTGTAGTGTAATTGTTTCTCCATTTGAATAAATAAGTTTTTCCTTGCCTGTAAAGGTCTTTTTACTTGTAAAAGTCTTTGTCAATTTTCCAAGAACTGCAAATACAGTTAAAATACAAACGAGAGTCACAATACCAAATATTAGTTGTGTGCCTATTGAAATTCTTGACATCTTTAAAGCTCTTTATAAAAAACTTAAATGCTTTCTATTTTTATATTTTCTCCTCCCTCAAATCCCACAGCATCCGATAAAGCAATAACATTTGCCCGAATAGAAGTACCTAAACCACTTTTCACTAATCCGTAACCATATACTGTACAATTAAATAGCTGAAGCGTAGTTGTTTCGTCAAATGTTTCAAATAAATCTTCTGTGCTATGTTCACCGTCTACTCTTTCTTTCCCAACAATACATGTCTGTTTACAGTCAAGGATTGTTGAAGCGCCAAGTTTAGTTGAACCCTCAATTGTAGAAGATTCAATGACGCCAATACTATTTTCCATTTCAATCGTGTACGACGGGACTGTGTACGAAGGGGCTGTTTCTTTGGTACCAATACTTGAATTTCGAACGATAAACTTTCCTTCATTTGAAATTATCTTTGTAAGATAACTTCCTCGGCAATCAACATATGAGTTTTTTTCAATCGTTAATAAATTGGTTGAACAATTCACTAGAACACGATTTCCATCTACTACTGTAAGATTTTCCATATCAACATAAGAAAGTATACCTTCTCCATGAAGAAATACATTTCCATGAATTTGTACAGTACCATTGCCCATTAAACTCACCCCATCTGGAATAGTAACATTTTCTCGATAAACCCCGGATGGTACTGATATGGATTCTTTTTTTCCATGTAAATTAGCTATCATTTGTGTAATGGAAAACGTCTTCTTCACCGAGCTTGAAGAAGATATCAACACAACTGGTTTCGCAAGATTAATTATCCGATATGACATCTTTTTATAAAAGCACTGTAAAAAATATATACATCATCAAATGGAGATAACTTGTGAACAGTGGTTGGAAGATTACGATTTGTACGAAAATATATATCAATCAGCTCTTGATTTTTTTATTCAAGATACCTTAAGTACTTCAGGATGTATTTGTCATCTGAAGGGTAATGATTTACTATTTATGTCAAATGAAAAAGAAATGTATTTGATTGGATATCAAAATACTCCGATTGAAAAAGTTCTTCGCACTAAAACACCTTTAATATCGAAAAATAAAGTTAATATCCCTTATATAGGTGAAATATCTTCCTTTTTCGGTATTCCTATACAAAATAAAGAAAGAATTCTCGGTATACTCATCCTTACTGGAAGTAATACATACAATCTTCAAAGTATTCGAAAATATAAAACTATCCTTCTTACACTTCGATTAGAAATGGAAAAAATAGATAGCTATACTCCTGAAGAAACAAAAAGTAAAGATTTATTTATCGCAAACATGAGTCATGAAATTCGAACACCCTTAAATGGTGTAATTGGTTATACACAATTACTTCTTCAAACAAAGGCTTCAGAAATTCAACAGCAGTATATAAAATCTATTAATAAATGCAGTTTAAATTTGGCACAAATAATCAATGATATTTTAGACTTTTCAAAACTTTCATCGGGTAAGATGAAAATTGTTAGTGAACCTGTACACATAAAAGAGGTAATTGAATTTGTTCATGAAACTTTACTTCCAAGAATTACCGATAAAAAACATAACTTTACTCTCTCTATTTCTCCAGATGTACCTGAATATTGTACATCAGATAAACAAAAGATAATACAAATATTAATGAATTTAGTAAGTAATGCTATTAAATTTACAGACAAAGGTGGTAAAATAGACGTGAGTGTAAGATTACAACAAGATGCAATTCGAATAGGTGTTAGCGATACAGGAGTAGGTATCTCACGGGAAAATCAAAATAAACTGTTTCGATCTTTTTCACAATTGGACAATACGCTCACAAAATCTTATGACGGAACTGGTCTTGGGTTAGTAATTTCGAAAAAATTAGTCGAACTTCTTTCCGGAGAGATTGGTTTTAAAAGTCGAGTAAATATCGGTAGTGAATTTTACTTTACATTTAAGTATACAGTATTCGACGAAAATAAATGTATCATCAATCAAAAATACAGAGGTAAATCGGTGATTATAATTAGCAAGAATACGGAGAAAAGAATACGAGTGTGTGATATTCTTTTAAAGATTGGATTAAAACCAACTCCATCAAATTCATTAACTGAAGCACTTAAACTTCTTCAAAGTTATGCTTACGATTTTGAAATGTGTATTATTGATAACCCATCCAGTGAAGAAGAAATATCATCAAAGTTCAACCTTCTCCCAATTGTACACATGCATACTTTACCTCTTAATTTGCCAAAAGTTATTGAACAAATAGAATCTATACTTCGAGATAGCAGATATATCAAAAAGAAAGATTCTATGAAGGTAAAAAAAGATCTTCGAATTCTTATTGCTGAAGATAATCCAGAAAACCAAGGATTACTAATTGGGCTTATTAAAAGTTTACAATACACAAACATTACTCTTGCGAATGATGGCGTTGAAGCAATTCAAGAACTACAGGAAAACACGTTTGATGTTCTTTTACTTGATTTGAAAATGCCTCGATTAGACGGATTTCAGGTTATGGAATACATTCAGAGAACAAGTTATAAAATTAAAGTCATTCCGGTAACCGCATCTGTATTAGACGAAGACCAAGATAAATGTATTCGACACGGTGTGAAATGGTTTCTCCGTAAACCAATAGATTTAAGAGAATTACAACAAGCGTTGTTAATATAACGAGAGTGAACGAGAGTGAACGAGATTGTAATACAACTTGTTGTATTACATTATAAACTTCTCAATAATAGGGAGAAACTTTTCAAAGTCAGTGAACTTTTCACTCGTATATTCGCTTTGTAAAGCGGTAAATGAATAATTTTGGTAACAAGGTTTAATAATATAACAATCGTGAGAGAAAGTTGTTCGAGCAATCTCGTCTTGATTAATTAGACACTCATGATACTTTTCTCCAGGTCGAACGCCAATAAATTGTATATTCTTGTTGTACTTTCGAGCAAAGTACATTGCTAAGTCAACAATCTGAAATGAAGGTATTTGAGGAACCCATGTATCACCAGATTCCCCATGTATAATTGCTTTATGAATAAGTTCAACACTTTCCTCAATTTGCATAAAAAATCGAGTCATTTTATCAGATGTTACAGGGATACACGAACAGGTTGAAGAGGTTGAAGAAGCAATTTCTTTAAATTTAGGAATTATACTACCCCGGGAGTTAAGAACATTTCCGTATCGAACACAGACAAACTTCTTATCGGGTATTTTAATTGATGCTTCGGACATCATACGTTCGCTAATACTTTTTGACATACCATAAACATTCACTGGAGAACACGCCTTATCAGTTGAAACAAATACGACTGTTTCAACTGACTTGACTTCTGAACAAGCATTTATCACATTCTGAGTTCCGTGAATATTTGTCGCAATACATTCACTGATATTGCTTTCACAAATATCAATATGCTTTAGAGCAGCACAATTAATGACAATATGTGGACTGATTGTTTTTAACAACCGAGTCATATCCATTCGAATATCTCCAAGAAAACAAGTAACATCAGGATATTTTGATTTAAGTTGCCATTGTTTCATTTCATCCCGTGATATAACAAAGATTTTATTATCATGTCGATATCGATGAATTAGAGATTGACCAAGACTTCCAGTACCTCCAATAATACAAATTCTTTTACCGTTCATATATATTTAGAAAATTCAACTAATTCTTTAAGTTGTAAACTTAAGCTTGTTTTCCTTGGTTCACCGGAAAGAGAACGATCATATTTTTGTTCAGTTTGATATTCAGTAATATTAACATCAAGATTAAAGACTCTATTAATCTCTGTAACTAACCAATGTTTCGTAACTGTTTCAGATGATCTTATATGCTTTATTCCTTTCCAGAAATTATCTTCCTGAATCATTTCTTGAATCATTTTAGCATATTCCAGACATGTTATTCCGTTCCAGAAATGATTAGTATAACCACAACAACTCTTTTGTGCCTTTAACCATTCGATAAGAGAGGACTTATCATTATTTGATTCTCCAATTATTGAAACTCGGATAACACATGCAGATGGAACAACTTCCCCTATACTTTTGCTTATACCATAATCATCTGTACAATCAATATTGTCAGTCTCAGAATAATTTCCCTTACTCCCGCTAAATACACAATCAGTTGTTGGATGAATGAACTTTATACACGCTTTCTCACAGATAATGCCAAGTATATGAGGGAAAACTGCATTTACAAGATACATCTCAGTTCTGGAAATTTCTGATCTTTTATTCGTAATTCCAGCACAATTAATCACTAATTGCGGAGAGAAATTACGAATAATCATTTCAAGTTTATCATTATCATTTGAAGATATATCATAAGTAGCTCTCGTTATGGGTATGACGTTGTATCCTACTTGAGTTAAGTATACAGAAATGTATCTTCCTAACATTCCATTTGCTCCAAATATTAAGATTTTCATATTTTAAAAAGAGTTATCTCTGTTTAAACCTGTTATTACGAACAGTATGAATATTATGAATATTACTTATCAAAAAAACATTATTTTAATCACAAGTGCTATCAATATAGAATCTATTTTCTCTCCTGAAGAAAGACTTCTTCAAACTATTCAAACTATTAATAGTTTGAAGAAGATTTCAAATTCCTATCTTATTTTATTAGAAGGTTCGAATTTGAATAAAGCACAGTTATCACTTCTTTCAAGTATTGTTAATAAGATAGTATTATTCGATAGCAATTTTGTTCTACTTGATAAAAGTTTCGGAGAAGCTTATATGCTGTACCAAATGACAAATCAACTTATTTCTGAGAACATACAATTTGATAGACTTTACAAAATATCTGGAAGATATTATTTGACTGATAATTTTATAGAGTTTGGATCAAATACAAAAATTCAAGCAAGAGGATGTGTAGATAAGAAAATTACAGGCGTCATAACAACTGTAATGTATAGTGTTCCAGCCATCCTACTAAATGAATATAATCAGGCACTCGGTTCATCTCTCCATGGACTGTATAATCGGAAATATTCAAACATTGAACATGCTCTTTATGATATTTTAACTCAAAAAGACATACTTCAAATCATAGAAAAAATTAATGTAGAAGGTAGGTGCTATTCAACTTTATGGAGTGGATGATAGCCAAACTAATAAATTGTTGTCCGCATTATTTTGAGGATTGTAGAGAGGATGATATTTAATATTCTTCCCGTGACAGAAAGATTCCTTCAGAATCTCTGGATCAAATCCCATGATATCTTCAATCACGTAAATACCTCCTTTATTTAATTTTGTTGAAATGAGTTTGAGTAAATTCCAATTAGTTGGGAAATGATGTAATCCATCATCAATAATGATATCGTAAGTTCGAGGATTGTCTAAAATCATTTCCTTAATCGAGGTATAACTAGTTTGATCTAAATGAAATGTTTGTATCCGTTCAGATTGGATTAAAATATCTTTATCAATATCACACCCATATATCAATGCATTTGGAAAATATTCTCTCCAGCCTCGGAGAGATGAACCTGGTTCATAACCTCCAGACTTTCCACACATATTACTCAAAATATTCGGATTGACTGATCCAATCCCGATTTCAAGTATTGTCAATTTATCATTTCGAATCTTAGAAAAAAGTTCATCATAAAAAACAGTGTAATTATGCCAACCTGATCCTTTATCAGAACCGTAGTAATTCATAATCTCTGTTAAAGATTTCAACGGAGACGACGGAAGAGACGACGGAAGAGACGACGGAAGAGACGACTGAGGTGTAGGAGAATCACGTTGAAATTGTATCAAGGCTTTGTGCCAGCCGTGAAGATGATGAAATTTAAATAACGAAGGATTACGGAAATAACATTGTAAAGCGATATGTTGGTCGTCATCAGCAATGTCATTGTTTTGGAAATACTCTAAAACTTGATGATAAAGTTGCTGATATTGAACGAGTTTATCTCGACGACCAAAGAAGAAAAACCCTCCGATCCTATCAGGGGCATGAGTCATTGTGTACATGATATCTGAATCTTTTTCTGTAATAGGATTCAGAATCTGATAGTTTATCTTATCAAGAGATAGTTTCCGAATATCAAGTAGTCTTAAAGGAGTAGTACCAGGGTTTTGGAAATATCCAAAATCTACCCAACAAAAATAGTCAGAATTATTCAAATTCATTGCATGTACAATAAAATCAATCTTAGCGTGATTAATTAAAGTGTATTCCGGCACCGAATGCTCTGGATGAGAGAGACGATCCCGAAAAGCTTCCTGATAGTCTTCGGAACTCATAATTTCTCTTTCACGAGGAAGTTTAGACCATGCAAAAATATTCTCATTCATGAACTGAGTATCGATTGGGATTGCTCGAATTGACGACTCTTTTACAAAATGAGTAAATTGATCATAGTAACGTTTATCGATAAACACAATCATGGAATCGGAAGGAGTGGTAGAAGTGGAATCCGACGAAGAATTCTTTGGAAATAACTTGATATAGGGAGTGAAATAATTGAAATAGGATTGTACATCTCTTCTAAAGGTAGTCCAGTTAGACCTACCGATATCGAGGAAAGTTGAAACATAACATACCGACATTTTAAATTCTTCTCAATCTTTAAATTACTAAATTACCAAATACTAAAAGGTTTATTAACATCCCGAAGGATATTAATTATTCAGCATAAGGAAAGGTTTAATCAAGAGTTACCTCTTCAACTTCTTCCTCGATCTCTTCCTTTACTTCTTCTACAGGGATGTCAAGACTGTCATCCTTGTCAAGACTAACAGGACTTGAAGAAGCAGAAAGACCAACGACATTCAACTTGAGCGCACGGACACGAATCACATCTTCAGAACTCAATGGAACAATTGCTCCATCTGGAGCTTCCTTTCCACAAATTCCCTTGTGCACCTTATCGAAAACAAACCCCTCGAAGACAAAGTTTCCAAACAGTGACTTGTGGAAAATAGCCCGCGTAACCAAAGTAGGTGTAGAAGTCTTAACTGGAGTGGTAACCACTCCAGTTTTCTTCGCATGAACAGAACAGAGAGTCTTACCACCTGTGCAGGATTTTCCACATGGCTTTCCCTTGTTAACTCCGCTTTGAAGAATTGCCGTACACTTACTTCCGCTTGTACTCCCGACAACCGACGTACTCCACATATCATCGCTTACCTTTACCTCATACTTTGATTGAAGAGTAGAAATGAATCCGGTAAGGGCTGATCGAACAATGTCTGAAATTGCTTCAGATGAAAGAAAGTGAGAGGAGTGAGAGGGGTGCGACGAAAGAGTGGTCATTTTAGAAGATGATGATCAAGGGAGGTGACGGTAAGAATGAGAGTGAAGATTGACTTTTCGACGTCGATTTTGGAAAAAAATCAATTTTTTGAGTTATTTGAGTTATTTGAGTACTCAATTAAAAGTGGAGTTTACTCGATTTCTTACGAGGGGAAGGGATATCAATAAATTCAACCTGTTCTTTGGATTCTGCTGTACGAGTTTCAATATCATCGTCAAGAGTTGGAGTGTCAACAACCGGATCTTTTGCTTTTGTCATCGACAAAGATTGAAGCTCTTCTTGAAGTTCTTTATCTAATTCTTGAGGGGACACACTATCTTGCTGTACTTGCTGAACTGGCTGTTGCTGAACTGGCTGTTGCTGTACTTGCTGAACTGACTGTTGCATACGGAGTTGTCTTTGATATTGCTGATACTGTTGGTACTGTTGATACTGTTCAGGTGTCATTTGAGGAGGCTGAGGAATTTGCTGTTGCTGAGGAAGTTGTTGCTGTTGTTGAGGAAGTTGCTGCTGTTGTTGAGGAAGTTGTTGTTGAGGAAGTTGTTGTTGCTGAGGAAGTTGTTGTTGCTGAGGAAGTTGTTGTTGTTGAGGAAGTTGCTGCTGTTGCTGAGGAAGTTGTTGTTGCTGAGGAAGTTGGTGAACTGGCTGAAATGATTCTTGTTGTTGCAACAATTGAGGTTTAAATACATTTAACAATTGACTAAATTTATTGTCCAATTCGTTAAAACGAGACTCCAATTCAAGGTACTTTTCATTCGAATCAATAATTGCATTCGTTAATTTTTGATTTTGACGATTTACATGAGTTAAAACTCCAAGTAGGATGATGCATTCTCCGGCTATATGAATAATTTGGGATCTGTCCATTTGTTTAGTATCAGGGGTCTTTTATATTAAATGATCATGGGTTCTTTTAATACATTTGAGCATCTAAAGGTTATGTTAGACTCAACAAAATAATGCCTCGTGTTTCAGTTCGTGCTCCATTGGAGGTTATTATGGTTCCCTTAGCAAAGAAGCGGAAAATTTATCCTGCAAATTTTGAACCTATGCCAAGGTTATATCTAGAATTACTTGAAAACAAGGAAAAAATCAAAAAGGAATGTACAAGTAGCGAATTTATACCTAAATATGATACTGTTACGTTTGATAACGAAGGAGATGAACCTCTCGATGAAAATTTCAAGACTTCGAAATTCGAAACTTTTTCATCAAAGCCTGTGGAAAAGTTTACTGTAAAAAAGACAGAGACTCGAACAGACTCGAAAAGAGACTCTAGAGAGGAATCGAGGGAGAACTCGAAAAGAGACTCTAGGGAGGAATCGAAGAAAGACCGAGACTCACGGAAAGATCGAGATTCAAGGAAGAGTTCAAGGAAAGATGATGAGAACTCGAATGAGAACTCGAATGAGAACTCGAATGAGACAAGTAAAGATGACCTATTCCTTGACGATGATATTACTGGCAATAAAGAAACCGATCCTTTATCTACATTTTTAAGAAAATCTCGATCCATTGGTAGTCGAACTAATGAATTAACACCAGAAAAAAAGGCTTCTTATGATAGACAAAAAGAGGGAATATTACGAAACGAAGTAAAAGCACCTCCGTCTCTACAAGATCTTGAAGATGGAGGTGCTTTTGATACCGGAGGGATTAAGAATATGTCTCGTATTTCAAAGAAAGAGCAGGACGGCGAAGCCAAACTTCGAGAATTACTGTTTAAATTTAAACTTCTTAAACAAGGTAATCCGACTGAAGATATTCCAAACTTTACAATTAATTCTGATCCTGAATTTGTAGCCAAGACTTATGATGAAGTTTTACGAAATTTAAGTTTAACTGATAACGTCACGAAATACAAGAAGTATTTGATGTTCGGTTTTATGGGTGTTGAAGCTTTAGCAGGAAATGTACTCGGATTTGACATGAAAGGATTTACTAAACAACAGATTGTTGAAATGTCAAGTTACGAAAAGCTAATTATTGAACTTGGAGAAAAGAATTACGTTCCACAGTCAAAGTGGCCAGTTGAACTACGTCTTCTCGGAATGATTATTATGAATGCTGCATTCTTTATTGCCGGTAAAATGGCTCTTCGGGCAACAGGAACAGATGTACTCGGTTCAATGAGTAATGCTGCATCTGCTGGAGTTACAGCTTCAAATATTCAGCAAAGAAAAAAACAAAGAATGAATGGACCTTCGATTAACCTTGATGACATTCCTGGACTTGAACCTAAAGCACCTCCGAATGATGCAAAAGACATTAGTTTCGTATAATGAGAATTCCGAAAAATATCATGCAAACATGGAAAACAACAACACTTCCGAAAAGATGGCAAATCTCTCAAGATTCAATCAAAAAAAAGATGCCTGATTGGAATTACACTTTAATGACAGATGAAGATAATCGAAATTTTGTTATTCAGTATTTTCCTGAGTATTTGAATACTTATGATAAATTTCAATACACGATACAACGTGTAGATATGATTCGACCAATGTGGTTGTATATCCATGGAGGAGTATATATGGATTTGGATTATGTGGTTAACAAGTCATTTGAAGAACTATTCGACAATGACGCGGATTTGTATTTTGTTCCAAGTGCAAATACGAGTATTTATTTTACAAATAGCTTTATGGCAAGTATTCCTCGACATCCTTTTTGGTTAGAATATTTGAACCATATGAAGGCTGAAGCTCCATTATGGGCATTAACTAAACATTTTTATGTTATGACTACAACAGGACCGATCGGATTGTCAAAAGTTTTACAAAACTCAAGATCGGTATACTCAGTTCTTCCTCAAAAGAGACTTATCCCATGCGATGTTTGTAATATCGGAAATTGTAAAGGCGGATATCTTAAAACTATAGAAGGTCAATCTTGGAATGGATGGGATAGTCTAGCTTTAAATTTTGTTTACTGTAATTGGAAGACTATTTTAATGGTTATATGTATCATTATTATTATCTATACCCTTTGGAAGTATAAAAAAGTAGAAGGTAAAGGAAGTGAAGTAGGGAGTGAAGTAGGGAGGATAGGGAGAATAGAAGAAGTATGGGGCAGTGAGATAGGAGAGATAGGAAAGATAAACGAAGGAAACAATCAAGGTGCTTTATTCGACTGACCTCTTTTTTTGAAAGTCAAACGAATATTTTTGTTTTAATGTTCCATGAACTTTATTTACGTTTAAAGTTCCATCGAAATTTACTGTACTTAAATTAGCAGTAGAATCTACTGTTGTTAAAGCTAATTTTAATGTACGGAATCTTTCACACTCATCGGCATATTCTTGAATTAAGTCTGAATTATTTGGCTCTAAGTCTAAAACTTCAGCTAATTCTACAAGTTTAATATGAGTTTCCCAAAGCATTAATTTAATAGTTTCTTTATCAAGTTCGAAATAACAAAGAAATTCAGAGTAATCTAGTTCCGGTGTTGATCTTTCCATTTATATATAAAAGTGATTTTTACCATTATGTGGTAAAAATTTAAAATGCTCTTCACTCCTTCTTCTCTCATTGGTCTTGGTTTTATTGTTCCAATTCTTCTTCTTTACATTCATTTCAACCTTTCTAAAATTCGAAAGAGTGTACGTCGACGCACTAGACGACGTGAAAAGATTCTGCGAAAGAAGGTACTTCTTCTCGAAAATAAGATGAAGTCAAAGGCTCGATATTTTTACAACCTTCGGAAAAAAAAGAAGATCGCAAGAGCATCAAAAGTAGAGTAGGTACAAGAAATGAGTGAGGGAGGTTTTGAAGGAAAAATGAATTTTTATTTGTCCTTTCAACTTCCTTTCAACTTCCTTTCAACTTCCTTTCAACTTCCTTTCAACTTCCTTTCAACTTCCTCTGTTCCTTCAAAATGTCTGTCAGTTACTCTCAAATTCCTAATGAGAATATTCACTCACGTTCGGCGAAGTGTCGAACTGAAATGTACATGGACGATAAGCCGTTTGTCCAAATCCGTTACCCGAGCGGTGAACTAATGTGTCAAAGGTGGTTTCAAGGTACTTTCTGGCACCGTGAAAACGGTCCTGCCGAGATTGTTTTCTCGAAGTCTGGAGAGATCATTCGTGAACGTTGGATGCAATTTGGAGTTTATCATCGTGAAAATGGTCCTGCAATGATCAGGCGAGATGAAAACGGCAGTATCCTGTACCAAAGGTTTTTGATCAAGGGGAAGCTGTGTTTTTGGAAAAATTTGATGTATGGAGTAGGAAATGATCTCCTGACAGAGTTCTGGATTCCAGTACTCTAAATGAATAAATATTCTTCGGAATATTAACCAAACCCTTTTGAATTTAATCGAATATTCGATTAAATTTTGTGTGTACTACTCCCAGATAATCATTGAACTTACATCAGGCTGAATCTTATCGACGAACGTATTGACTGTATTCTTCAAATATGAAAAGGTTTGTGGAGCTTTTGTGGAAAGTTGTGCAAGCCCTGTACCAAATCCATTAACTGGAATAACAATAGCAGTATAGTTTTTACGTGAAAGTTCTTCTTGAATTCTTTTAATAGCCTCATCAATCTTTGAGATATTTTCCTTATATTCTTCATCCGTATAAAAAGCAAAGTATTTCATACACGGATATTTCTTTGTTGGAATTCCAATAGCATTTGATTCATCTCGAATAATAGCTTGTCCTCCTTTTCCGGATTTCTTATCATTATCTCCAAACACAAAAAGATAGTCAGGATGATTTCGAACTTTGTTCACGTCCCAAAATCCATGATAGATAATAACATGCATTTTTTTTATACGTAATTAAGTTATATACATCAATTTTGTCTTTGAAATATAACCTTTTCAAAAAAATTGATTTCGTCTGTTTATTTTTGAAAGAGAGTCAACTCCTTTCTCCATCCACTCCTTTCCAATCTCATACATCTTTCCAAATCATGAAGACTACTATTTACTGCCGTATCTCCTCTCTCAATCAAACACAAGGCGTGAGTCTTGAAGCACAACTTGAAGAATGCAAGCAAGTACTTCATTTCAATAAGCAAACTGCGGACTCTGTCGTCCAAGAAGTTTGCTCTGCATATGAAAGTACTCCACCACTTCTTGCCATTTTGACACGTAAGCGAAATCATCGCGTGGTATTCCATGCTGTTGACAGGTTTTCTCGAAATGTCTTGAATGGTGTTGAAAATGCGAAGCAAATGCTAAAGTACCACTGTGAACTGATTTTCGTACGGGAACGTTTGGTTGTTCGTAAAACCGAGGGTGCAGAATGGCTTCGCTTGATGAGCTTGATCACTCAAGCGGAAGCCGAATCAAAGGCTATTAGTCTTCGTGTAAAGAGTACAATTTCTTTTTTGAAGAAGCACGGCTATCAACACTCAAGTCATGTACCTTATGGATTTAGCGCGATGCCTGATCCAGCAAAGCCTCACCTCAATCGTCTTCATCCAAACACGACAGAAAATGCGATTGTTAAGTTCATTGTACTTTGTCGAACAAAGGATTCACGTATCGGTGACATTAACAAGGCACTTCGTGAATTTTCGCCTTCAGCGTACAAGAATCCCATTGTCATCGAATGGACTGATAAGGGGGAAACAACGGCTCTTTCATTTCTAAAATATGCTATGTCATATGATGATATTGCGTATTTTCTCAATGAATATGGAATGGTGTACCGCGGAAAGAAGTGGGACTCTTCAAATGTTTCCTCAGTGTATCGACGCTTCTTTAAGCGTAACGATGCTGATGAAGTGAATGAATTGTCATTTGATTTTAGTCTTAGTGATGATGAGGACGACGATGAGGAGAGTGATTCCCGAGATGAAAATGGGGAAGAAATGAAGATTGATAGTCATGGTTGGCAAGTTTTCCCACCAAATCTCGATCCTTCCACTCGTTCTCCTTCCACTCGTTCTCCTTCCACTCGTTCTCCTTCCACTCGTTCTCCTTCCACTCGTTCTCCTTCCACTCGTTCTCCTTCGACACCATTCACTCCTCCTGCAACAAATTTCATGACTCGAATTCCAAGTGCACCTCGAAAGTCCACTGTCACCAAGAAGTACACTGAAAAGCACTGAAAAGCACTGAAAGAACTCAGTTCACCTGAATATATATTAACCCTAGGGTTAATATAAAACTACTTTTCCTTTGTACCTCCAAAATAAGGTTTACCATGTCCATTTTCTACCATCCATTTGTTAATTTCTCCTTGATCGTCAGAAAGAGTGACAAGTAATCGTCCATACTTTTCATGGATCGGATGAATATAAACATTCAAAGTCTTTCCTGCTACCCTATTTTCGAGAAAAACTTTGGCAAGTTGTGCGGACTTCTTTTCATCGGGGTTACTTGATTTCATTTCAGGAGAGTCATATCCATACATTCGAGAAGTAAATCGATAGGGTTTACCATTAACAATTCCTACAATGTGTAGAGTATCACCATCGTACACTTTAACACATTTACATTGAGTAAATGTGGGAATAAAAGTTCGGCAATTCTCATATGTACAGTTTTCTAAGGAGGTGGACGTCGTGGTGACTGTAGAGGGAACCTCTTTTTGTTGAATACAACCCATTTTATTTGTACGTATCCTCTTAAAGAGTGAATCATTTTTATACCCCATAATATTGGGGGTTGATTGAAAATTCAACATAATCAGGTTCTAAATTCCACACACTTTTCGCTGATGTAATACAACATCTCTCTGGAAGTTGTTCAAATTGACCTGTCTGTTGGGTTAATACACCGCAAAAATTTACACCATTTGCTTGATAAATTTGAGCTCGAGAACATTTTACATTATCAACAATTGCCGGAGGATCCAATGATCTCGGAGCGCATTTAGAATCTACACAACTTGCTTGATTGAAAAGATTTCTTTTATAAGCTCCATTATCTTTCCTCGTATCTGCATTTTGTGTATTTACCTGACAGGATTTCCAGCCAGCGCTATCAGATTGACACATCAGACCAGTCTGACAATCTTGATTAACAATACATCTGGAATCAATTAAACCTAATGGAACATGAAAAGAATCAGTTGTTTCATATTCCGAAGAAAAAAATCCTGTATCGGGTGTATAACTCATCTTTTAAAGGAAAATGAAAATATTTTTAGAGGCTATTCGTTTCGTCTCCCTCTTCTTCTTGTCTTCGGAGTGAAAGAATCATCATGAATGTGAAGAAGGTGTTGTGAAAAGTATTAATAACTCTTGAGTTATTAATATCTATTTACTTTACGCGTAAATCTCAATATCCTCATCGGGTATCTCATCGACAGAGTTATTAACAGAGTAATACCGTATACCTATAATCCCTCCAAATGATTGAAGCCATTTATATTCTTTGGTGCTTTCATGGAAAAGCACAATCTTTTCCTTTGGAATTTCTTCTTCGTTCCCTATGGTTCCCGATGTACAAACAATTGTTTTATATTCGTGATGATTGAGAAGAACTTCCTTTCCAAATCCGAGAATATCAAGAGAAGTCTCAAGTAATTCAAGAAGATGAGTGTGCATCTTTTCTTCCTCGTGATGACGAATATCTACACCTCCAAGAAGTTCAGCAATCGAACCAAAAGAAAAGACATCTATACTCGGAAAGTATGAAACTAGTTCATCATAAAGATGTTTCTTACGAATGCCATTTCCAGAAATAATAACTTTCTTGACAAAATTAGCCCCATCTTTCCTGAAGTGTTTTAAACAACTTTGAACTATCTTTTTATTGTAAGCATCAAGAGCTGAAATGTACATTCGCTGAAATCGCGGAGCAGATTGTCCTCCCTTTTTATGTCCTGTTGGAAGATTGCCGAGTAGTTTCTCTTTCAGATAAAACCTTTTCTGCTCATCAACAAGATAAATTTCTGTTACTTCTCCATTCGTAAGAACTACACCGATACTCTTTTCCGATGACTCATATGACAAAAGTAAAGGTTCAATTAAGAATGATTTACCACAGTGATACACAAATTGTTGAATCGGATGCGGAGGAATAAAAGTTTGAAGATCAAAGATACTGCTCTGAATAGATCGCGATTCCTGTTTTAGGAAGAACTAAATTCTTCAGATGTTCATTAATTTTACCTAACGCAGTTCCGACAGAAATACGATTCGATTTGTCTTTGATGTTTGTAGAGGTAGCAATTTCAGATGTCATGCGATTCCGAAGCTTTTCGATATTTGTCCCCGGAGGGATAAGCAAAGATACCATACTGGTAGGAAGTGGAGAACTATATTCTTGAAGATATTGAAGATTAGGAGTCATTTTGTTTAATAAACTTAAAATATTTTTAGATTCATTTTCAACAGTTTAATGAATTAA
>SXGT01101147.1_pt1 | contig 27105 bp, 25 predicted proteins | sample 3176221 | NCBI WGS metagenome assembly SXGT01 (sample SAMN11356862, study PRJNA531348) | freshwater metagenome | isolation source: freshwater sample F1-120 | place: China: Fuxian Lake, Yuxi | collected 2017-12-25
ATCTCGAACAGGTCGACATCGTCGAGCTTCACGCCGAGCTTCGCGCTCGCCGCGTCCATCGCCTTCGCGGGGGCCGTCGTGAACCACTCGGGCTCCTGCGCGGCGCCGGCCCATCCGCGGATGGTCGCGAGGCTGTCGAGCCCGTGCTTCTTCACGGCCGCCTCGGAGGCCAGCACGAGCGCGCTCGCCCCGTCGTTGATCGACGACGCGTTGGCAGCGGTGATGGTCCCGTCCTTCGCGAACGCGGGCCGCAGCGACGCGAACTTCGAGGGGTCACCCTTCGGGGGGCCCTCGTCGACCTTCACGATCGTGGGGTCGCCCTTCTTCTGGGGGACGCTGACGGGCTCGATCTCGGCATCGAAGAGGCCCTCCTTCTGCGCGGCGAGCGCGCGGCGGAAGGACTCGCGCGCGAACTCGTCCTGCGCCTCCCGCGTGATCTCGTGCTTCGCGGCGCACATGTCGCCGCAGTTGCCCATGTGGACGTCCTTGTACGGATCCCAGAGGCCGTCGAAGATCATCCCGTCGGTGATCTGGCCGTGTCCCATGCGGTATCCGGAGCGGGCTTTGTCGAGGTAATACGGGACGTTGGACATCGACTCCATCCCACCCGCGACGACGACGTCGGCGTCCCCCACGGCGATCGCGCGGGCGCCGAGGATCACCGCCTGCAGGCCGGAGCCGCACACCTTTCCCACGGTCGTCGCCGGCACCGAGCTCGGGATCCCCGCGAAGATCATGGCCTGCCGTGCCGGCGCCTGACCGATCCCGGCGGAGAGCACGTTGCCCATGAACACCTCGCTGACCACGTCTGCACCGACCCTGGCCCGCGAGAGCGCAGCCTTGATCGCGATGGCGCCGAGCTGGGGCGCCTTGAGCGACGACAGCACGCCCTGGAACGCGCCGATCGGGGTACGGACAGCCGAGACGATGTGAATGGGGGGGATGGTCGACATGACGTGGTGCTCCTTCGAGGCGAGGCCCGGGCTCCGTATATAGTGGAGCGATGCTACGATGGCGAGACGATGCTCGCCTGGACGAAGCGCGCCGCCTGCGCCTCCGCAATCGCGCTCGGGATGGTCACCGCGTGCGACGACGTCTCGGCGCCGAGCCTCACCGACGGGGGCGTGTCGGCGCCCACGGTCGAGGCTGGGCCCCTCTGCCCGCCGGACATCGTCGTGGGGGAGGGGTGCCCCGCGGAGGGGACCACGTGCCTCCCCGGGGAGTGCGCCCCGAGCTTCCTCCTCTGCAACGCCGGGTCGTGGAGGGAAGTGCCGCGCGTCCTCGGGTTCGTCTGTCCGACGGCGATACCCGTCGAGGGGCACGCCTGCCCGACGTGCTGGCCGAAGAGCCGCCGCTGCGCGTACGGGACCATCGGGTGTGGCCCGGGCCAGAAGTACACGCTCGCGACCTGCGACAAGAAGTGGTCCCTGGTGGTCGCGGCATGCCCGGAGGCGGACGGTGGGGTGCCGGAGGGCGGCGCAGGCGCCGACGGGGGGGAGGGCGGCTCGGCCCTCTCGGACGCCAAGATCGCCGACGTGCGTGATGGTGGTTGATCGGGCGGCCAAATCGCTTGCCTTCGAGCCGATCCGTGGCGTATTGGACTCGCCTCCCCTACCCTCGACGCCAAGGTCCCACGATGTCCGACACGAAGCTCGCCGCGTTTCTCGCCGACAAGAAGCTCAACCACGATCGGCTCCTCGCCGCCTCCCACGCCCTCGAGACCCTCACGCCGGAGGACCGGCGCCTGAAGCTGGCCAAGCGCCAGGCCAAGAAGGGCGAGCCCAAGGAGGGCGATGCCAAGCCCACCGGCAAGCCGCGATCGGGTCGACCCGTGACCCCGCGCGCCCTCGCCGCGGCCCTCACGGGCACCGCGGTGAGCGGGCCCACCAAGCAGCGGATCCTTCGCGCCGTGAACCACCTGCTCGAGCAGAAGAAGCAGGAGAAGGTCGCCCTCAAGGCCCTCTTCTGAGGGGGGCCAGGCGGCGCCGGGGGAGGCTGGTGTTGGCCAGAAATTGGGCCAGGCGCGGAGGCTCGTGCATCTTCGCGGGATGGCCATCTTCGTCCTCGGTGTGGTCCTCGCGGTCGTTCTCGCAGATGCCCTCGATTTTGCGGGGAGACAGCGGGCACGCTCCTGACCTCCTGCTGACTTCGGCTGAATGGGCGCGCGCCGCATGGCAACAAACCCATTCGTGCCCACCGCCGTCGCCACCCGGAGGTCGCCCTGGCTCGATGGCTCCCCGCCTCCTCCGGCGAGGGCTCTCCTGCGGATCGTGGCACCGCTCGCCGTGGGGCCGTCGGTCCTGGAGCGCCACGTGGGCGACGAGCCCCCCGATCGCACCCATCGTCCCAGCCAGATCCGACTCCGGGCGGCCATGACGGAGGAGGAGAAGCTCCTCTCGCGCGCGGTGGCTGGCGATCGCGAGGCGTTTCGCGAGATCTTCGTGATGCGCCGCGGCGAGGTGCTCCGGGTGTGCTTCCGGATGCTCGGCCCGCGGAGCGACCTCGACGACGTTGTGCAGGAGGTGTTCTTCCAGGTCTTCCGCAGCCTGAGGGACTTCCGGGGCCAGGCGAAGTTCACCACGTGGCTGCACCGGGTCACCGTCAACGTCGTGCTCATGCACCGCCGCGCGGAGCGAAGCCGGCCCGTCTACGCGGAGGAGGCGCCGCCCGACCTCACGGGCGACAACGACGCGGAGCTGCCCGACGACGAGGCCGAGCGGCGCGAGCGCATGCGCGCCTTCTCACGGCTCGTGGAGCGCCTCGCGGAGAAGAAGCGCGTCGTGTTCGTGCTTCACGAGCTCGAGGGCATGTCGCCGCAGGAGATCTCGACGATCGTGGGTGCGCCCGTTCTGACGGTGCGCACGCGCCTCTTTTACGCGCGGCGGGAGCTCGAGGCCATGATGCACGAGGAGCCCGCGCTCGTCGACGTGAGTCGGGAGCGACGTGTGGCGCGCGGGCGACGCGACGCGGCGCGTTCCGTCGAGCCCGTCGAGCCCGCGCTCGGGGCGGAGCCTGTCTCGCGGAGAGAGGCCGAATGAAGAAGACCGACCTCGACAGCCTCATCGTCCAGGCCAGGCAGGTGACCCCGCCGGAGCCGAACTGGGACCGCGTGGAGGCCAAGCTCTTCGAGCGCATCGACGCGGCCTCGCCAGGTTCGACGGAGCAGGAGCTCGCCACCCGTGGGACGTCGTCGAGGGCCTGGGTCGCAGCGGCGGTCGGCCTGTCGCTCGCGGCCGGCGTGGCGTTGCTCCTGGGTCCGTGGAGCGGCGGCCGCGCCAGCGGCGAGCGCGACGAGGGGCCACGCGCTGGCGCCGCCGTGAGGGAGCTGCCGACCGGAACGTTCCTGGGGACCGTCGGGCGGGACGGCACGAGCCCCGTGGCCGGGGCGGTCGTCACCGTGGGCGGTCATGCGATCGAAGTGGGCAAGGAGCTCGGCCGAGGCGACGTCGTCGAGGTGAAGGGCGCGTCCGCCATCTTCGAGCGCGTTCACCAGGTTCGAGGGGGGGGGGAGGCGCTCTCGAGCTCCCCGGCCGCGAAGGTGACGTTCGGCGTCGACGAGGACAGCAAGATCGCGATGGACGGCCCGATCGTGGTGACGCTCGAGAGCGGGGCCATCGAGGCCGACGTCGCTCCCGTGAAGAACGGCGAGGCGTTCGCGGTCGACATCCCGGTCCGGAGCCCGAGCGGCGTGGTCACTCGCGCGCGCGTGGCGGTGCACGGGACGCACCTCCGTGTCATGCGCGCAGGCTCGCTCGTGACCGTCGACCTGACCGAGGGCGTGGTGTCGATCGGGCGGCCCCCGCGATCGGGATCCACCTACGGCACACTCGTGACCGCCCCGGCGCATGTCGAGTTCGACGCGGCGCGGCTCGACACGATCACCGTATCCCACGACGCAAAGGACGTGCGAAAGGCAGCGACGCTGAAGGTCGCGACGACGGAGGGCCGAAGCCCGTCCGTCGCGTGGAAGGTGGATCCGGAGCCCACCGACCCGCCGCCCACCCCGCAAAGCCCCAAGGAAATCCCCGGCCACCCGACGACCCCCACCGCCCCCACGCCGACGACCGTGCAGGAGGACGCGAAGCCGGTCGTCGATCCGCGGACGTCCATCGTGCAGGCGGTGAAGACCTGCGCGCTCGCGCGCATGCACGCGGCGAACGTGAAGATCACCGTGTCCACCACGCTGTCGATGACGGTCGGCCCGGACGGCAAGGTGCGGACCGCGACGTTCGCCCCCCCCCTCGATCCGGACACCCAGGAGTGCGCCGCGAGGACGATCTATGCGAGCGACTTCGGCGCCGACGCGACCGAGACCCGGCTCGTGAGCCTGGTCGTCGAGGCGTCCTCGAGATAGGCCGCCCCGGAGGGCCGGGGCCCCGAGAGGCGGCTTGCGAGCCCCGGACCGCGCCAAGACGGCCCCGGCTCCCCGCGGCGGAGAGCATGTGCTAGACTGGGTGCTTCCTTTAGGGAGGTCTCCATGAAGAAGCTTGTCGTCCTCGGGTCGGTCGCGCTCAGCCTCGCGCTGGCCTACGGGTGCAGCGGAGGAACGAGCGACGTCGGACCCTCCACCGGCGGAGACGGCGGCGGCGCCGACGGCGGCAGCACCTCGACGACCGACAGCGGGACCTCCTCGACCGCCGACTCGGGAAACAAGCCGGCCGACAGCGGCAGCACGTCGGACACCGGCCCGGCGGACTCGGGCTCCGTGCTCACCGGCGCCGCGCTCAAGTTCCACAGCTGCCCGCCGTTCGCGGCCTGCGGCGGGAACCCGCAGGGGACCTGGGAGTTCACGGGCGGGTGCCTCGAGGATCCGCTCGCCGCCTTCAAGGCCCAGTGCGCGAGCCTCGTGGAGAAGAACCTCCAGGGGACCATCAAGGGCTCCGTCATGTTCACCGGCACGGCCACCGCGGGCACCCTGACGCGCAACGCGACCGTGGGCTTCGTCGCCGACGTCGAGTTCGCGGCGTCGTGCGCGGGCGGCTTTGGCTGCGCGGCGGTGCCGCTGGGCATCGGGTCCTTCGTGCCGGGCGCGACGGCGACGTGCACGGGCGCGGCGACCTGTGCGTGCAAGATCTCCGTCACCAACACGGACTCCCTGTCGAGCGGCTACACGGTCGCGGGCAACAGCATCAGGGTCTCCAACGGGGAGGTCTACGAGCACTGCATCACCGGGTCGAACCTGAAGTACAAGCAGACGGCGGGCCCCGATGGCGGCAAGCCGAACATCGACGGCACGTTCGACCTCGTGAAGAAGTAGGGTGGCGTCCGGCCTCGCGGGCCTGGTGCGCGGGAGCCGGCTCCTCGCGCTGATCCCGATCGGCAGCCTCGTCTCCGTCGGCCTCGTGGCGTTCCCGCGAGCGGTCGCGCCGCGTGACGTCCCGCTGCCCCGGATCGACGCGCGCTCGCTCGACGCCACGCTCGCGGAGGACGCCGCGGTGGCGAAGGCGGCGCACGCGACCGGAGTCGAGCCGGAGACGCGCCTCCTCGGGACGCGCATGCGCGAGTTCCTGATCGCGCAGACGACGGAGACGGACGAACAGCTCGTCTCGGTCAAGCGCGAGGCCGTCCTGGCCGCGACGCGCGAGGTCTTCGAGAAGTACGGGCCCCCCGCCCTCAAGCGCCTCCGCGCCATCCAGGTGGCGCGCTTCGTCGAGGAGGTGGCCGCCTTCGAGCGCACCGGACAGTCCTCGCCCGAGCTCGTGGCGCTCGCGGGCGGGTTCGTCGAGCGGCTGCGCGGCATCGGCTGGATCGAGGGGTCGCGCGTGCTGCTCGACGGCGAGCAGCGCCGCGTGGCGTACAAGCTCATGTGGAACGGGACGGCGGGCGTCGACGAGGCGCGCGAGATGGCGCTGTCGCTCGACGAGATGCGTGCACTATACACTCTTTACCTCCAGCACCCGCACGTGCCCGAGGCGACGACCCGCTACTTCGAGGAGCGCCGCCGCGCCGCGACGACGCCGGAGGCCTGCGCCGCGGTCGAGGCCGAGGTCTCCATGTCGCGCGAGAAGTGGCGCCTCGAGAAGGTGCGCAGGCTGGGGGAGATCGACCCGACCTATCCGGCGGAGTTCGCGCTGGGCGTCGCGACCTACCGCACCAAGAGCTTCGCGATGTCGGGCCAGCACTTCCAGACGTGGCTCCGCGAGCATCCGGAGGGGGGGCTGGCGCAGCGGGCGCAGAACCACCTGCGAGCGGCGATGCTGGCGGACTCGATGTGACCGCGTCGTCGCTCGATCCGCCCTCCGCCCGTCCGCTGTATCCTGTCCGCATGAAGACCGTGGAGCTGCGGTACGCGGACGTGGCCGCGATGCGCGACGATCACGCGAAGAGCCTGTCGGTGTCGCGCGCGTTCGTCGTGGGGGCGACAGGGTTGGGGGAGCGCGAGACGTGCGAGCTCGCCGTGATCCATCCCGTGAGCGGGCTGTCGTTCGTCCTCGGGGCGGAGGTCGTGTGGCTCGCTCCGAACGGCGTGGGCCTGTCGCTCGCGAGGATGGACGCCGCGAAGAAGGCTGAGCTCGCGGCGTTCGTGGCGGACGATGGGGGTCCGTCGACGGCAGACGCGCCCGCGGCCGCCACGGAGCAGGCCGCCACGGAGCCGCCCGCTGCGGAGCCGCCCGCTGCGGAAGCCAGCGCCGAGGCGAGCGTGACGCACGACGAGGGCGAGTGGGAGAACGAACAGAAGAGCACGCCGAACGTCCACGAGCGCGTGCGCGGCCTGACCGCGCGCGAACGCGACGACGTGGCGCGGCGAGGGACCATGCCGGAGCGCGTCGCGCTCGAGCGTGCGTACGGGGGCGCGGTGTGGGAAGGGCTGCTCCAGAACCCGGGCCTCACGGTGGTCGAGGTCGCGAAGATCGCGCGCAACGGCACCCTGCCGCGGCCGCTCGTCAACACCATCGTGTCGAACGCGGGGTGGCTGGCCTCCACCGAGGTGCAGCGCGCGCTCCTGTCGAACCCGCGGTGCGGCGGGTCGCACCTCGATCGCGTGCTCGGCGCGATGAAGCCCGCGGATCTCGCGCGGCTCGCGCACCAGTGCCCGTACCGACAGGAGGTGCGGGCGGCGGTGCTGCGCCACGTGAGGCCGTGACCGTCACCCCCTGGCCGCGGCGACCGCCTGGCGCATCGACGCGACGCCGGCGCGGATCCGCTCCTCGCTCGTGGCGTAACTGAACCGCACGTACCCGGGCGCACCGAACGCGCCGCCCGGGACGGCCGCGACGTGGGCCTTCTCGAGGAGGAAGAAGGCCACATCCTCGTCGCTCGCGATCCGCTTCTCGCCCCAGGGGAGTCCGTAGAGCCCGCGACAGTCGGCGAACGCGTAGAACGCCCCTTCCGGGACGCGACAGCGCACGCCGGGGACCGCATTGAGCTCGGCGACCATGACGTCGCGGCGCGCCTGGAAGGCGTCGCGCATGCGGGAGATCGCCTCCTGCGGGCCGGTGAGCGCGGCGAGAGCCGCGTGCTGCGCGATCGCGCTGGGGTTCGTCGTGCTCTGGCCCTGCACCGTGTCGAGTGCCTTCGCGAGCGGGCGCGGGGAGATCGCCCACCCGATGCGCCAGCCGGTCATCGCGTAGGTCGTCGAGCCTCCGTCGACGATGACCGTGCGATCGAGGAGATCGGGCGCGAGCTCGGCGACCGACCGGATGGAGGCTCCGTCGTAGGAGAGCTCCGCGTAGATCTCGTCGGCGATGAGCCAGTAGTCGCCGGCGCGCACCACCTCGAGCAACGCGCGGAGCTCCGCGGGCGTGTACGCCGCCCCGGTGGGGTTGGAGGGAGTGCACAGGATGAGCGCCTTGGTGCGCGGTGTGACGGCGGCCGCGAGGGCGGCCCCGGACATGCGCCACCCGTCCTCCTCGCGGGTGGGCACGATGACGGGCTCGGCGCCCATCATCCGGACCTGCTCGGGGTAGCTGACCCAGAAGGGGCTGGGGATCAGGACCTCGTCGCCCGGCTCGAACAGGGCGATCGCGAGGTTGAACAGCGCGTGCTTGGCGCCGACGGTCACGGTGACCTGCTCGGGGACGGGGGAGAAGCCCTTCTTCCGCCGCGCGTGATCGCAGATCGCGGCCTTCAGCGGCGCGATCCCGGTGACGGCCGTGTACTTCGAGACGCCCTTGCCGATGGCCTCCCGTGCCGCGTCGAGCACGGCGTCGGGAGGCTCGAAGTCGGGCTCTCCCACACCGAACGCGAAGACGTCGGTGCCGGACTGTCGGAGCTCGGCCGCCCTCGCGCTCATCGCGAGGGTCACGCTCGGCTGAACGGCGTGGAGACGCGCTGCAAGCTTCATCGGCACCGCGCGAGTCTATCAGATGGGGAGCTCGAGAGGGCCCTCGGCTCTTGGGGGAGCTCCCTCTAGGTTGCGCCTTTCTTGGTCACCTTGACCTCGGGCTCCTCGTCGTCGTCCTCCCCCTCGTCGTCCTTGGCAACGCGCTTCTTGACGGCGGGCTTCTCGTCGTCGTCCTCCTTGGAGGACTTCTTCTTGGCGGACTTCTTGTCGGCCTCGTCGGCCTCGTCTTCGTCGGCCTCCTTGATGCCCTGCTTGAAGTTCTTGATGCCTTGCCCGAGGCCCTTGCCGATGTCCGCGATGCGGCCCGCGCCGAACAGGAGGAGCGCGATCAGCGCAACGACCAGGATCTCCGGGGCTCCGATGCTTCCCATGTTCTTCTCGCGAGGCGAGCTCGCGTCCTAACCCGTGGGAGTAGCAGCACGCTTCAGCTTCGGCAAGATCCAGAAGACGCGCAGCAAGATCCACGGCGCGAGGCCGGCGACCACCGGAATCAGCAGAAAAGACGCCAGATCCCCGGCGTGGGCGACCTCCGGTGCCGTGCGTTCGAGGAGCCGCAGCAACGCGAGCGCGGCGACGGGACCCGACGCACCGAGCAGCACCGCGACCGTACGGGTGGAGGGTCGCGACGTGCGCAGCCGGATCACCCCCCACGCCGCGACGCAAGCGCCCGCGAGGCCCGCGCTGCCCATGGCAATCGCGCGGAGCCAGGCCGGCAGGACCGACGCGCTGGCCCACGGGGGGAGGCCGTGGAGCGAGAGCTCGCCCACGCGAACGTCTGCGGGGCCCAGGAGCAGTCGCGCGTCGACCAGCCTCATCCGGCGAAGATCGCCCGAGAAATGGGCGCCACTCGCGGTGACGAGGACCCCCGACAGCGACCCCGGCCCGCGTACCGCGAAGCGTGGCGGTCGCCGGGGCTCACACAGCCACGCGGCGTCCGCGAACGGGATCGTGGACACCGTGGGGCGGTCGGGGCGGAGGCATGCGGCCCGCCCGCGGTGGACCAGCTCGTCGAGGACCCGACCGGGCTCGCGCGCGTCGTCGCCGGCGACGAGGGAGGCCACGGCGACGATCGCCGAGAAGCCCAGGGCGACGGGTAACACCCTCGCCACGATCGCGGCCGGCCGGGTGCCGAGCAACATGAGAGCGCGGGTCTCCTCTCGCTCCGTGAAGCGATGGAACGCATGGGCGACCCCCATGGGAAACCCCGTCAGGATCGCCGCCTCGGCCGCGATCGCCGCGAGGCTGCGCGCGAAGGGCGCCGCCGTGGCCAGGGGGACGGTGGGCTCGAGCAGCCACGGGAGCACCCGGACGGCGGCCCCCGTGAGCGCGGCGAGCGCGAGGAGCGAGGACGCCAGCGACGCCGCGGCGAGCGCGGGGAGGACGAGGACGCGGGGCGGAAGCACGGCAGGAGGCCGAAGACCACACAGAAACCTGCTGGATTACAAATGATTTTGTCGCGTGACGCGCCGCTGAACGGCGTGGTAACTTCAAACAACTGAATCTTCCGACATTACACGCGGAGACGAACGGATGAAGCTCGCCAGATCGACGGTCCTCGCAGGTTTGACTCTCGTAGCGCTCGGTGCGTACGCGCCTCGGGCGCAGGCGGAGGAGGTGTCTGCGACGGGGAAGGGGATCGTGGGCGGCGCGCTCCTGGGCGCCGAGATCGTCGTCATCACGGAGTCGGCCATCGGCGTGACGTCGACCGGCGCGTACATCGGCGGCGCCGCGGGCGGCGCGGTGGCCGGAGGTGTCGGAGGCTACTTCATCGAGCGATCGGTGTCGGACGGGCGCATCCCCATCTACATCCTGGCGGGCGGCCTCGCCCTCATCATCCCGGGGGTCGTCCTGACGCTGAACGCGACCCGCCACCGGCCGACCGAGAACGCCCAGGAGGACAGGCCGATCGACGGCCCGCCCCCGAACCCGGGGAAGCCGGACGGCGCCGCGGTCATCGGTGGCGAGCCCGCTCCCGCGGCCACGCCTCCGGCGGGTGGAGGCGGCGGCGCGAAGGCGCCCGTCCGCGCGCCCACGACGTCGATGATCGACTACGGCAGTCGCGAGCTCCGGCTGCAGCTGCCCGTCCCCGACGTCCGGCCGGTGTTCAGCGCCCAGGAGCGCAAGCAGTACGGCATGGCCCAGGCTTCCGAGGTTCGCCTCCCGCTCGTACATGTGGCGTTCTAGGGGCGCGACTCCCCGGGTCGACGCGGAGGCCCCCTCGAACGTCCCCCGACACGAGTGCGCGTCCCTCTCCAGATGCATGTGGTGACGAGGCTGTTTTGATCTTACCCTGATCGTTGCCGTGGCCGTTCCTGGGCCACGGACATGAAACCTTGGGCGAGCGCGGAGCCGAGCGGTGCTAGAAGAGACATTCCACGGGGTGGGAAGTCCGACCTCGGGGTGCGCATGACGCCTCCGTCGACGCGCGGCAAGTCCCAGGATCCGATGCTCGGCCGCGTCGTCGCCGGCCGCTACCGGCTCGAGGCGCGCGCAGGCGAGGGGGGTATGGGCGTCGTGTACCGCGCGCGCCACGTGCTGATCGATCGCGTCGTGGCGCTCAAGCTGATCCGGCCCGATCTGCGCGGGGAGACGCACCTCCGCGCGTGGATGCTGCGCGAGGCGCGTGCGGCCAACCGGGTCGATCACGCGCACATCATCGACATCCACGACATCGGCGAGACGGAGGAGGGCGAGCTCTACCTCGTCATGGAGTACCTCGTCGGGACCTCGCTCTCGAGCGAGCTCGCGCTCGGGCCGATGCAGCTCGCGCGCAGCACGGACATCCTCGAGCAGATGTGCGCCGCCCTCGCGCGCGCGCACGATCTCGGCGTTATCCACCGCGATCTCAAGAGCGACAACATCCTGCTGACGCTGCGCGGCGGCCGGAAGGACTTCGTCAAGATCCTCGACTTCGGGCTCGCGCACCTCGCGATGGACCCGCGCCTCGCGCCGAAGGGCGCGGTGTTCGGCACGCCGGAGTACATGTCGCCCGAGCAGGCACGCGGCGAGGAGGCGGGCCCGCCGAGCGATCTCTACGCGCTCGGGGTCCTCTTCTTCGAGATGCTCACCGGCCAGCTCCCCTTCCGCTCGAACGACCGCGAGACGCTCCTCGAGATGCAGCGCTCCGCGCCCGCACCGCGGCCGACGGGCATCAAGGCCGACGTTCTTCCGCAGGCCGAGCAGATCGTGCTCAAGCTCCTCGAGAAGGAGCGGCGCAAGCGCTACCAGGACGCGCACCACCTCCACGAGGAGCTCAAGGCCCTCCAGCGATCGCTTCCCAGCAACGCCTGGGAGGTCGGTTCCGGCGCTGGCGGAGAGGCCGCGCCCGCGCCCCCTCCGCCGCCGGCCCCGCAGACCCCGGAGGTCGTCGAGTGGGCGAACCGCGCCGCGATCTTCTCCCGCATGGTCAGCCGCGTCTACCCCGGGGCCAACACGCCGCCGGACGTGACCGCGGCCCTCCAGCAGGCGTGGGATCTCGCGTCGCGCGCCGCGCGGCTCGAAGGGGAGGTGTCGAGCCACACGCGCAAGCTCGAGTCGCTCGAGCGCCGCGGGCGCGCCCTCCGCGCGGAGATCGGCCGCAAGGTCGAGGAGCTTGCGCACGAGGAGTCGCGCGCTCTCCGCGACGCTGCCGCCGAGCAGACCGAGGCGTCCCGCGTGAAGGAGCAGCTCGCCCAGGCCGAGCGTGCCGCGGTCGCCGCCCGTGGGCAGGCCGATCACGCCAGCCAGCAGGGCGGAAACCTGAGCCAGCTCCGGGTGGTCTTCGAGCGGTCGGGCGCCGCCCTCGCCCTCGTCGAGGCGCGCCGCGATCAGGTCGCGGAGCGCGAGGCCAAGGCACACCACAAGGAGTCCCAGGGCCGCGATCTGCGCCGCCAGATCGACGAGCTCCGCGCGCAGCTGGCGCGCTACGCGGAGGCGCTCGAGGAGGATCTCGCGAGCGGCCGCGAGAAGGTCGCCGTTCGCACGCGCGAGGGCATCCAGTACGAGCGCGCATTCCGCGAGGTCACCGGCGTGCTGATCACCCACATGAAGACCAAGCCCGAGGCCAGGGATCTCCTCCAGGAGCTGATGACGACCCTGCAAGGTGGCAGCGCCGCCAAGAGCAACGCCGGCGCCGAGAGCCGCGGTCCGAGCTGACCTCACGGGGTGCCCGCGTACGCGCGCGACGCGTACGCGGGGGTCGCGTCCGATCTTCACCCGGCGAGCTCTGCGAAGGGGCTACTTGCCCTTGCAGGTCGGGACGATCCCCTCGAACGCCGTGCGGAGCTGCTTGTCGTCCTTGGCTCTCCAGCCGTCGTCCGGGCCCTTGGCGTCGTTCAGGGCCTTGTAGGCCTTGAACGCGGCGGCGCAATCGCCCGCCTTGGCGAAGCAGTTGGGGCCCGGCATGCCCACAGCGTCGAGGGGCTTCGCCGGCACCTGGTTGTCGCTCGCGTCCTTCGGCTTCACGGAGGAGCGGAGCTTCATGAAGGTGTCGAACGCGGACTGACAGTCGGCGAGCGACTTCGTCTGCACGCCGAGGCCTCCAGCATTCAGCGTCGCGATCGCGCGCAGGTACTGATCGCGCTCCGGGGCCGCGCTGCCCGTGCAGTACTGCGCCGCCTCCGCGTCGACGACGGTGTCGATCCGCTCGGGGCCCATCTCGCCGCTCTTGGTGGCGGCGAGCGCCTTGCGGAACAGCGCCTTGCCCATGTCGCACTGGCCGGCGAGCATGAGGCACTCGGCCCGCGTCCCCGCGATCTTCCCGCTCGCCGGGTTGGTCGACGTCACCTCGGGGCGTGGGTCCAGCGCGTCGTGCTGGTCGAGGTCGGCGAGGCAGGCCTTGCCGTCCTTCGACTGCTTCTTGACGTTGGCCGCGTCGAACAGCGAGGCGGCGCGCTTCTGGGCGTCCGTCTGTGCCTTCACCTGCCCCGCGAGGTTGAGCGACGCGTCGGTCTCGGGCGCCTTCGCGGCGCCGATGTCGGGGTTCGCGCCGTCGGAGATCGGGCGAAGGGTGAGGCGGATCGGCACCTTGCACGCCTCGGTCTCCTTCGACGCATCCCCCTTGCAGGCCGACAGATCGCCGCCCTTCTTCTCCGCGGCCGAGCCGCTCGTCTTGTTGCCGCCCGCGCCGAACCCGAAGTAGGAGCCGCCGACCTTTGCCTTCAACGACGACGTCGCCGCCAGGCCGAAGGCGCCCACGTTGTAGGCGTAGACGAAGTGCGTGGCCTCGGCGCACGCGGGCTTCCTGAGATCGCTCTTGAAGACCCTGTCCCGCGTCGCGGTGCGCGTCCCGCTCACGTAGTACTCCATGTGGAACTTCTCGCCGCTCTCGACGCGGCCCGCGAGCGTGGCGACGCCGAGAGGGAGCTTGGAGTACAGCTCGCCCTCGTCGTGGATGTCGATCACCTCGACGCCCCCGCTCGTGAGCTCGACCGGTTTGTACGAGCCGATCGATCCCTTCGCCGAGTCGTCGCGGCAGCCGTCGAGGACCTTCATGTCGCAGCCGACGTACTTGACGAGCACGACGTCGCTCGCGGTGATGGACTGGAAGGTCGACTGATCGGTGGCGTCCCACTCGATGATGAAGGGGCGGTCCGCGTTCTTCGGGTTGCACTTGTTCTGGCCGGCGAAGGTCTTCTCGGCGAGCTTGATCTGGCCGGTCGCGGGTGGGGTGCCACCACCACCCCCGCCACAAGCGGCGGTGAGCACGAACGACGGCGCGACGAGGACGCAGAGAGTGAGCGCGGTGCGAGGAGCCAGCATGCGCCCTGATAACACCACTCCGATGGAGTGGACAACCCACGAAGGGCCGCCGACAATCGGTGTTCGATGACGATGGACGCCGACATCGAAAAAGGGCTCGAGTCGGTCCTCCTCGGTCCGAAGGCGGACCCCGCCGTCGCCCACGAGGTCCGGCCACCGGCCCGGAGCGCGCGCCGGGCCGCGCTGGCGCTCTCGGCGACCGCGGTCGCGTTCTCGTTCGTGTGCGGGGCGACCGCGCGGCGCGCCCTGCGGAACATGGAGAACGACGAGCTGACGATCTGGCTCGTGCTCGCGCTCTCGTTCCTGCTCGGCGCGCTGCTCCTGCGCATGTGCGCGGCCGTGTGCGAGCTCGTGTGGCTCGAACGCACGTGGCACAACGTCCCGGTCGCGCTCAGGAAGGTGGGCCCGGTCGATCGCGTCGGCACGTTCATGCTGGTGGGCTTCAGCCTCGTCCCGGGCGTGGCGTGGTTCTGGAAGCTCGGCCTGGTCGCCGGAATCGTCGACGGCTTCGAGCACATCCGCGCCGAGACCCCCTTCCGCGCGCCCATCCCCCGACGCCTTGGCCTCGCCGCGGTGATCGTGGGCTGGATCCCCGGGCTCAACGTGTATCTTGCACCTTTCATGTGGGAGGTGTTCGCCACGCGCGTCGACGCGGCGTGCCAGGAGATCCTCGCGCTCCGCGCCGGCGGGGACAGGCCGGGCTGAGGCCCCTCACCGTGGCACGAGCGAGGGCCGCCCGTGGACGGACGCGAGGCGGTCCGCGACGGCGGCGCACACGCGCGGCAGATCGCCCTCGGGCGCGCTCCCGTACCGGTGGCGGGCGTACGACCGGATCGCGGAGGCCGCGTCGCCGAGATCGCCCGCCCTCTCCAGCCGATCGGCCCAGTCCTCGAGCGTCTCGGCGCGGCCGCGTGGCACCTTGGCGTGGGCGAGCGCGGCGTCGAGCACCAGGAAGAAGCTGGGTGGACGCAGACCACGACCGCGCTGCGCACGGGCGCGGCGACCCTGGAGCCAGCCGCGGAGGCCTCGTCCTCCCACGAAGAGTCCGAGCAGCACGGAGAACGCGACCAGCGCCTTGTCCGGGGAGTCCGCGAACTCCCGGAGCGCGCGCGCGATCAACGTCCGCGCCCAGTCATAGGTGGCCGACGCCGTGGGCGTGGCGTGCTCGGCCAGGTTCATGGTGCTCGGCGTGGCGTCCACCGTGTGGAACGCGCCGCCGCTCCACGCCTCCACCCACGCATGCGCATGCTTCTCGCGGACGACCCAGTAGCCCCCGAGGGTGTTCTCCTCGACGACCCTGTAGCCGGTGACGACGCGCGCCGGGATCCCCACGGCCCGCGCGAGGAGCGCCATCGCGGTGGCGATGTACTCGCAGTGGCCCTCCTGGTGCACGAACAGGAAGTCGAGGATCGGCGACGGGTCAGGGGGCGTCGTGCGCTGCGAGCGGTCGAGCGTGTAGCGGTACGCGCGGAGCCGCCGCTCGATCGTCTCGAGGCGCTCGCGGTCGGTGGTCGCCGACGCCGTCCACTCGGCGGCGAGGGCCTTGATCCGCGCCTCGATCTTCGCGGGTATCTGCAGATCGGCGGGCCCCGGGTTGGCGGGGACCGCGGCCTCGTCGGGCGTCAGGGACCACGCGTTCGTCTGCTCGCGCACGGCGGCGCGCACGACGCCGAACGCGTCGATGTCGAGCACCGCCCCCGCGCGCGTATCGACCGTGTGGAGGTCCGGCGCGAAGAGCGCCGGCGCGTTCGCCACAGCCTCGACGCGGACCGCGGCCGGATCCGGGGCACGAGAGCTCGCCTTGCGACGCTCGAAATGACGGTCGCGCGACGTGAACCAACGCACGCCGTCGAAGGCGTCGAACGCCCTGCCGCGGAGGTAGTCGGGACGCGAACCGGAGCGGCCGGGGTGGATCCGCATGACGAGATCCTCCGATCGCAGGATCTGCGTGGACTCGCCCAGCGCGAGGCGCCCCGTGAAGCCGACCCTCGCGCTCCGCATCCCGATCATCGTAGCGATCCTGCGGTTGGTGAGACGATCGAGCGCCGGGATCCCCGCGGTGCCCAGGGCGGCGATCCCCACGGTCGCGCCGAGGACGAGGAGGGTGCCGCCCGGAGAGCGCCCGAGGGCCGACGGCGGCTCGTGGCGATCGCGCGTCAGGAACGCCGACACCACGAAGGGCACCGTGAAGGCCGCGCACATCCGCCGCGACAGCAGGTAGGAGAGCGGGACGAACAACGCCAGCATCAGCCCGACGTCGAGACGCCGCCCGAGCATGGGCCTCACGAGGAAGAGACGAACGAGGACGGACCCGAGGACCGCCAGGATGAAGAAGCTCCCCAGGACGTCGTCCCACGGCTCCGTCTGCGCGACGCCGCGTCCGATCGCGATCGCCAGCGCGAACGTGACCAGCTCGCCGAGCCGCGACGAGGGGACGCGCCACGGCAAGAAGACGGAGACGATCCCGCCGACGCCCAGGCCGATGAGGATCGGCTCGAACCCGACGGCCGCGAGGGTCGCGCCGACCGCGATGAGGAAGGGGACAGCCCTGCGGACCCGCTCGATCACAGGGACAGCGCCTCCCTTCCCTCGATCGCGGAGAGCGGGACGTTGACCACGCCACGCGACGTCGGACGGACGCCGTCGATCACGAGGCGCACCACGCGGGTGCCGCGTCGCTCGATCGTCGTGGCGAGCCGCTCCGATCGGTCGCCTGCTTCGTCCGTCACGACGACCACCGCGGAGAGCCTCGCGACGTGCGCGAAAAGCTCGCGCTCCACCTTCGCCCGATCCGGGACCGCATCGTATTCGGCGCCCGCGAGCAGATCGAGCGCCTGATCCAGGAAGCCGAGGCTCCGGCCGAGGGTGAGGCGGTGCAGCTGGCCCCCCACCACGAGGAGGTCGATCAGCGCCTCGCCGCGCGTCATGTGGGCCACCACGCCGGCCGCGAGCGACAGGGCCCCCTCGAACCGCCGCTCCGACGCGAACTTCGCCCGACGCGAGCCTCCGTGGAAGTGACAGTCCACGACGACGCCGAGCCGCGTGAAGTACTCCTCCTGGTACTCGCGCACCGCCGGGATGCGCGTCCGCGCCCACGTGCGCGCGTGGAGATCGCGCACGCGATCCCCGGATCGGTACGGGCGGACCCCGAGCAGGTCCATCGACTCACCGGTGCGCGACGCGAGCGCGACGCCGCCGGGCTGGTGGCGCGTCGAGAGCGGCAGCGTGAGCTGCGCCACGTTCGCCGGCCGCGGCACGATGCGCACGCGCACGCGCTCGCTGTCGACGAACGGCCCCGACGCGAGACCGAAGGGTACGAGGGCGCTCGCCCCGAAGCGCCCGATGACGAAGTCCCCGCGTCGCGTGAACCTCGCCTTCGCCGTCAACGTGCGCGCCTCGCCAGCCGGGATGCCGTCGAGGTAGGTCGGGGGGGCGGTCCACTTGCCGAAGTACGGGAGGAACGGCCCCGTCACGCGCACGGGACCCCGCGGTGCGCGCGCGTCCGGGGCGAGGCGGCACGACACGTCGAACGTCATTTCGTCGCCGACGTGGATGCGCGCGGGGCTCGCGACCTTCACCTCGAGGCCGGGGATCCGGAAGCGGCGTGACACGGCGAGAGACGCGTACAGGGCGCCCGCGAGCGCGGAGAAGATCACGTACGCGCGCGAGTGCGCGATGTCGAGCGAGAACACGGCGGCGACCAGCACGGCCACGAACACGAACTGTCCGAGCGGCGTGAACGAGCGGTAGATGTCGAAGAGCAGGAAGAACACGCGGGCCGCGCGCCTGTTCTTCGGCGCGAGCTCGGTGCTCCCCCGGCGCGGGGTCGGCAAGAGGATGTGGTTGAGGCGCGCCCAGTCGATGTCGCGGAGGTCGCGCAGCTTCACGGCGGCACGGGGACGGCCTCGAGGACGCGGCGGACGATCTGGGCCGCGCTCGTCCCGCCGAAGCGTGCCTGCTGCTTGAGCTGGATGCGGTGGGCCAGCGTGGGGACGGCCACCACCTGGACGTCCTTCGGGCTCACGTAGTCCCGATCGTCCATGAACGCGCGCGCCTGCGCCGTGCGGAACAGCGCGAGCGCACCTCGCGGGCTGACACCGAGCTCGAGATCGCCGTGGTTGCGCGTCTCCTGGACGATCGACAGCAAGTATCGACCGACGAGGGGCTTCATCTCGACCCTGCGCACGGCCGCCTGGATGGTGACGAGGTCCTCCATGCTGCACACGACCTCGACGTCCCCGAGGGGATCTTGGGTCTGGCGCGCGAAGAGGATCTCGAGTTCGTCGTCGGGGCTCGGGTACCCGATCGAGATGCGGAGGAGGAACCGGTCGAGCTGCGCCTCGGGCAAGGGGTACGTGCCCTGGAAGTCCGCGGGGTTCTGCGTCGCGAGGACGAAGAACGGCGGCGCGAGCACGTGCGTGACGCCGTCGACGGTGACCTGCGCCTCGTTCATGGCCTCGAGCAGCGCCGACTGCGTTCGCGGCGACGCGCGGTTGATCTCGTCGGCGAGGAGCACGTTGGTGAACACGGGGCCCTTCTGGAAGACGAACGAGCCCTTCTCGGGGTTCAATACGAGGGACCCCGTGATGTCGGCGGGCAAGAGGTCCGGCGTGAACTGCACGCGCGCGAACCCGACACCGAACACCCGCGCGATCGCCTTCGCGAGCGTCGTCTTGCCCACGCCGGGCACGTCCTCGAGCAGGACGTGGCCGCCCCCGAACACGCCCAGGAGCACGTCGTCGATGACCTCCGCCTTGCCCCGGATGACCTTCCCGAGGGCCTTGCGAGTGGCCAGAACGAGCTCTCTCACTTCTTCGGGGGTTCGACGATGAGCTCGACGCGTCGGTTGTTCGCGCGGCCCTCGGAGTTGTCGTTGGACGCGACGGGCACGCTGGGCCCGCGACCGACCGCCTTGATGCGATCCTTCGCGATGCCGTGTGCGACGAGGTGCTCGCGCACAGCGTCGGCGCGCTTCTGGGACAGGACCTCGTTGTCCTTCAACGACCCCTGCGTGTCGGTGTGGCCCTCGACCGTGATGTTCGAGTCTGGGTTGCCCTTGAGGATGGCGTCCGCGACCTGGTTGAGCTGGACCATCGCGGCGGGAAGGAGCGTCGACTCGCCCGTCCTGAAGAGCACGCCGCCCGCGAGGGTGATGACGGTTCCGCGCGGCTCCTGCTTCACCGCCGCGATGCGGTTCAGATCGGCCATGAGGGCGGCGGCCTTCTTCTCGGCCGCCTCGCGGAGGGCCTTCTCGCGGGCGAGGGCCTCCTTCTCGTGCTCGAGCTGGTCCTTGCTCTTCTCGAGCGCCGACTTCGTGCTCGCAAGCTCGGCCTGCGCGCGCTTCGCCGCGTCGGACTCGAGCGAGAGGATCTCGGCGAGCGCGGCGTCGCGCTCCTTCTGTGTCAGCGACGCCCGAGCGATGGCCTCGGCGAGCTGCGCCTTGCGGACGGCGATGTACGCGAGGTCCTTCGTGCGCGGTGCGTCGGGATCGTCCTTGAAGGCGGTCTCGGCCTGTTCGAGGGACTGCCGCGCGACGTGCACCTCGGCGGGCTTCTCCTTCTGCGCGGGGCCTTGCTGCGCGGCGGCGTAGGCGGCGCGCGCGTCGATGAGCTCCTTGGGGGGGGGGAGGCCGCGCACCCGGTGACGACCAGGGGGAGGACGAGCGCGGGGGCGAGGCCCAGGATGGCGTCGAGGGTTCTCATCACTTGCCTCCCTTCACGGCCTTGAGCTTCTCCTTGGCCTTCGCCGTCTCATCGTTCACCGTCGCCTCCTTGGCGAGAGCCAGGGACAGCTCCGCGTCCGCGTGGGCGCGCTGCAGGACATGGTCGGCCCGCACGTTCTGCTCTTCCTTCATGAGCGTCCTGGCCTGATCGATCTGCTCCTGAGCGAGCTTCAGGTGGAGGGCGGCCTTGGGGTCCTTCTCGGCCCCGAGCTCCTTGGCGCCGCGGGCGGCGGCCTCGGCCGTCGCGAGCCGCTCCGCGGGCGGCGCCATGGTCGCGGCGCACGCGCCGAGCAGGAGGGGCAGGACCAGGGTCAGGAGTCGGATCGTCATGGCGCCGCGATTCTACCGTGTTCAAGCGTGGAGGGTGAGCAAAACGACGGCCCCGAGCAGGATCCGGTAGTAGCCGAACGGCTCGAGGCCGCGCCGCTGGAGGTAGCGGATGAACAGCGCGACGACCGCCCAGGCCACCCCGAAGGAGACCACGAGCCCGGTCGCCATGCTGGCGCCGCCGACCTGCGCGAGGAGCGTGTCGTGCGACCTGTAGGCCTCGTACACCGTCGCGGCGCCGAGCGTCGGTAGGCCGAGCAGGAACGAGAACTCGGCGGCGGTCGCCGTGGAGAGGCCGGCGGCCTGCCCGGCCACGATGGTGCACATCGATCGCGACGATCCCGGGATCATCGCGACGCACTGGCCGAGGCCTATCAGGAGGGCGCGCTTCGGCGTGACGTGCTCCAGACCCGTCATGCCGGTGATGGCGCGCGATCGGCGGTAGCGCTCCACCGCGATCATGACCACGCCGCCCACGACGAGGGCGACGGCGATGGGGACGGGATGGAAGAGGTGCTGCTTGATGATCTTGCGTAGCAGGACGCCGGTGATCGCGGTGGGCAGGAAGCCGATCACGAGCGCGACCAGGAGCGACATGCTCTTGCCCTCTGCGCGAAGGAGTCCGACGAGGCGCGCCCACAGGAGGGCGCGGTAATGGACGAGCACGGCGAGGATGGCGCCGAACTGGATCACGATGTCGAAGGCCTTGGCGCCCTCGCCCGCGAGCGGGTTCGGGCCGCGCAGCGCGCCGCTCCGCAGCATGATCTCGAACGCGTGCTCCGTCAGCACCAGGTGACCCGTCGACGACACCGGCAGGTACTCGGTGAGGCCTTCGATCACGCCGAGGAGCGCCGCGAGAGCGGGGTGCATCGGCGGCATCTTCGCACGAGGGCACGGACCCTGGCAGCGGAATCGGGTACGCTCGTCGCGTGCGCTTCCTGGTGACGGGTGCGAGCGGGCTCCTCGGGCGGTGGGTGTGTCGCGAGATCGAGCGCGCGGGAGAGCCGCTCGTCGCCTGGTGCCTCTCGCGCGCCGAGCCCGGCTGCGTGGCCGTGGATCTCACGAGCGCGGAGGCCGTCCAGATGGCGTTCGACGCCGCGAGCCCGGACGTGGTGCTGCACCTCGCGGCCGTGAGCGCCATGTCGGACTGCGCGCGTGATCCGGCCCGGGCGCGCGCGGTGAACGCGACCGCCGTGGGGACGCTGGCCAGGATCGTGGAGGGCGCCGGCGCGCGCCTCGTGATGGTGTCGACGGACCTCGTCTTCGATGGCGAGGACGCCCCTTACGACGAGGAGAAGGGCGCGGCGCCCGCGTCCGTCTACGGCCGGACGAAGCGAGAGGGCGAGGTCCTGGCGCTCTCCATGGGCAGCGCGCTCGTGGTGCGCCTGGCCCTCCTCTTCGGACCCGCCCTCGGGGGCAGGAAGGGCTTCTTCGACACGCAGCTCGAGACGCTCCGAGGAGCCGGGTCGATCTCGCTGTTCGACGACGAGTGGCGCACGCCGCTCGCGCTCGACTGCGCCGCCCGATCGCTCGTCGCCGTGGCGAGGACGGACGCGACCGGAGTCCTCCACCTCGGCGGTCCCGAGCGGATGAGCCGGAGCGAGATGGGCGTGCGTCTGGCCCGGCTCGCCGGGGCGGATGAAAGTTGCATTTTACATGTTTCACGCCTGTCGCTGCCCGGTGAGCGCCGCGTGCGCGACGTCTCGCTGGATGCTTCGAGACTCCGGGCGACCGTGCCCGCCGCCGCGTCGCAGATCCTGTTCGAGGACGCGTGCCGGGTGATGCTCGCTATTTCACGTTCGGGAGGATGGTCGCGCCCGGCGTGACGATCGCGCCGGGCGCGATCACGAGCCCGCCGTCGAGGACCGCCCTGTACCGGAAGAGGACCTGCCCGTACGCGCCGCCACCCCCGCCACCCCGCGTGCCTCCGTCGCCCGGGAGCCCAGGGCCCGTGGCGCCGGCCCCACCGTTGCCGCCCGCGCCGGCGGAACCGCCGGGCGCGCCGCCGAGCGCGGGTGTCGTGGTCTGCCCGCCGTTCTCCCCGATCGTGCCGTATATCCCGCCGCCCTGCCCTCCGCCGCCTCCCCCGCCACCGTTGGCCGCCAGCACGCCCTGGACGAAGAGCCCCTGCTGGGCTTCGAGGAGGATCGTCCCGCCGGATCCCCCGCCGGGGCCGGAGTTGTTGTCACAGCCGCCCTGCCCGGCCGCGCCCCCGACGTCGATGACGCCCCCGCTCGTGATCGTGATCTTCCCGTAGGACGAGATCTGCACGGCACCTCCGCCGCTCCCGCCGTGCCCGCAACCAATCGTCAGGTTCGGCCCCGTCCCCGCGCCGCCGTGCGATCCGCCCAGCAGCGGCGCGGGCCCCGTGTACGCGAGACCCCCCGCTCCGAAGGTGGTGTTTCCACCCTTCGAGCCCGCCGTCCCATGCCCGGCTCCCCCTCCCCCTCCGCGGTTCCCTCCGGAGGTCGCGCCGGGATTGCCGCGGCCGTTCGTCGGACCTCCGTTGGTGCCGCCGTCGGGTCCGACAGTCGGGAACACGACCGTGTTCCACCCGCCGCCGGGGCCCGGGCCGGTGGCGGTGGCCGCCGCCTGGATCGGCGCAGAGATCGTGACGTCGCTCCTCGCGACGACGACGAGCGCGTGCGTGCCCGTGATCGTGAGACCGGTGCTCACGGTCATCCCGCCGACGACGAGCACCGCGTACGGGAACGGGCTCGCGGCGACCCGCGTGAAGACGACCCCGGCGGGAGGAGCGGCGCCGTTGATCGTCAGACCGTCGGTGTCGAGGGTCGTGGGGTCTCCGAGGTCGCCGACCGTGCTCGCGTCGACCACGACGTTGTAGGGGAACGGATCCCCCGTCGTCACATCCATCCCCGCGTCCGGCACGACGACGTCCTCCACCACGGCGTCCTGGCCCGCGTCCGTCACCACGACGACGTCGGGCCGCGGCCCCGTGTCCGGGATGGGTGCGACACCGTCCGCCGTGCCGCCTCCGCCGTCGAGGGAGCCCGTCGGGAGCCCGGTCCCCAGGCGATCGAGGCTGCAGGCAACACCGACCAGGACGCACACACCGAGGGCGAGGTGGAGCTTCTTCGGACGCACACGCGCAGTATACCGTGAAAACGAGCGCGCCGTCCGCGTTTTGGACGTGACGGATCGGTCAGAGCGTGAAGTCCTTGTTGCCGGGCGACAGGACCGCGGTCCCCTTCACCGTGAGCGACCCAGGCCGGTAGCGGAAGAAGATCTGCCCGTACGCGCCGCCGCCGCCGCCGCCGCGGCTTCCGGAGCTGACGCCCACCGTGGGATTCACGGCGCCGGCGCCCCCCGTCCCGCCTGCGCCCGAGGGCGCGTTGGCGTCGCCCGTTGCGGTGCCAGCGTCCATCGGATCGGGCGGTGTCCCGATGCCACCGGCGGCCGGCGTGGTGCCGAGAGCGCCCGCTGCGCCCGCGTTGCCGGCCGTGGAGAGGGTGCTCCCACCGCCACCGCCGCCGCCGTTCGCGGCGAGCGAGCCCTCGACGCCGAGCGGGCCGAGCGACTCGAGGACGATGACACCGCCCGAGCCGCCGCCGGCTCCGGAGTTGTCGCCACACCCGCCTTGGCCACCGCCGCCGCCGACACCGATCGCGCCGCCGGCCTCGAGGGTGAGCTTGCCGTAGACCGAGATCTGCACGGCGCCGCCGCCGCTCCCGCCATATCCGCACAGGCCCACGACGTCCTGAAACGTCCCGTTTCCGCCGGGCGAACCACCCTTGAAGAGGATGTTGGAGATGCCCGTGTACGCGCTGCCTCCGTTGCCCCCGTTGCTGCCGCCCTTCGCGCCCGCGCTGAAGTGCCCGGCACCGCCACCGCCACCCTTCGGCTCCGCCCCCGTCCCGATGCTCCCGACGCCGTCGCGGATCCCGCCACCGTCGACGCCGATCGCGGGGAATCCGCCCTTGTTCCATCCGCCGCCAGGGCCGGGGGCGAGATCGGTGGCGGCCGCGTTGATCGCCGCGGAGACGGTGACGTTGCCCGCCGCGACGATGACGAGGGGGTAGGTGCCGGAGATGCGGAGCGGCGTGTCGACGTTGAGGTTGTTCACGATGAGCACCGCGAGCTGGAGCGACGAGGCGCCGGTGACGGCCGCGGGCGCGACGCGCGTGAAGCTCGCGGTGGACGCCGGGGTCGTCGTGAGCGTGTCGGTGTTGATCTCCGTGAGGCCCGACAGGTTGACCGCGCTGCTCGCGTCGGCCAGCACCACACCGAACGGGAAGCCCGGCGGAACCGCGATGCCGTCCGGACCGGCGTCGACGATGGTGACCACGTCCTGCCCGGAGTCGGTCGGCGGCACGAACGTGTCCTTCGTCCCCGTGTCGGGGATCACGGTCACGACGTCCCCGCCCCCGTCGACCGCGCCGGAGAACGGGGGGCCCGAGCCGATGCGCTCGATCGCGCACGCGCCGGCGAGGACGACGGACACACCAAAGAGCACATGGAGCTTTGTGGGTCGCACGACCTGAGTATACCTCACCCGCGTCCGAACGTGATCAGCTTGCGAAAACGCTGCGCCGCGGCCCGGACCGGCGAGGGGTGCTTCGCGCTGATCGGCTTGCCCGTGCGCGCCGAGATCGCGACGAAGAACTCGCCCGTGTCGCCGCGCGCTTCGCCCTGGTAGCGGTAACGTGCAAAGTACACGGGATAGCGGCAGAACAGGTTCGAGCGGATCACCGGATCGTACTTCGCGTAGAGCGCGCTCCCCGGGAGGACGGCGCGCAGCACGAGCCGCGACGCCTCGGCCGCGGCGTCCTCGCGGGTGAGATCGGCGTCGAGCACCTCACCGGCGAGCTCCGTGATCGAGGAGCTCTCGTTCGACGCCAGCTCGCCCATGTTGATCTCGAGCGACGCGACGCCGTCGAGGGTGCCGCCGAGGAAGGAGGGGAGCTTCACCTCGAAGGGAAACGCGCGGCGCGCGCAGATCATGAGCACCGCGTCCTTGTGCCGGGCGCCGCCGGTCGGGATGGGGACCTGCAGGCCTCCGCCGCGCCCGACCGCCGTGAAGGGCAGGCCGAAATGGAAGCCGTCGACGGAGACGTCGACGCGGTAGAACGGCACCCACAAGAGGCGCGGCTCGTCGATCGCCGCCTGGTCGATGTCGACGGGCTTGAGGACTCCCCCCGTCACCGCGTGGCGGATGTGCTCCTTCGCGCGCTCCGCGTCGACGATGGGCGCGCACACGAAGGCCTCACCCTGCGGGACCGTCACGGGGTGCTCGAGCCGCGCGAACAGGCGATCCATGGCTGGCCTCCAGTCTACGCCTCGGGCGGCCCGCCGCTTCCTTTTCTGGCTTCAGCAGCAGGCGCTCAGGCCGTTACATTCAAGGATGAAGCCCCGCGGGTCGGCGTTGGCCATGCTCCTCGTCCTGCTCGTCGCGTGCGGGGGGACGGCGGAGGAGCCGGCGCAGGGGGCCGGGGGGACGCCTGCGTTCTCGTACGATCCGCTGCGGAGCTGGCCGCAGGTGGGGTTCGGGCCGGGCCGCGCCTTCCTGAACCCGAACGAGGGGAAGATCGGGACGAAGGCGGCGGCCTCGCTCGCGCCCGCGTGGGTCCGGGTCGAGAAATCGACGCTCTCGGCGCCGATCCTCGCGGGCAGGTACGTGTTCGCGACGACGAGCGCGGGGGCGCTGGCGGTCGTCGACGCGAGCCTCGGAACGCCGAAGGCCACCGTCGAGCTCGGCTCTGGCCCGGCCGGCGCGCCCGCGTACGCGGCCGGACACGTGTTCGTGAGCACGCGCGACAAGCGGCTCGTGGCCGTCGACGCGACGGCGCTGACGATCGCGTGGACGGCCCAGCACACGGGCACCCTCACGGCGCCGGTCGTGTCCGACGACGTCGTGTACGTCGGATCGAGCTCGGGGTACACGTACGCGTACGCGGCGGGCGGCTGCGGGGCGCCCGACTGCCTCCCCCGGTGGGCCGGCCCGACGGCCAGCCCCGTGCGATCCGCGCCGGCGATCGCCCACGATCACGTCTACGCGGTCACCGAGGACGGAGGCCTACGCGCGTACCCCGCGCGCGGCTGCGACGAGGCCGCGTGCGCGCCAGCCTGGTCGCGCAGGATCGAGGGCGGGGGCGACGTCGGCCCCACCGCGAGCAACGATCGCGTGTTCGTGGCGGGCACGAAGGGCGGAGAGCCCCGCGTGAGCGCGTACGACGCGTCGGGAAACCGCGCCTGGGTCGCGCCTGCCCCCGGCACCGTCACGAACCTCGCGACGGACGGCGCGCTCGTCCACGGGACGACCTCGCGTGGCGAGGTGTTCGCCCTCGACGCGAGGACCGGCGACCTCGCCTGGAAGTCGCCTTCGCTCGGCAAGATCACCGGCGCACCCGCGCTCGTGAACCACGCCCTCTTCGTCGGCGTGATGGGCGTCGACGCGATGCCCCAGGTGCTCGTCTTCGCGGACGCGTGCCCGGGGGCCGAGTGCGGGCCGGTGGCGCGCATCCCCACGGGAAAGGACACGGTCGGGCCCACGGCGGCCGCGATCTGTCGCGGTCGTGTCCACGTCGCCAACGGCTCCCGCCTGCTGGCGCTGCAGCCGAGGTAACCCGACGCGCGCTACTCCTCGTTCACCGCCACGAGCGGCTCCGGCGCCCGCGGAAGCTCCGGCCGGCGCTCGTAGTGCTCGCCGTCCGGCTCCTTCACGATCACGTTGAGCCCCTTGTACGCCGCGATGCCCGTGCCCGCGGGGATGAGCCTCCCCATGATCACGTTCTCCTTCAGGCCACGGAGCTTGTCCGTCTTCCCGCAGAGGGCCGCCTCGGTGAGCACCTGGGTCGTCTCCTGGAAGCTGGACGCGCTGATGAACGACTCCGTCGAGAGGCTCGCCTTCGTGATTCCGAGCAAGAGCGACTCCGCGATGCCGGGCTTGCCGCCCTTCTCGATGACCCGCTGGTTCTCCGCTTCGAAGATGTGCTTCTCGACCTGCTCGTCGAGGAGGAAGTTCGTGTCGCCCACGTCCTTGATCCGCACGCGCCGGAGCATCTGGCGCACGATC
>SXGT01173413.1_pt1 | contig 27105 bp, 22 predicted proteins | sample 3176221 | NCBI WGS metagenome assembly SXGT01 (sample SAMN11356862, study PRJNA531348) | freshwater metagenome | isolation source: freshwater sample F1-120 | place: China: Fuxian Lake, Yuxi | collected 2017-12-25
AGCCCGCTCCTCTGCGCTGTAGCTGCGCCTCGTCCTCTTCGTCTCGTCTGTCACAACGACCTCATGCGTGCTGCCACTGGGCCGGACGGAAGTGTCCGGGGCCTCGGGTCAGCTACGCCGGGTCAGGGTGCGGCAAGGACACGTACTCCCTCTTCGTCGCCTCGCTGTAGCCGCCGAGGTCGAGATCTGCTTTCACCTGTTCACGAAGGATGCCCATTCTTCATCTCCTCCTGTGGGTGGTCCAAGCACGCGGCTCAACGCGTGCCATCCACAGGTCGGAGAACTTTCCCCCGCGATTGAATCCTTCTTCATATCAATAGCTTGGGGTCCAGGGGGCGCGCCCCCTGGCGGGCTCGGGCGGAGCCCGCCGGAATGGGTCCAGGGCTACGCCCTGGCGGGGTCAGGGGCGGAGCCCCTTGCGCTCAGCGCACTGCCGCGAGCGGCTTCGTCCAACTTGGCTGGAGAACCTTGGGCGAAGTTATGCTGAGCGAGACGGAGGCGAACCTGCTCCCGCCTCGCCATCACGTCGTTACTCCACATAACCAACAGGTCGCCATAACGGTTCCAGCACTCCGGCTCGAAAGCCGTGGCTCAGTACGCGCCGTCGGCGAGTAGGTCTGCTCGATGCCGACGACGACCGCTGCCAACGCAAGCCCGAGGACCGCGCTCTACGCCCGCGTCTCGACCACCGGCCACGGCCAGGACGTGAGCTTCAACTCCATGAACTCCGCCAAGTCGCCCGTCAGCGCGGGTGGAACGTCGTCGCCGAGCACGTCGATGACGGCGTGAGCGGGGCGACGACATCTCGACCCGCACTCGACCGCCTGATGGATGCCGCTCGTCGCGGGCACCTCGACCTCGTCGTGGTGCGGAAACTCGACCGGCTCGGCCGCAGCCGGCAACACCTCCTGCAAGTGCTCGACGAGTTGCAGCACCTCGGCGTCGGCTTCGTCTCCATCCGGGACTCGGGCATTGACACCACGTCGGCCTCGGGACGGCTGCTGCTCCACCTGCTCGGAGCCTTCGCCGCCTACAAGCGCGACCTCATCAAGGAGCGCGTCCTCGCGGGCGTCCGCCGGGCGCAGGCTCACGGGAAGCACTCCGGCCGACCTCGCGTCACGCTCGACGTTCGCCCCGCCGAAGCCCTCGCTCGCGAAGGCCACTCCGAGCGGGAGATCGCCACGATGCTCGGCGTGTCCAGAGCAACCCTCCGCCGACGGTTGGCCGAGGTGGCTCAGAAGCCCGTCGCCGAGGCCGCCTGACTGCACGCCGATCTTCGCGGCTCAGAGCGCACGGGCTCAGAACCGGAACGGAACCGGCTGCTTCTGAGCCGGGGTGCAACCCGGTGCAACGGCACCCCAACCCTCCCGTTCATCCCGTCGCCCGGCATCGTCCCGGTGTTCAACAACATCGCCGACCTCGCCGAGGTTCTCGTCGCCGAGACCGTTGACGGTTCTCCATCTGCGGCCGACCTCAGACCGTGTGCGGATTCAACTTGTCGCCGGTGGACTCGTGTCCGGGCTTCCACGGGTATGGGTGATGAAGCCCGGGTTCGTCCCGGACTTCGTTGGCTTGGCTATACCGCCCTGAAGGCGGGAGGACACGACGATGACGAACGACCCGAAGACGATGACCACGACTCCGACGACCTGGCTCACGACCCGCAGCGGCCGAGGTCGAGATCTGCTTTCATCTGTTCACGAAGGATGCCCATTCTTCATCTCCGCCTGTGGGTGGCCCAAGCACGGGGCTCAACGCGTGCCATCCACAGGTCGGAGAACTTTCCCCCGCGATTGAATCCTTCTTCATCTCAATAGCTTGGGGTCCAGGGGGCGCGCGCCCCCTGGCGGGCTCGGGCGGAGCCCGCCGGAATGGGTCCAGTGCTACGCCCTGGCGGGGTCAGGGGCGGAGCCCCTTGCGCTCAGCGCACTGCCGCGAGCGGCTTCGTCCAACTCCTTGGACGGGGTACTAGTTGTAGGCGCGCCGTGGACGGCGACGCCGCAGCCGCGTCTGTGTCGAGTGCTTCGAGGTCTTGTCGAGCACGGCGTTGCACTGCGCGCTACGGGCGGCCGCTCACTCCGCGGCGCCCGGGGCCGGCCATCCCCGCATGGGGTGCGACCCCCAGCCCCTCGGGCAGTCGGGCAGGAGGTCCCGCTGCAACTTCTCGCATCCGGTCTTGACGGGCTGTACGCCAACGCGCTACTCGACGGCGTGTCAAAACACAGGCCCCGCGTCACCCCCAAGGCCCCCGCCTCTGCACAAGGGGCGGCCGCAGCACCGCCCAGCGCTGCGCCGCCGGGCGGAGACGGCCGTGCGTATTGGCTGTGCCGAGCCCGGCGCTTCGCTCAGCAGGGCAAACTCGATCGCGTCGAAGATGTGCTCGCCCGAATCTTCGCAGGGGCTCCCGAGGAGAAGTTCCTTTGGAGCTTGCGGAACGCGCCGGCGGCAGCTCTGGGCTACGTTCGCCGTGGGCCGTCGCTGGGAGACGACGCGCTCGACGCCATCGCGGGCAACCTGCTCAGCTGGCCCGCGGAGGTCGCAACGGACCTCCTGGCCCTGCCGAACTTGCCTGAGGCGTTCGTTCGTGATGCCTGGGCCATTCGGGACGCTTCACGCGACCTGAGCCGAGGGGACGACGGTGCGGCGCTGGCGGCGCTCCGGCGCGTGGGCCGAGACTCCCGCTTTCGCGACGCGCAACGGTTCCTTCGCGGGCTCGGCGCCGTGTATCGGCGCGACACAGAAGAAGCGGTCTTGCTTCTCGCGCCCCTCGCGACCGCGGCCAGCGCACGCGACCCCGGCCCCGAGGGTGGGCGCGCCGAGGATCAGGGGGCGACGACGGGCTATTTCGCGAGCGCCTCGGCGGCCCTCTTGGCGCAGGTCGGCCGCCCCATGGCCGCTTCGCCCCGCTTTACCCCGATCCCACCGGACGAGGCCACGCAGCTTTCGGCGGTCGTGGGCGCGGCGCGAGCCGGTCGACCGAACCAGCTCCTCGCCGCCGTGTCCAACGTGTGGGGAACGTCCCCACACGGCCGGCGGGTCATGCTCGCCCGCGAGGTGGCTGCCACGATGGTTGCTATGGGCGTCGAACCGGAGGCCGTCGTGGAGCGGCTGGGTCGCGCCATCCCTGACCTGCACCGGATACTCCAGCCCGATCTGCTCCTCGCGATGGGACTACTCAGCGTCGGCGATCAACCGGCCGGCTGCGGTGCACTCCTCGACTTGGCTGGCCGGGCGGACTCGCTGGGCTTCGACGCCCGTACCCGCGCCGCGCTCTGGGCCCGAGCGGGCGGCTTGCTGATAGAGGCCGGCGTCGCTGAAGCACAAGGACGGTGCCCCGACTGCGGTCGGTTCCACCAAGCCGCCGAGCAGGATACCGACAGGAGGGGCCTCGCCGCGTCTGCCGCCGTCGCTCTGGACAACGCGGTGGCGTTGGATCCGGACGTCGCAGAGACCTGGGTCGATTACGTGCGCGCCTGGGAGATCGTCGGTGACCCGAAGGGAATCGCCAGGGCAATCGAGGCGTTCGTGACGCGAATGCCCGAACATCCCGAGGCCCTCGCCCAGGCAGCTCGCGCTGCGGGTGAACGTGGGGCGTTCCAGAAGGCGCTCACCTATGCCCGCCGCGCGTCTTCACTGCAGCCGATGGACCGCTCCCGCGACGACCTCGTCGCTCACCTCCTCATCGACAAAGCACGAAAGCCGCTCCTCGCGGGTGACCTCGACGCCGCCGGCGACGCGCTGCGCGAGGCAGCCGGGTTGCGCGCCGTAAGCCCACCGATGCGGCAGCGGGTCGCTGTGGCACAGGAGGTCCTGCTCCTCACGAGGTCCGACACCGCCGGCGCGGAATCGCTGCGCACTACGGCCCTGGCCGAGTATCCGCAGCCGTGGCTGTGGGAGCTGCGTTTCTACTGGGAGTGGTGGCGTCTATGCCGCCGGGACAAGCGCTCGCGACGAATCGTCAAGCCGCCCGCGCGGCCGTCGACAAAGGGCTTTCCTTCGCCCGACCGGACGATGCTCCTCGCCGCCCTGGAGCTTGGCGACGAGATCGTGAGAAATGAGGGTGGTCTACATGCCTGGATTGCCCCGGTACTGGCGGACGCGGTCCGCCGCGGTGCCACATCGCTCGTATCGGATGACGACGTGCGCGCTGCAGTGCGGTGGGGAGACGCAGAGGGAAGGTACCTCGCGCTGTGCCGCGCGGACAGGCGGGATCCAGACCCGCACTTGACGCTCGCACGGGTCGAAGCCGCTCTGAACGTGGGGCGCCCCAGGGCCGAGCTGGAATCGGCTCTAGCTGAGGTCGCCGCAATCGAGCCCTTTTCGGACGCTGCTCCCATGGCCGCTTGGGCGCTGGACCGAGCCAAGGAGAGTGTCCTTCGACGCCTCCGAGCGGCTCTGGGCGACACTGGCCGGCCCGGGAAGGGCCGGAAGTCGCAGGGAGAGTGATCGGATGTATCCGTTCTATGTGTTCGAGCTGGAGCCCGACGCCACAGACGCCGAGGTCGAGGCTCGCTACTACCACCTCCTCGCGCAGCACCCACCCGACCGCGCACCGGAGCGCTTTCGGATCCTGCGCGCGGCATACGAGGCGATCCGCACGCGCACACTGCGCACACAAGCACGCCTCTTTCATTGGGACAGCGGCGGTAGGGCCCTGGCGGACGAGCTGCCGATTTGGCTCAACGGCCTCCCGGTCCGACGATTGTCGGAGGCTGAGCTCGCGGGCCTGCTCCGGGGGCCCATAGACGAGTGAACGAAGAGCTTCCACCGGTGGACCTGCGCACGGTGTTCGGGGAGTTGGCGGGTCTCAAGTCCGCTGTGCGCGCCGAGACCGAAGCGGCGCGCGAGCTTCGCGCCGAATCCGTAGCTGCGTGCGAGGTGCTCCGCGTGGAGCTCGATCGGGCAAGCCAGCGCGAACATGCGTTGCGGCGAAGTGCCGATGATGAGCGCCGGCGCGGTGCGCGAGCGCTCATGGACCTGGCGGATCGCCTCGAGGCCGCGATCGCGAGCGCGCGAGCCCCCGTGAGACTGCGCTTCTATCAGCGTCCGGATCCTCGGGTCGGGGCTTTGGCCGCAGGGCTCGAGCTCACCCTTGCGCGGACAGCGGACCACCTCGCCAGCATCGGAGTGCGCCGGGTCCCCTCAGTGGGTAGAACCTTCGACGCCCAGCTCATGGAGGCGGTATCCACTGCGTCTCGAGCTGATCTCCCCGACACCGTTGTCGTGGAAGAGATCAGCGGCGGCTATTGCGACGACAAAGGACCCGTGCGCACGGCGCGTGTGGTCGTGAATCGAAGGGGGAACTGACGGTGGCAGACCGCGTTGTAGGCATAGACCTCGGGACGACGAACTCCTCAATAGGCTACGTAGCCTCGGGTCGGCCCACGCTCATCGAGATAGACGGGTCTCCCCTCATGCCCTCGGCCGTGGGTCTCGCGCCGGACGGCACGCTCCTGGTGGGGCGTGCAGCACGGAATCAGCGCCATCTCTACCCCGAGCGCACAGTCACATCCATCAAACGAAAGATGGGCGGACGCGCGAAGGTGCGCCTCGGCGAGGAGGAATACACGCCCGTCGAGCTGTCGGCGATGATCCTGCGGCGGCTGAAGCAGGCCGGTGAGGCGGCGCTGGGCGAGCCGCTACGTCGCGCAGTGATCACCGTCCCTGCGTTCTTCACGGACGCCCAGCGCACCGCAACTCGCGAAGCCGGAGAGATCGCTGGCTTCACGGTGGAGCGAATTCTGAACGAGCCTACGGCCGCGGCGCTCTGTTACCTCCACTCAGAAGCTGAGCCCCGCACGCTCCTGGTCTACGACCTCGGCGGGGGTACCTTCGACGTCTCGATCGTCCGCTCCCATGGCGACGTCACCGAGGTCCTCGCGTCCCATGGGGACACAGCGCTAGGGGGCGACGACTTCGATGCCATCGTGCGGGCTCGGTTCGGCCGGGCCTTGAACGCAGACGGAGTCGAGGATACCGACCCTCGGGTGGATGCGCGCCTCTTCCGCGCGGCTGAGGAGGCGAAGATCAAGCTATCCTCAGAGACCCTCGTGCGCGTCAGTGAGGAGCACCTCGCCGTGAAGGGTGGGCTGCCCTACCACCTCACGACGGAGGTGGACCGCTCAGAGTACGAGGAGCTGATCGCAGACCTTCTCGAGCGAACGCGCGACTCCGTACATACCGCACTGAAGGAGGCGCGGGTCCTTGCCCGAGAGATCGACGAGGTCGTTCTTGTCGGCGGCGCCACGCGCACACCACGCGTCGCCCAGATGCTCCACGACATCCTCGGCCTCGCGCCCAGGCAAGAGATCGACCCCGACCAGGCGGTCGCGCTCGGGGCCGCGATTCAAGCGGCTCGGATCGGCGGTCAGGCGACGTCTCGGATCCTCATCGATGTCTCGCCGTACTCCTTCGGAACGTCGTACCTCGGATTGCTAGACGGCAGGCCGTCCGACGACTGCTACATGATCGTCCTGCGGCGAAACCAACCGCTCCCCACACGCCAATCACAGCTGTTCTACACCATGGCGCCGGGCCAGCCCGCGACGGAGGTCGAGGTCTTCCAGGGTGAGGACCCCGTGGCCAGCCGGAATCAGCGGCTCGGAGAGTTCAGGGTCGAGGGGCTCGATGCGCGAGCACCCCAAAATAGCCCGCTCGTCTTCGAGTTTTCCCTGGATGTCGACGGCATCCTCCGCGTCGAGGTCACAGAGCGCCACACCGGGCTCAAGAAGGCGATTACGATCACCGACGCCTTTCGCACCTTGAGCGACGCGGAGCTCGAGGAAGCTCGAACCCGCATCGCGGGCGCCCTCGGCGGGGATTCGCCCATAGAGGTGCTCGCGGAGCCGATCCCGGAGCCTCCTCCAGACCTCGACAGCGCCGGTCGAAAAGCCTGGGTCAGCGCGACCTCGCTCATCGAGAAGGCCGAACGCCTACTGCCCGGCCTCGACGCCGCCGACTACGCCGAAGTCGACCAGCTGCGTAACGCGCTCCGCGGCGCACTTCGGGCGGGCGACCACGAAGATGCCAAGGCGCAGGCCGCAGCGCTATCCGACGTGCTCTTCTACCTGGGCTAGGCGATGCACCTGCGGCTGGACAAATGCCCCGTGTGCCGGGCTCGCCTCGACGGCGCGGAGCCGCTCGACACCCCTTGCCGGCGCTGTGGGGAGAACCTCCGGTGGGTGCGGGCAGCCGAGCGACACGCAGAGAGGTCGGTGCACGCTGCTCTGGAATCGCTGCGCGCGGGGGATCGCGCGACAGCGTTGGAGCACGCGCGACGTGCCCAGGAGCTGGTCGACCACCCGGAGACGCGCGCGGTACTGCGGGCGGTCTCATCAGGGCTCAAAAACCACGCTTCGGGTGTCCGGTAGCGCTCCGAGCCAACGACCGGGAACTACCGTGGCGAGCGCGTTCACGGTGCATCACGTCGAGTCGCCCTTCGCACGCACTCGGCCGAAGCGCTGTCTATCACGCACGTACAGCCCGTACGGCCCGTCTCGAAGTGACAGGGATGCGGGAGTGCGCTACCGTAACCACGCCTAACCGACGGCTTGACGTTCAGGAGCCTCGCGTATGAGCCTGCAGCAGTTTTGTTCTTTGGGGCGCCTCCCGGCCCCACGGGCAACCGGGCTGGCAGTCGCGCTGCCTTACACCGGTGCGCCATCGAACGCATGCCTTCCCGGCATCGTGCTCGGTGCCGTCCTGGCGGGGTGCGCGGGTGACCTGGAGCCATCAGAGGCCGGGGCGCCAATCCACACCGCCCAAGCCTGGCCGCAGCTCGCCGAGAGCGAGGGCTTCTCGGTAGACGAAGGGGAGTTCACAGTCGCACCGCGCGACGAGGGCATCTACTGCGTCCGGATCCCGATCCCAGATGCGTGGAAGGGGCGCGACATCGCCCTGCGGGGCTGGGACTCGGATCTGCCGATGTTCACCCACCACTTCTTCATGGGGTACTCCACCGCCCCGCTCGAGGCGGATGGGCCCGTGCCTTGCAATGGCGAGAACCCCTGGGAGCCGATCGGCGACCGAGAGGGCTTCGTGCACTCCGATGGGAAGATTCTGTTCGGCGCGGGCGAGGGCGTCATCTTGGGCAAAGGCCTTCGCGAGGGCTACGGACGACTGATGCCTGCGAACGGACACCTCATCACGAGCCATCACCGAAGCTGACCGGCGCCGAAGGCGTCCGGTCGAGCGCCTTGTTGGGCTCAAGTTGCCTCCGACCCCTTCTCTCAACGGACCGGCATCCCTGCGGTTTATGCGGCGCGGAGGAGGAACTCGACCTTGACTGCGTCGTAAGGAAACACGATGGCGCCCGCACTCGTGCGGTCCAACAGGCCCGCGGACAGGAGCGCCGTGACATCACCATGGACCGCCTTCACGTCACGTTCGACGCGGCGCGCGGCCTCCCGTATGGAGACTGGACCGACACCACATAGCGCCTTGAGCAGTTCCCAGCGCTTCGCCGAGAGCACCTTCCAGAGGAGTTCCGGGGTCGCGAAGGCGATTCGTGCCGACGACTGGCCCTTGCCAGACCTCCAGGCGTGGATGAACTCGCTCATGCTGTCCTCGGGTGGACGTACTTCAAGAACGATGGTTTTCACGGTTCCACCTCGCGATCTCGCGTTGAAAGTCGCTGACCAAGCCTTCGGGGGTCGAGAAGGCGTACATAGCCTCCGTGCCGGCCACGTGCTTGTGGTCGCCCTTGCCAGCCTCATTGTCGAACCTGAGGACGCACTGCCCGTCCACCACGTAGGCGAGTCGATACTTGTACCGGTGGCTCGAACCGGGGACCGGCTCAGGCACTTGCCAGAGAACCAGTTCTGCGAACGAGGACTCCGAGTAGACTAGGCGCTGCCGGAGTAGCTCTCTCGCCTTCACGGCCTCGACGATGACGGCCCTCGTGCCCGTTGTCAATCACAACAACAGCACTCCTGCTTCACGCTCTCGGGGTTACGACCGGAGCGCGTTCGGGGAAGCGGCTCGGGGGCTGCCGACTGCGGAGCGCGTCCCGCGCATTGGCTCTGGGCTGCCGGATGCGGAGTCCCTCACCCCATCGGCCCAACACGTGCTCAACTTCACGGACGAGCCGCTCCGCATGCACGGACGCTTCAACCTGTATCTGCGAGCGGCCGCGGAGACGCCTCACCTGGTCAACGGCCTGAACTGCCTCAATCAGGACGTGGAGGATCCCGCCCACGAGCGACGTCTCCATAACGGCCTCGTGCACCGTGCCACACGACCTGGACCTGGTGATGTTGGCGTCCCACGCCCATCAATACCTGCAGCGCTCCCGGCCGGCGCGCCACGAGCCTGGTGGTCGCACCGACTTCCCCGCGCACGTTCCACGTGGTCGTGGAACAAGAGGTAGACGCAGCGGGCACGGAGCCGCTCGTGCTCGCCAGCAGCAACGACGGTGGGGCGAGCTGGCTGGAGAAGCACTTGGGTCGGGCCCCGTCGCTCTTCACTGGGCGAGCCCGCAGGGGCGTCTGTTGCTCCTCGAGGGACATGAACCGAACCAGCGTCTAGTCCTTTTTTGGGACGTTGCTGTCGGGAGTGGTCGCCACGTCCTGGACCTCCAGTCATTCGGCGGCCTTGCGGCTCACAGCGGGCCTGCCCTTTGGGTCGGGGACGCAGCGGGGGGGCTCTACGTCTCACATGACGCGGGCGAACACTTCACGGCCACCCACTCGGATCTTCGGGTCACCTGCCTCGAGTGGGGCCACGAGCGCCTCTGGGCCTGTACCGACAACCTTCGGGAGGGGCACTTCCTGGCTACGTCCACTGACGGGGGGCGGAGCTTCGTGTCGGTCGGGCGCTTCGAGTGTGTCTCAAACCTGCCGGCGTGCGATGCCGTCACTTCGACGTGTTCGCACGCTTGGCAGGAGTGGCGCCAGGCGTTCATCGAGCCCGCAAGAGCGCTCGGGCTCGCCCCGGCATGCGGAGATTCTGCGCCCGCGCCGGCCGGCGGGTGCACTGCTGCGCACGGGGGCTCGGCGGCGTGGCTCGGCGGGTGGGCGTTCTGTCTCGGGCTTGGCGCGCTCACCCGCTCGCGCAGGCGGCACTACCGCGCGTCCGATGAAGGGCAGGGTGCGTGACCATCGGCAGCGCTCGTGACCGGCGACGGGCTCGAACGAGGTCCCAATTTCCACCGGCGGGAGTGATCCACTCCGCAGGCAAATGCCGAAGGTGGAGCGGCTCAGAAGCCGAGGTGGTGCTCGATCAGTCGGATGAGTTCGTCGATGAGGCGGATGTCCGAGGTGGCCGACGGCTCGCGCGCGCATGTGGATGACACCACGCCGCCCAACGCTCGGATGAGGACCCGCGCGGTCAGGTCGGGGTCTACGAGAGGCCGCGGGAGCTCCCGGGCACGGGCTCGCAGGAGCGCGGCGAGCCGAGCCTCCTGCCGAGCCTCGAAACCGGCGACGGGCTCGAAGTCGGCCCGACTGATCGCGACGTGGTGAAGGATTCGGTCGAGAGCGGGGTCGAGGAAGGAGGCCGAGATGACGCCCCGTACCGCAGTGTCGATGGCCTCTCGAGGCGGGAGGGAGGCGAGCGCCGGGAAAATCGCCTCTGCCACCGCGTCGATGCGCCCAAAGAACCGCTCGCCGAGGGCGCGGTAGATGGCCAGCTTGTTGGGGAAATACTGATAGAGCGAGCCGATCGAGACGCCGGCCCGCTCCGCGATTCGGGTGGTGCTGGTCCCTTCGAGGCCGTGCTGGCGGAGGACGTCCGCGGCGCCGTCGAGGATGGCGTCCACGAGGGCCCGGCTGCGCTCCTGGCGAGGCAGGCGTGCGGGACGAGGCCTGGGTTTCGAGCGAGGCTTCACGCACCAGCGATCGTAGCGCGCCGCCCATCCGAATGCGAGTCAGCGCCGCTGCGCTGACTGGACTAGGCGGCGCTGTCGCGCGGTTTCTGCCGCCTGGCAATGCGAGTTGCGCATCACCGGGGCGCACGTGGATCCTCCGTGCCTTGATGCCCAGGGAGGGAACGATGCACAGGCATGGACGATTTGGCGGGCGGTGGGCGCTGGCCATGGTGATTGCAGGCGTGGCTGGAGCTTGCGGACAGGCGACTCCCGAGGCGACCGATGCGGGAACGACGACGAACGGTTCGAAGGAGAGCCCGGCCGTTTGCGACGCCGAGTGTCCTTCGGTGACCAACAAGCGAGGATCGACCACGCGGACTCTCGCCCTTACGGCACGCGGAGGACATCGGACCTTCATGGTCGACGGCGCGGAGGTCACGGTCGCCGTGTCGACCTACAATGACAGCCTGCCCGGACCCACGGTGGAGCTCGAGACCCCCGCCCCGGGCGCTGGCGGGGCTGGCGACCTCCTAATTCTCGACGTCTCGAACGGCGGGGCGCTGAACACCTGCTGCTGGAAGGAGTGCGTGCTTCCCCGGCCGGGCTCGAAGGACTACTGCAGGGAGCCGTACTGTCGCGGGACTGGGCTCGAGGAGGGTGACGCCTGCATCCAGGTCGACACGCCGACGAACATCCACACTCACGGGTTCCACATGGCTGCGGCGTCGCTCGAATATGGGCCGGGCGACCCCTGCGAGTTCACACGTGCGGACCCGGAAGATCCCGACCTGCCATGGGACAACGTGTACGTCACCATCCCCGCGTCGGGCACCGCGGAACAGCTCGCATGTGAATCGCACGCGACGTGTGTCCTCGAGACGAACCGGCAGCGCTTCCTATATCCGTTGGCGCCGCAAGAGGAGACGTCGATCTTCCAACCTGAGCCCGTCACCGCCCCGCACTGGTTCGGCCTCCAGTGGTATCACCCGCACGCCCACGAGGTCTCGCGCGACCAAGTGAGCCGGGGCCTGGCGGGCGCGATCATCGTACGGAACGCCGCGGAGACCGAGATTCCGGTGCTCGCCAAGATCGCCCGCGACTCCGAGCGCGTAATGGTCCTGCAGGCCTTGCCGCTCGACAACGACGCGTCGCCTCGCGAGTACCTCCGAGTCTTGAACGGGCAAGTGCGGCCCCGGTTCACGGTGAAGCGCGGCGAGACGCAACGCTGGCGCGTCCTCAACGCCGACTCGGACCACATGCTCCAATGGTCCGTGGTCGGTGCGAACAGCCAGACAGTCCAGTACTACCCGATCGGTCATGATGGCCTGCCACGCCCGAGTATCGGTCCGGCAATCGAGAGCACCTGGATCGGACCCGGGAGCCGCCTCGAGGTCTTGATCACACCACCGGCCGCTGCGGCTGTGGGTGACACCTTCGACTTAGTCTGGTGCCAGTCCTCGACGGATCTCTTCCACAGCCCGACGGACACGATCGCGGCGAACTCCGAGTGCACGGGCGTTCGGACGATCGTGGGAACGCTGGAGGTGGTCGAGGGCGCCGGCAACGACGTGTCGTTCGCGCCTGGGGACCCCTTCGCGCGGCTCGCGGACTTCGGCCTCGTCCCCGATCTCTGGGCCGCTGAGAACGCCGACGTCACCCGGACCATCAAGTTCACGCAGAACTTCGACGCCGAGACCGGCACGACCTTCGCAGTCGACATCGGGGACGGTGTGGGTGACCGACGATTCTCCCACGAGCAGGTCTGCCACGCCGTGCTGGAGTCTCGGATTGGCGTCGTCGAGGAGTGGGTCATCGAGAACTGGACGACCGACCTCCATACATTTCACCTCCACGTGAACCCATTCCAGGTGGCGGTGGCGGACCAGGACCCGAAGCTCGGTGGCGGGGTCTACTACCAGGACAACGTCATCCTTCCGCTGGGCCAATCGGCGAACGACCCGACGAACCCGAACGTCGCCAAGAGTCCCGGGGTCCTACGCATCCGCTTTAGGAACACCGACTACGTCGGCTCGTCGGTCTTTCACTGCCACGTCCTAGAGCACGAGGACTACGGCATGATGGCGACGATGACGGTGAGACCCTAGGGGCTGGTGTCCTACCGGGTCGGAGGCGCGGAAAGCGCCTGCAGACCGGATAAATGCCTGTAAAAACAGGTCATTTTGAAACGTTTGTGTGGGGCGCCCCGATAGACGCGAAAGGCACCAGACACCTCTAGAGGCCACGGGCGGAAGGCGCCCGTGACCATCGCGCTCTGGCCTGTGTTGGTCGGGTCCGCCGCGGCGCATGCCGGGAACCCGTCCGGAGTGCTCGAGTCCACGCGCCCTGTAGACTCGATGGCATGCCGCGTGAGCGGCCCCGAGTCGACCCCAGACGTGGCCTCGATGGCCAGTGGCGAGTACCTCAGGCAAGCGGTAGTGAAGGACCGGGCGGGGCCCTGGCGCTGCCCCTCGACTCGAACCACTAAGTAGGACTTGGTGCTTGCCGTGAGCCGCGCGCCTGTGCCAACCGATCCGCGGCCTTCGCTACCACGTGGACGCCGAAGAGGATCGGGACCTCCACCAGCGCCGCCGCCACAAGGACCGGCGCGTCGTTCGGGAAGTAGCGGCTGGCCAGCGCGATCGCGAGGCCATTGTTCATGAAGATCGCGCCGGTCGGGAACGCCACCGCCAGCGGCGCGGGTAGCCATCGTGAGACCACCAGCGACGCCACGCCGAGGAACGCCGCCAGGGCGGTCATGGTGAAGAGGCCCACGGCGGCGATCGAGAGCCCGCCGCCCTGAGCCTCGATCACGCGCCGACACGCCGCGGCGGCCACGAAGACCAGGAAGACGAGGCAGGAGACGGCGATGGGCCGGAATCTCGGGGTGTGGCGACGCACCCACTCGGGCGCCAGCCGTCGGATCGCCCGGCTCGCGAGCCAGGGCCCCACGAGGAGCGCGCCAATGTACTGAGCCTGTGCGGCGGCCAGCGCGATCGGATCCGCGTCCGCGGAGGTGAACACCGCGAGGAGCAGAGGGATCGTGAGGGGCGCCAGCGCGCTCGACACCATGACCAGCCCCAGCGCGGGGGCAACGGCGTCCGGCCGCCGGAGACCGGCCAGCGTGGGGCTGGACAGGCCGGAGGGTACGGCCGCCACGAGCAACGCCGCGGTGGCCCAGCTGGGAAGCAGGCCGGCGAAGAGCGCCCAAGCGATCGTGGGGAGCACCAGCAGCTTCACGGCGGTGAGGCCGAGGGACCGCGCCAGGTTGGCGCCGGAGAGCGCGGCACGCACTGCGCTGGACTCGATGCCGAGCACCGTGAAGAAGAGGATCCCGCACAAGCTGGGGGCTACCAACGCGTTCGCCAGTGGACCATCCAGCGGGATCGCGAAGCCGAGCGCCAGGCTGGCAGAGCAGGTGACCCAGAAGCGTTCGGCGAGGAGGCCCACGGCGCGGGACCTTGGCGATCACGCGGGGCGGGGTCAAGTGATCAGCGGCTGCCGCTGGTTTGCGCGGACCCAACACCGGGGCGCTGCCGAGGGCTCCGGCGGCGGTGAGAAAGTTGCTGGCGAGTCGGGCGGGTCCGATAGTCCCGTTGGAGGCTTGGCTCATGTGCCGGCCGCGGAGTGGCTATGCGTTTGGCTCTTGGTGCGGTGGTGATCGGCTTGCTCGCGGCGCAGGGCTGCGCCGACTTCATGGCGGAGATCGCGGCCAACCAGGCGGCCAACGTGCTGGGCAAAGCCGCGCGCAGCTTCGATACCGAGCCCGACCCGTGGCTCGCGTATCACGGCGGGCTCAGCCAGCTGAAGTTCGCCGAGGGCGCGCTGGAGGCCTCTCCCGAGAACGAGGATCTCCTGGTGCTGGTGGGGCGTAGCTACACCCAGTTCTCGTTCGCCTTCCTTCATGACGAGGTGGAGACGAGCGCCGACGCGGATCGGGAGATGTCTCGTCGCCGGGCCATGGAGTTCCACAAGCGTGCGCGCAAGTTCATCTCGCGACGCATGGTGCTGGACGTCGAGGACTTCGACCGCGCGCTGCTCTCCGCCGGTGATCGTTTCGACCAGATCTTGAGTCAGCTCGATCCCAAAGAGCACGTGGCGCCCATGTACTGGTTGGGCAGCTCCTGGTGGCACCTCATCTCGCTCGCCGACGACGACCCGACGCTGGTGGCCGACCTTCCGCGCGTCCACGCGATCATGAAGTGGGTACACGCATCAGCCCCGGGCTTTGACGCAGGCGGCGCCGAGGCCTACTTCGCGCTGGTCGAGCTGCGGCTCGCCAAGCAGGAGGGTGGCTCGTTGGAGGGCGCCAAAGCGCGCTTCGACGCTGCGCTCGCCGCCACCAACGGCAAGGCGCTGATGATGAAGGCCCTCTACGCGCGGCACTACTGCCGGGCGGCCGGTGATCGCGAGGCCTATCTGCGAACGCTTCAAGATGTGCTCGATGCGCCGGACGACGCGCTGCCCGAGCGCAGTCTGATGAACGCACTGGCCAAGCAGCGCGCGACCCGGTGGATCGCCGAGGTCGACAAGTACTTCGAATGATCACTCGCGCCGCGCTCCTGATGACGGTCTTGGCGGTCGCCGGCGCTGTGGCCGCGGAGCCCGTGCGCCTCCGCTTCGGCTCGACCTGGGCCATCGACTCCGTCCCGTTCGCGGTGCTTCGCCGCGCGGCTGACGCCACCGAGAAAGCCGGGGGCGTCGTGGTCACGACGCTGCCCGGCCACCGCTGGGCGGACGAAGCCGAGCTGGCTGCCGCCCTTCGCGAAGGGAAGCTCGAGGGCGCCACCTTGACCTCCGAGGGCCTGGCGGCCACGTTCCCAGATCTCTGCGTCTTCGAGGCGCCCGGCCTGTCCCCCGACCAGCGCGAGACCGACCGGGTTCGCGACGCGCTGGTGAAGAAGCTGGAGCCCGAGCTCGCGAAGCGTGGGCTGGTGCTGCTCGGGTGGGGTGAGCTGGGGGCACAGTATGTGTTCTCCACCTCCCCGGTGCGGACGCCTGCAGACTTCGCGGCGGCGCGACCGATCGCCTCACAACGCACCGGTGTGCTCGCGTCGCTGTTCGGAGCGCTCGCGTCCGAGCCCCTGACGCTGGCCACCCCGGACGTGGGCGGCAACCTCTCGAGCGGCGCGGCTGGCGCGGTGATCGCGACCCCGGCGCAGGTGGTGCGCCTCGGGTGGTTTCGGCAGCTCCGGTTCGTGACGAATGTGCGCGTCTCCAGCGGGGCAGTGGCCACGCTGGTACGGCGGGACGCGTTCGAGCGACTCTCGACCGATGAGCGGGCGGCCTTGTCTCGCGCGGTGTTCCGGGGCCACCGGGAGCTCACGGCGCACGCCAGGGCCGGCACGATCTCGGCGCTGGACGTCCTGGTCGCGCGTGGCGTCACCGTGGTGCAGCCCGAGCTGCAGCCCTGGGAGCGGCTCTTCAATCAGGTGGCCGAAGCCGCCTCGCGCACCGTCTACGCCCCGGATCTGTTGGCAGAGGTCCGAAAGGGCCTCACGCTCCGCCCGAAATAGCCGTCCCGCTGGCGCTCGTTTCCACGCGCAACGTGTGGCAGGTCAGCCCGCCGCTTTTAGCCCTTGCCCAGCGGCGGTCCGGCTGGTAACAGCCCCGGGTCCACCGGAGCGGCCCCATGTTTCGTTTGTCGGTCTTCACACTCGTTGTCGGATTGCTGCTGCCCGCTCACGCGGTCGCGGACGCCCCCGGCCCCTACCTGCAAATGGCCGGGCAAGAGACCCGGTATGCGCCGCTCGGCTTTACGCCCCGCCTCAGCCTCACCGGCCGGGTCGAGGGCTATAGCGGGTTCGCGGTGGATCGCGACCAGACGCAGTACGCGTACGAGACCGCGTTCAACACCCAGTTCCGCATCGGCCTGCTCCGCGACGACCGCTTCGGCTTCATTCGCCTCCTCACGGAGTACGAGCACGACTTCCTCACCGGCGCCGTCGTGGGCGGTGGCCAGCTCGAGGGGGAGTTCGTCCCGGACTCCTCGGGCGTCGACACCGAGGCGCTGCGCAAGCTGTACGTCCAGCTGTCGTTCGGCCCCATCGCCACTCTCGCGGTGGGCTTCATGACCAGCCACTGGGGGCTCGGCCTCATCGCGAACGACGGCGCGCATGGCTTCGCGCCGGGCAGCGCCGACTTCACGGATCCGCGCGACGGCGACCGCGTCCTTCGCGGGCTCTTCGCCAGCGGGCCGCACACCTCCGAGCGCATCACCCTGTTCACAGCCTTCGACATCGTCCAGGGCGACGACGTGCTCTTCCCCGGGGACTCGGCGATCCAGGCGATCGGCGGCATCCGCGTGGGTGAGGTCCGGCCCGAGTTCGGGGACGCCACGCCTTACGAGGCGGGGATCTACGGCGTGTGGCGCAAGCAGACCGCCACGGACGACAAGGTCACCGAGGTAGGCGTCGTAGACCTCTACGCGCGTTACCTCCACAAGTGGCCCGGCATGTCGCTCGACGTCGCCTTCGAGGGCGCGCTCATCATGGGCACGTCCGAGCTGGCTCCCAACCCCGAGCACATCGAGCACGACGTTCTCCAGCTGGGCGCAAAGCTCCGCGTCGCGTTCGACGCCGGGATCGCCGGGGCCGTGCTGGACGTGGTGTATGCCTCCGGAGACCAGAACCTCGACGACGCCGCCCAGAACGGCTTCAAGGCCGACATCAATTCGGACGTGGGGCTCATCCTGTTCTCGCAGGTCTTGGCGGCGCAGACGGCCCGCTCGGTCATCACCGCGGCCAACCCGGACCTCATCGGAGTGCCTAACGAAGACCTCGACCGCCTCGCCACCCGCGGGAACGTCACGAACACCATCTCGATCTTCCCGCGCGGGTGGGTGCGCCCGGTGGATGGGCTCGAGATCTACGGCGGCGTGCTCATGGCGCTGTCCGAGGTGGACTACGTGGACGCGTTCAACGCACGTATCGCCGGCGGCGGCGGCCGGAACCCCACGAATCGCTCGCCTGGCGCCTACTACGGCACCGAGCTCGACCTGGGCGTCCGTTTCCACGGGCTGCTGTTTGGAACCGAGGTGTCGCTGGGTCTCGAGGGCGGCGTCCTGTTCCCCGGGAGCGCGCTCCTGGGCACCAGCGACGACCCGCTCTTCGGTGGTCGAGCCTTTGCCCGCTATCGCTTCTAGAGCACCCCGCCGAATCTATTCGGCCTGCAGAGCCTCTCGTTCTCGAGTGGAGAAACCATGAAGAAGCTCATTACGCTCGTCCCCTCCCTGTCCCTGCTGGTCGTGGGCTGCTTGTCCAAGGCCCCCGAGGGGATCGGCGAAGCGCCCGCACGAGCCACGACGGTCAAGTTCGACTTCTTCCACCGGCCGTTGCCCGAGATCCCGCTGCCGAACGACATCGCTACGCGGTACGACGCCACCTCGCCCACAGGACGACGGATCAACGCGTCCCTGGTAGCCGAGACGCTCTACGAGCGCCGCACACGACAGCAGATCGACCAGCTCGACGGGTGGGGCGTCTTTCAGCCCATCACGGTGCCGTTCACGGGGCCGCTGTCCGTGGAGTCGATCACCAAGGCGCACCCGCCGGACGACTTCGCGTTTGGCGACGACGTGGTGCTCCTCGTGAACGTCGACCCCGACAGCGAGGCGTTCGGCACATTCCAAGAGCTGGACGTGGGCGGCGGCAACTACCCGGTGGTGCTGGAGAAGCTCGATCGGTATTGGCCCAACGACCCCCGCGGCGGCACGAACTCCCTGGTGTTCGAAGAGGTCGACGAAGACAAGAACGGCAACGGCACCCTCGACCGGGGTGAAGACAGCGACGCCGACGGCGTGCTCGACAAGCCGAACTACCTGCCCGGCAAGTCCCCGGACCCAACGGATCTTGCGGGGCGAGCCGACGCCCTCATGACCTTCTACGATCGCGAGACCCACTCGCTCCTCGTGCGTCCGATGGTGCCGCTGCGCGAGCAGACCACGTACGCAGTGGTGATCACCACGAAGCTCCTCGACGAGGCCGGCGCGCCGGTCGGCTCACCGTTCCCCTGGAAGAGCCACGAGTCGCAAGCGGACGCCTTGGCGCCGCTCGGCGGCGTGCTCTCGAAGCAGGGCCTGTCGCTCAACGACGTCGCGTTCGCGTTCACGTTCACCACCCAGTCGGTCGCGGCGCCCTGGCTGGCCGTGCGCGACGGCCTCTACGGCCACGGGGTGCAGGCGCACCTCGGGCAGGAGTTTCCACCCGAGGTGGGGGGGCTCGAGACGTTGCTGGACCTCACCTACGAGCCGTTCGCGGGGCGGAACCCCTACGTCATGCACAACGAGGACTGGGCTTTGCCGCTGTCCACGATCGCCTCCACGTTCCTCAACGCCCCGGCGGGCTCCCTGCGTCTCGCGAAGCTCGAGCAAGGCCACAGCTACATCGACTTCCACATCGTCGGGTGGTTCGAGGCGCCGCAGCTCTTCGAGCGGACCGACGCCGCAGGCAACCTCCTGTCGCTCAACGACCAGAGCTGGCCTGCCGATCTCGACCGCGTGAAGGCCAAGACGCGGCGCGAGCGGGTCTACTTCCACCTCACCGTCCCGCGTAAGGAGGCATCGGCGCGTGGCGCCGGCAAGCCCGCGCCGATCGTGGTGCTCGGCCACGGCTACACCGGCAACCGCTTCGACGCGGTGAGCATGGGCGGCTACTTCGCGCGCCACGGCCTCGCCGCGCTCTCGATCGACAACGTCTCCCACGGCATCGAGCTCTCGCCCGACGAGCAGGCACAGGCCAGTCAGATCCTCGGGCTCTTCGGCCTCGGACCCGCGCTCGACGCGATGACCCTGCGTCACCGTTCCTTCGATCAGAACGGCGACGAGAGGGCAGACTCGGGCGTCGACTTCTGGACGGCGTATCTGTTCCACACCCGCGACGTCGTGCGGCAGAGCGCCCTCGACTACATGCAGCTCGTCCGGGTGTTTCGGGCCTTCGACGGCAGCCGGAAGTTCAACTTCGACGCTGACGGCGACGGCAAGCTCGAGCTCGCTGGCGACTTCGACGCCGACGGTGTCATCGACGTAGGGGGAGACGGCCCCATCCACATGCTCGGCGCCTCTCTCGGCGGGATCATGAGCACCGTCGTGGGCGCGCTCGAGCCCGAGCTCGACGCCGTGGTGCCCATCGCCGCTGGCGGAGGCCTCGGCGACGTCGCCCTGCGCAGCATCCAAGGGGGCGTGCCGGAGGCCGTGATCCTGCGGATGCTCGGGCCCCTCTTCCTCGGGACGGGCCCGGTCGGCGGCTCCATGCACTTCGAAACCGTGGTGCCCAATGCCAACCGCGGGCAGACGGTGGCCCTGGGCAGCGTCGACGGGGTGAAAGCAGGCGACTTCCTTCGGGTGGTGAATCGCTCGGCGGCCACGCGCTCCTGCGGCTACGTATTCGAGGACGCCGGCACGCTTCGCTGGCGAACCGGGCTCGAGGCGAACGATCGGGACCTTGTCGCGATCGAGGTGTACGAGGGCGACGCAATGGTGCTCGGGTCCACGGAGTGCGAAGTCGAGGAAGGGGCCACCCCGCGACTGGTCTTCGATCGCTGGGAGGCCGACGGCGGGTTCCAGGATCGCTCATGGAAGGCCGGGAGCGATCTCCGCACCCTCGCCGAGGGCCTTGGACTTCCCAGGGCGTCACCACGCATCCGGCGGTTCCTCGGGCTCGCGCAGCTGGTATTGGACGCGTGCGACCCGGCGGTCATGGCGCCCTTCATGCAGCAGCGCCCGATCACCTACCCCGGGACCGGTCAGACCACGCAGACCGACATGCTCCTCGTCACCACGGCGGGCGACATGAACGTCCCGGCGAGCACAGGCGTCACGATCACGCGCGCCGCCGGTCTGGTGGACTATCGTACGCCGCACCCGGACTACGGCACGTCGCTCAACCAGGTGCTCATCGACACCTTCACCGTGGAAGCCGTGGACACGATCAAGCGCTACGTCGACTCCGCTGGCACGCCCACGATCATGGATATCGAGAACTTCAGCGGCGACAACGACCTCTGGGCGGGGCTGAAGATCCCGCGGCTCGACCCGCCGCTGCGGCTGGGCTTCGACCGGAGCGACACGCTGCGTTCGCCCATCTCGGGTCCCGACGGGGTCTCGGCGGCGATCTTCCCGTTCCCGAAGCCCGAGGGTGAGCACGGCTTCGACTTCCCCGGTGGGTTCATCGACACCGCTCGGGCGAAGTGCACGGCCGCATGTACCACGGGCGATGGCTGCGGCTGCGCAGACATCAGCGCCGCGAACCACTTCGACATCGGGTCGTTCATGTTCAACATGATGGCGCGGTACCTCGCTACCGGCGGGTCGGAGGTGTCTGCTGACGCCTGCTTGTCGCGGGACGACTGTGACTTCTTCGAGCCCGTGCCCACGGTGCGCGACCTGAGCGGCCTCTAGGCGACCGCTGACCTTCTGGGCCGGAGGCCTGGCGGCACGGGGCGCGCCTTCCCCGCTCCTCGGCCCAGTCCTCACTGCCGCGGGGGCGCGGGCTCCGTGACCGACCGGAACGCAGCGCTGCCCTCCAACGTCAGGGCGCCCGCGGCCGTGCCGAAGCGCCCGTCCGTGAGCACCACCTCCATCGACACCAGCGGTCCAGACGTGACGAAGGCGCCGAGCGGCAGCCCGGGGAGCGGGATCGACAAGCTGCCCGTGGCCGACGCCACGAACGCCGGCAGCCCCAGACGGAGCAGCGCGGCCAGATCTCCGGGATCGTGACCTTCTGGGACCACGGGACACCCTGCGACCACCTCGAGCGTCCTGGGGCGAGCGTCCACGTTCACCCGGACCGCGTCCGAGCTGCCGTCTTCGCCCGTGATCCGCTCGACCCCGGCGGCCCCTCGCGCGCCCAGCACGCACTCGTAGTGCCGCGCCGGCAGGCCCAGCCCCTCGGCGGCGTCCAGCACCACCGCCAGCTCCCCGAGCGCGAAAGTGAACGGGTGGCCCGCCTCCGGGTTGGCGCGCGGGATCAGCGTGGGCGGCAGCCCGGCCGAGAGCGTAACCCGCTCTGTGGGCTGGAAGAGGTCGGGTAGGACGTCGGGCCCGAGAGAGGCGAGGCTGTCGCCCTCCAGCACGCGTGTGGCGATCCCGGCGCTCCACGCGGCCGCCAGGGCTTGGTTGAGCGCGTCCAGGCTGATCGCCACGGCGATCGGCTCCGTCGAGAAAGCGCCGGCGGGCAGCCGAGCGTCGAGTCGGAGGGAGCCCGAGGGCGCCGCCGCGGCGTTCGGTGCTTCGAAGAGCGCTGAGAGCTCCACTCGCACGCCGTGGCTGTCTACTGAGAGCTGCTCCAGCGCCAGCGTGATCGCCACAGGCGAGTCCTCGAAGAAGGTCCCCGTGTAGGCGAGCCCCTCGAGGAGCCCTGGCAGCTGGTTGGTCAGGGTCTCTGTGAGCGTGTTGCCCACCGCCTCGGTCACCAGGTCCTCCACCACGTCCGTCAGCGCCGCCTTCAGCCCGTCGGACGTGCCCTCGAGCGCCGCGGAGGTGAACGCGAAGCCTTCTGGCGTGAGCTCCGCGGCGCGCACCACGACTCGCGGCACCCCGCCCTCCACAGCGAGCTCGAGCTCGAGGTGCGCGTCGAGCTTCGTGTACGACACCGTCGCGGGGCCCGAGAGCACCTCGACGAGGCTCTTGCCATCCACGTCGGCGTTCACGACGAGCCCGGCGAGGCGAACGTCCGCGACGAGCAAGCCCCCATCGGCCGGGTTGAGGTCGACGCCGGCGCTGCCCACCGTGATCGCCGTGGGGGTGATCGTTGCGTACTCCGTGTCGATGGGCCCCACCAGCGCCTCGAGCACCTGCGCGCCCGTGAGGAGCGACTCCGCGGCCGTGGCCAGGTCGTCGAGATCCGGATCGTCGTCATCCAGGAAGAGCGGGCTCCAGTGCACGGCGACTGCGCTCGGCAAGACCACGCCTGGCGGGTGCCGTGGGCCGGCGTGCAGCGCCCGCCCGTCGACCGCGCGTCCGTCGTCCGAGACCGCGCGAAGCCCCACGAGGTTCACCCCGGGCTCCACCGGCACCTCGGCGGCGAAGCGACCCGCCTCGAGCACGGCCGTGGCGCCGTTGACCTCCACGCGGCTCACCGGCGTGGTGCCAGCGACCACCTCACCCGACACCGTCACGGGGTCGAGCGTCTCGAACCACGTGGCCCGCTGCGGCAGCACCGCCTCGAGCGTGGGAGGCCGACTCGGCGGGGGCTCAACGGCGTCCACCACGCCGGACGCCGTGGGCGCGGGCGACGTGGTAGCCTCCGCGCAGGCCGCGACTCCGGCCCAGATCCCAAAGATGACGGCTCGCCGCATCACCGGAGCGTAGGGACTTCTCGCTCCCCCGGCCAGCCCCAGCCTGCCCCTGACGGCAGCAGTCACGCAGGAGAGCACCGTGCTTTCAGCGCTACTCGGCAACAGCCAGCGCCTCGACGGCGGCGCCATGTTCGGCAACGCGCCCCGCGCCCTGTGGTCCCGCTGGGCGCCTCCGGATGCCGAGAATCGAATCGCGCTCGCTTGTCGGGCGCTCCTCCTCCGCGAGGCGGGGCGGAACCTCCTCTTCGAGACCGGCATTGGGGCGTTCTTCGACCCCCGCCAGCGCGAGCGGTTCGGCGTGGTCGAACCCACGCACCGCCTGCTCGAGAGCCTCGAGGCCGTAGGCCTCAGCCACGCCGACATCGACGTGGTGGTGCTGTCGCACCTCCACTTCGACCACGCGGGCGGGCTCCTCGCGGCGTGGGAAGAGGGCGCCGCCCACCGCCTCCTCTTCCCACGGGCGACGTTCGTGGTGTCGGACACCGCATGGGAGCGCGCCGTCCACCCCCACGTCAGGGATCGCGCCTCCTTCATCCCCGGCCTGTGCGAGCTCCTCGAAGCCAGCGGCCGGCTCGTCAAGGTGGCGGGCAACGAGTGGGATGGGCTGCGTTTCCACCGCTCCGAAGGGCACACGCCGGGTCTCTTACTCGCGGAGATCCCCGACGCGACTGGCCGTCCTGTGGTCTTTGGCGCTGACCTCATCCCCGGCGCGCCGTGGGTCCACGCGCCGATCACCATGGGGTACGACCGCTTCCCGGAGCGCCTCATCGAAGAGAAGACGGCGCTGCTGACGGAGCTCGTGAGCCGAGGCGGCGCGCTGTTCTTCACCCACGACCCCGAGGTCGCCCTCGGGCGGGTGGTCTTGGAGAACGGCCGATTCACGCTCTCGGAGCGCGTAGGCCAGCCCGACACGCACCCCGTGGTGGCCCTCGGTTAACCTGGGGAAAACCACGCGGATCCCACAGGTGGATTGTGTCCTTATTCGCCTTTTAGCTCGGACAGTTGTGATGATTTGCGCACAACATCCGCGAGGGCTGTGGGAAACTCTCCTGGCGTCACTCGGGTGGTCGGTTATAGGCGGACGTGTCGGTGGTAACGGGCGTGTTGTCGCCTCGCGGCTCGCGGCAGACCGCTGCTGAGAGGTTTGTCGCCACGGCGGCAATTTGAATTAATTTAGGAATCGGACGCTCGTTTTCCTCATCCTGGAGGGAGCACTCGCCGAACGTCCGGTCGGTGGTCGAGGAATCTCGACGGTGGGGACAGGGGGTGCGGAACAGAGATCGGGAATGGGCGACAGCCCCTTCCGGGTTGCTCAATGGGGCGCACGGGGTTTCCGGGCTCCGCTAACGGGAAGCCGGGTCGTTCCGGCGCCGAGCAGGCGATGGGCTCGGTCCTTTAGGGAGGCACGTCATGACCTTTCTGAGACCAACGTTTTCCCGCACCCGGCCCCACCCGGACTCCCCTTTCGAGGTCTTGAGGGGCGTCTCCGTCGAAGAGCGTGAGCGCGCCTTCTCGGGGCGCTACGGCTTCGCGTTGGTCACGCAAGGCGCCGCGCGGCTCACGTCTGATGGTCGGACCGCCTTCGACCTCCAGGCGGGGCAGGGCGCCGTGCTTGGGATCAGCGGCCGGCATGTCTCCGAGAACCTGACCCAATGCGTTGATTTCGTGGTGGTGCTGGTGGACGCGGCGGCCGTGGAGGCGGCCCGACGGCGCTTGGACCTCCCGCGGGACCTCTTCGTGCACACGATGAAGGTGGAGGACCGGCGCGCGACTCAGGCGATCGCCACGCTCGCGGACATCATCGAGGACATCGCCGGCGAAGAGGTGTTCGCCGACCGCCTGGACGAGCTGCTGGTCACGCTGGTGTCGTCGCGGGTGGCGCCAGTCGACGCCGGGCACGCGGCTGACTTCGTGGACGCCGCCGACTTCTACCTCCGGTCGCATCTCGATGGCCCAGTTGGCCTCGAGACCCTCGAGTCGCTGGTAGACATCGACCGGCTCACGTTGACCCGCGCCTTCCTAGACCACCTGGGCGAGACGCCGCTCTCCTATCACTTGGGGCTTCGCCTCGAGGAGGCCCGCCGTCAGATCGATCGCGGCAGCGCCCCCCAGGTGGCCGCGCACCGGACCGGCTTCCGCTCAGCCGGCGACTTCACGCGGCAGTTCCGGCGGCGGTATGGCTTCGACGTGGGCCGTTATGCCGCCCATGCGGACGACGCCCGGCCCACGGCAGCGGAGCGAGTGGTTAGATCCGGTCGTATCTGGCGAAGCGCATCTGGAACTGCCCGCGTCCCTGCGTGATGCTCCGAAGCTCCGTGGAGTAGCCGAACATCCGCTGCAGCGGGACGTCCGCCTCCACGGTCTTGGTGCCGTTGCCCACGTCGACGATGTTCTCCACCGTGCCACGACGCTGGTTGACGGTGCCGATGACCTCGCCCACGTTGTCGTCCGGGACGTTGATCTCGGCGCGCATCATCGGCTCGAGGTAGGCCGTGCCGGCCTGCTTCGCGGCCTCGCGCACGGCGATCCCGCCGGCGATCTTGTACGCCAGCGGCTGAGAGAGCCCGTCCACCCACACGGCGCCCAGCAGCGTCACCACGATGTCGTCCAGCGGGAAACCGCCGAGCGGGCCGGCCTTCGTGGCTTCCAGCGAGCCCTCCCGGATCTGCTGCACCAGCGCGGGCGAGAGGAAGGTCTCCTTCGCGACGTTCTCGAAGCGGATGCCTGAACCGCGCGCCGCGGGCTCGAGGCGGAGGCGCACCTCGCCGTGGATCTTGTCTTCGTCCGTGTCGCGGTGGAACACGCCCGTGGCGTCGGCGGGCCCGAGCGGCGTCTCCATGAGCACGACCTGAGGCTTGCCCACGCGCACTTCGACGCCGAACTCACGCTTGCAGCGGTCGGCGATGACGTCCAGGTGGAGCTCGCCCATGCCCCGGATGATGAGATCCCCGGTGGCCTTGTCTTCCTCGAAGCGGAACGTGGGATCCTCGTCGGCCAGCTTGCCCAGGACCTCCAGCAGCTTGTCGCGATCGCGCAGGGTGATCGGCTCGATCGTCTGGGCGATCACTGGCTCGTATGCACCTACGGGCTCGAGCAGGATCGGCTGCTTCGGTGCGCAGAGCGTGTCGCCCGTCCAGGCGTTTCGCATCATGACGCCCACGATCTGCCCTGCGATGGCCTTCTCGATGCGCGTCTTCTTGTTGGCGTGAACCTCGAACAGGCGCGCGGGCTTCTCTTCCACCTTGCGGGTGGTGTTGGCCAGGGGCTCACCGACCAGCAGGGTGCCGGAGTAGATCCGCACGTAGACCATGCGGCGGCCGTCCTCCTGGGTCTGGACCTTGTAGGCCAGCGCGCAGAGGGGGGCCTTCTCGTCCGGAGGGCGAATGACGGCGACGGTGGGGTCGCTGGGGAGCGTCCCCACCACGTCGGGGATGTCGCCCGGCGAGGGCAGGAAGGCTCCCACGGCGTCCAGGAGCGGGGGGACGCCCTTGTTGTGGAGCGCGCTCCCGCAGAGGACAGGCACCATCCGGCCGGCGATCGTGGCTTTGCGGACGGCGCCCTCGAGCAGCTCCACGCTCAACGCCTCGCCCTCGAGGTAGGCGGTGGCGACGTCGTCGTCGAGGTCCGCGATGCGCTCGATCATCACCTCGCGTGCGGCCTCGGCGGCGGCCAGGTCCGGGGGCGGGATCGTGTCGAACTCGGACGGGTCCTCGTGGTTCCAGATGTAGGCCTCCATCCGGATGAGGTTGACCGCGCCCTTGAACTTGTTCTCGATGCCGATGGGGAGCTGGATCGGGATGCAGTGCTTGCCGAAGCGCTCGTGCATGGACTCCACGGCGCGCTCGAAGTCCGCCCCGATCCGGTCCAGCTTGTTCACGAATGCCAGCCGCGGCACCTTGTACTTGTCGGCTTGCCGCCACACCGTCTCGGTCTGGGACTCAACGCCGTGGACGGCGTCGAACACCGCGACTGCGCCGTCGAGGACGCGGAGCGAGCGCTCGACCTCGATG
>SXGT01208960.1_pt1 | contig 27100 bp, 21 predicted proteins | sample 3176221 | NCBI WGS metagenome assembly SXGT01 (sample SAMN11356862, study PRJNA531348) | freshwater metagenome | isolation source: freshwater sample F1-120 | place: China: Fuxian Lake, Yuxi | collected 2017-12-25
CACCTCTCCGCTCGACCGGTTCGGCGAAGTAACCAGTTGGCGATCGTTCTGGCAAGTCTGAGGTTGGCCCTTCTTCCTTCAAGGGTCTGGCACTTGTGGCGAAGTTGCCGTGGCGAGATGATTCCCATCTCTTAGAGTTGCCTCCGTCCGCATCTTCTAAAGGCGTGATTACCACCAACCCTCGCCGAGGTATTCACTGATAGCCAGGACCAACCGTCGTCACACTGGACCACCATTTCGCGTCGACCAGGGAATCGCCTGCGGGAACATTCAACCCCGTGTTGCTGCCCCTCCCAAATGTCCGAATCTTGCTTCCCACCCACCGATGAACCTCCGAGTGGCCATCTGAAAAAGAGAATCCCGCCGCGCCATTGTGATACGCGGCCGGGAAATCGATGATATTGCCTGCCTTGGCATCCGGCCGGATCATCTGAACCGCGCAAGCGGCATCGTTGATGCTATCTGGATGCTCATCTACCAAAACCCAGGTGGCCGTTGGATTGGCGATGTGGTCCAGGCGTCCGTAGGTCCGGTAAGGCGGCGACGGCAGCCAACCGCCGTGATCAAAGACCTGGCTCATCGACTGGCTCCGAACCCGGGGCACTTTCTTTCCAGCTTCCACCCTAACGGTGCGATCCGCCGGGCATTTCCAAACCTCGCGACTGTTGCCCATGTATTTCATTAGGGGACTCTTGTCGATCGTGTTGGTCGGAGAGTCACTGGCGCCCCCCGCCACCAGCAGCGCGCGTATGTTTGCTTCTGGCCCGCCATCCAGGGACTTGACCAGCAATCCTTGGAAATCCTCGGCGTACAGTCGCCAAGCCAACATCATCTGTTTGCCGTTGTTCAAGCACATGATGCCTTGGGCTTTCGTCTTGGCCTTGCCCAGGGCTGGCAGAAGCATCCCTGCCAAAATGGCGATAATGGCAATGACGACGAGCAATTCAATCAATGTAAACCCACGCTTTGACCTCGGCGAGACGGCGAGTTCGCGGCTGGAGATTTGAGGCAGTTTGTGCATAGGGCAAGGGCTTGTTGTTCTCGCGCCTAACGGCGCATTTAGGGGGTGGCTACGCTTTGATTCAAGCATTCCGTCAATCCGCCGTCAATGCAGTAAAACTGTCCTTGTGAGCGAGTGATCGAGCGTGAGCGGCGGACAAGCTGGGGTGTTTGGAACTTGTCAAAGCTCGACCCGGTTGTGGCAACTCAGCCCAAGGGGATCATTCCACAAGAACCGATCGCTTCATTCAACCTGGAGCTCCTCGCATCGCTCATTTGCCATTCTTTTCGATCGTACCCAAGACTTCTTGGAATCGTGCCGCTTGTTGCAGGCCGGCACGGGTGGAGCGCATCCGCTCCGGTAATGCCTCAAATTCTGTGCGTGCTCGTTTCCATTCCTCTCGAGATTCCCCTTCGCGTCCGGCCAATAGCAGTATTTCAGCCCGACGCATCAACCAGCGATCCTTGCGCGGGGCGTTTTCCAGGATTTTATCCAACCGCAGCAAGGCCGAATCCCAGCGCTTCAATTCCAATTCATAATCGATCGCAGCGATTAGCAAAGTGAGGATGGGGCCCACCGTTTTCAACCCCTCTTCCAAACCAGTAATCGCGTCCTGCAATCCCCGGGCACCCAAGGATCGGCAGGCCGCAGCCCGTTCCAGATACAAATCAGGCCCCGAATCCGGGGAATTCCGGATGGCGTCCGAAAAATCCCGGATCGCATTACGGTGATCTCCCAACCAAACCAGGGATCGCGCCCGAACCAAAAGAGCAACGGCATTTGAAGGATGACGTGTTAAGAATTGTGTTAGATGGTTGGTGGCCTGGTTCGGCTGACCGGCATCGAAATGAAGGCGTCCGCGCTCCAGGATCGCCAAGTCCAGTTTGGGGTCGAGGTCGAGCGCTCGCTCGATGTCCCGGAGAGCATTGGTCCAATTGCCATCCAGCCGATACAATTCTCCACGGCGCAGCCACAAAGTCGCCTCCTTGGGCCGAGTCTCCAATTGGCGATTAACGTCCAGGATCAGGACATGGGCATCGCCATGACCCCAGGCCTGTACCATTGTCACCCAAATCCCCAGCCCCCAACAGGCAAGGAACCGATGGAGTATTGCGTTGGGCATCCGGCGAAACGCTACCGACCCCCACGCCGATTTGCAACGCCACCGATTCGTGTCGGATGGGGACGAGCGTGTGCGCAAGCGGAAGTCGGCCTAAACGAACCCAAAATCGTCGTGTGATCGTAAAGGGCGCGCCCTGTCCAAGGTATATTCAACAAATCCACTTTGTCAGAAGCCCCGACTTGTGGTTGGGTAACGACAGAACTTCAGAACAATGGGTTGGCAACTCTTCATTGGTCTCGCCGCGCTCAGCTTGGTCACATGGGTGGCCTGGAAGCTCAGCCAGGGGCGCAATCTGATATCAAAGGAGGACTCCGATCGATTGTTCCTCACGACGGGCATCTTGATTTCTGTCGCATTGCTTTCCGGCGCGGCTCGGTTGTTAGACGCCAAGACCCCGGCGGCGATATCCCTTCTGGTGACATTGGTGGCAATGGGGGCTCTACTCTACCTCTGGCTGCCGCGAATTGGCCGGGCGATTTTGAGCCCCCTCACCTCCGCGTACGATGGCGGTGACGAAGAAGTGGAACTCAAACCCTTTTATCATCGGGCTAACGCCCTGCGAAAGCAGGGCAAATACCTGGATGCCCTCAGTGAAATCCGATCGCAATTGGAGGAGTTTCCTGACGACACCGAAGGCATGATGTTGGAAGCCGAGGTTCAATCGGATGATCTCAAGGACATTCAGGCAGCGCTCGGGACATTGACTGCGATTCTCGCAACGCCAGAGCGGGAAGGGCGCGACCAGATTCTCGCCTTGAGTCGTATGGCGGACCTTCAGTTGCGCCTGGAGGATATCGGCGCCTCACGCAGTTTTCTTCAACGAATCGTCGATGGTTGGCCGGGCACGGACGCGGCTCGACTTGCCCAGCAGCGGATTCTGCATTTGCCGGGCAGCGAATGGTTGGCAACCCAGAAGGAATCGCCCAAGATACAGATGGGCAATTACGAGAAAAATCTCGGGCTTAAACCCGAGGGGGAAACTTATCGCGAACCGGCCCTCGCCAGCCCAGCCCAACAGGCCTCCATGCTGGTAAACCGAGTTACCAAAACACCCGAAGATTGGGAAGCACGGGAAAAACTTGCGGCACTATACGCGCGTCATTTCAAACGCCACGACCTAGCCAAGGACCAGATGGAAGTGTTGATCACCGCGCCCAATCAGCCCATCAAAGCGGTAGTTCATTACCTCAATTTTCTGGCGGACCTGCAACTCGACGCGCCCGACGGCGCAACGCTAGCCCGTGAAACATTGCAGCGGATCGTGACTCTTTATCCCAATACCCCCTGGGCGGAACTCGCACAGTCGCGAGCATCGCGTCTAAACCTGGAGAATAAATCCAAAGAACCAGTCAAAACACTTAAGATCGGAGTGTACGAACAAAACATCGGGTTAAAGCCAACCATAGAAACGCCTGAGCCGCCCAAATGATGGAGAGGTTCGCGGTTCGTTTTCTGTTCTCCCCGCTGCCGGGATCAGAGGGAGGCTTCAGTGAACGTGCAGTTCGCTGCGGGTGTTGATCGATAGCATCCCTTAATCGTCATCTTCCTATCCCGCTCGACCGAAAGCGGCACGCCTCGGCCATGGCATAAGGCAATGTCACGGGTGTCTCCAAACTTCAAGTGCTTCCGGCAGACTGCCTGATTGGACCATCTGTGCCGAGGCCCGTTGCATTCGGTACAGCTTCCGCGTGTAATTGAACGCCTCAGGCAACGGGGTTAATGAAACCAATCGCCGAGGTGCCAAAGCACCCGCCACTTCCGGGATATCCGTCACTCGAAGCACATTGATCAAGGCTGGGTGTTGCCAATGGGAGCTCGGAGGATCATTTAGAATCACCTGCTGAATTCGTCCATCAGACAACGCGGCATAGAGACCCAGAATTCCCAGGTCACCCTTGCCATAAAATGACAGCGCGGAAGCCGGAAATTTCTCTTCCTCGAACAGCCATTTAACGGTGCGCAAAATGTCCCAGACTTGCATCGCAGCAATGGTTCGACCAGTCCATGCAGATGTCATCTCGATACTGGCATGATCGGCAGGACTTATCGGCACCTCGCTGAAGCGCGGATTGAGAATCAGCACCGAATAATGCCCAAGCACTGGCAGCAGTTCATCGAGATCCATGAAATATATCGAGTCTCCCGGCCGCTTCACGTAGAGGAGCACTGGCGCGTCGGCAATTCCTCGTTTGGGGGTCAGAAGTTGTGCGCGTATTCTAACTCCCATTTCCGTCTGAAAACTCACATCCTTATAATCCGCATATTTTGGCGCCCAGCCTCCGCTATTGCGTGAAACCCGAGTTTCGAACGGGATCGTTTCCTTGGGAAACCACCGAAAGACTTTCTGGTTCAACTGCTCCAGCAAGTCCTTTCGACGCTTGGGCCAAACGCTCCGCGAAGGAGGTTTCTTAAGGGTCACAGGCCCCGTCAACTGATTTTGAATCCGGTAGTTGATGGCATCGGAAGGCATTTGGGTGAGGCACGCGAGATCTTCAGCAGCCTCGCGCGGCAAAGCGTTGGTCTCTACACCAAGCGGCATGGATTGATGCTGAAGCCATCGGCGCATCCACTCCCTCGCTTCGCGGAGAAATTGGGGGGTATCACTATGTCCCACATCAGCGTCCACTTCGCGAATTCGGTCTGGCTCTCCGGTGGTATATAATTCGTAGATTTTTTGGGCCCTTCCGAACACCTCGTGGTAGCCGTCGGGAGGAAAATCTAGATCCAGCCGCCCACTCATTATCAGAAGTGGCCGCGGTGCGATGAGTGCGGCGACCATCGGAAATTCCCAGCCATAGGTGTTGTGGAAATAAATGCAGTCGCATTGTCCTGAGGCGCGCCAATTGGCTGCTTGCGACCCGAAAGTGAACGTCGAACAGACCGGTGCCGCCACCTGGACTCGTTCATCCACCGCAGCCAAGTACCAGGTAATGGCACCGCCTCCCGAAATCCCAGTGACACCAAAACGCCGGGCATCGACCTCGGGCCGCGTCTCGAGGTAATCCAAGGCCCGCATGGCATTCCAAACCTCGGTCCCAGCGGGTGTGTACCCCAACGACAGCCAATGCCAAAGGTTCAGGTCATGCGTGCCATGATGAATCCCAGGCACTTCGCCAAACTCGAGTGTATCCAAAATCATACAGGCGAAGCCGTGGGACGCAAACCAGGCGGCACGGTCCTGATAATTAACCTTCGCCCCGATTGGGTGGGGCGCATGACCGCAAAGATAAAGGATCGTTGGCAATGGTGCCTCTGCGTTCTTTGGCACATAGAAATTGCCAGTGACATAAAGCCCAGGGAGACTCTGAAAGACCAATTTTTCGATCCGATAAGTTGAACGATCGAGAACGCCGGTGATCCTCGCCTTGAGGGGTGTGCGGGCCGGCAACGGGTTCAAGCCCAGCATGTCCATCAACTGGCGGTGCCACTCCGGTCGGTGTTTCTTCCAATCCTCCAGGGAGCGAATTTCGGTCAGAAAACTCGCGGATAGTTCCGCGGCGACACGTTTCACATGGTTGGTCGCCATCCTGTGACGCTCAGCGGGGGTGTCTTGAGCAGAACCACCACAAGCTGAAATCAGGAATAGGATGGGCAGCAGGAGCTTGGCCTTCAAGAGAATCGGTAGACGGAACGTGTTGGTGGCCATGGAAGAAGTTCTCCGATGTGTCCTCGTTATAGTTTGAAAATATGGTTTAATGGCAAGGCAAGCCAATTGATTGACCCTACTCCCCGGGAAGTTGAAGTCTGTAATTACATGCCAATGCACTGGAACATATCGCCAAGTCCATGAGGATTCGACCCATACGGCAAATCAAACGCGAGGCTACGGCTCAGAATTGAGCTCTTTTTGCCCCTCGTCGACAAAATACCTGTGCTTGCGGCCATTGGCTGGATGTGCTGTTTATTCCAGCACCTTGATGCATCCATGAAGACGCAGCCAAAGCAGCCAACCCGGAATACCCATCCATGGCTGAGAAGCGCGAAGCAAGGGACCAACGGTTCTCAACCCGCAACCGGTCGGTGCCGGTTCCGAAACTGTCGACTAGTGGCGTTGGTATTGGTGTCGGCGTTCGTCTACTGGCTGGTTGTAGACTTAAGCCCAGCCACCGCACGCGAACCCGTCCAAAAGGATTCCCTGTGGTCCCTTAAGCCGATCCAACGCCCCGCCATACCATCGGAAGCCAGCCCATCCGACAATCCCATCGACGATTTTCTCGCGGTATCCAACCGTCAACTCGACCTGAAACCCACCCCCCCGGCAAACAAGGCCACATGGCTCAGGCGTGTCACGCTCGATCTGACCGGCCTGGCGCCGACTCTGGAGGAGCAGGATGCTTTCTTGAAGGACGACTCAGCGGCTGCCTCGGAAACCGTTGTGGATCGGCTATTGCGCAGCGATCAGCACGGCGTGCGTTACGGCCGGCATTGGATGGATGTTCTGCGGTACACGGATATGGATGAACACATGCCAGCGGCACCTGGGATTCACTATTGGCGCGACTGGATCATCCAATCCATCAATCACGATGTGCCAGCCGATGAATTCGCCAGGGCTCAGATTCTGGGCAACCGCGCCCGCAACCGGAAGAACATCTCGGCTGCTGGTCATCTCACCGCGGTCGAACCTCGGCCTGAAGATATGTTTGCCTTGGGTTTTTTGGCGCGCGGTGCCGCGATCCGTGCGAACTCTGATCATCAGTTAGCATTCTCAGCGGTGGAGACCATTTCCACTGCATTCCTCGGCATGACGATGGGGTGCGCCAAATGCCACGACCATTTTTACGATCCCATCCGGCAGAAGGACTATTATTCCATGAAGGCGTTGTTCGATCCATTGGCGCTGCGGCAAGTGGATCTGGCGACACCTGAACAAGTTTTTGCGCGCGGCCGGGCAGTCGACAACCACGAAAAGATTTTAGACCGACTCGTCACGGCCATGCGGAAGTTCATCGAGCCGTATCATTCCAAACTTTACGAAGAACGCCTGCTGACATTCCCTAAGGAAGTCCAAGATGCCATCCGCAAACCCGACTCTGCCCGGTCCGCAGCCGAACAGAAAACTTACGAAGACTACTATCCCATCCTTCGTATCGATCCCCCGAAACTGAAGGCCATCATGGCTCCGGACGTCATCAAAACATATGACGCCATGCTGAAGGAGATCGAGGATCACAAGGCGCCGCCGGCGCCACCGGTCTTTTGGACAGTGGAGGAGGATCCCAAGCGGTTGGCGGAAAAAACCTATGTCCTGACGACCGGCGATCCGGCTCGACCTCGCAAGGATTTGGAAGCAACTCCCAATGTTCCGTTTTCCGACCGTCCTCCCGAATTTCGAGAAGGCCGACGCGAAACCTTCGTCGATTGGTTGACTGCGCCTGATAATCCATTGTTCGCGCGAGTGCTGGTAAACCGGGTCTGGGCGTGGCACTTTGGTTTAGGATTGCACGCATCCGTCAGTGACTTTGGCGCCTTGGGTGGAGACCCGGTTCATCCAGTTCTCTTGGATTGGTTGGCTTCGGAATTCATCGCCCATCAATACAGCCTGAAATGGCTCAACCGAATGATCGTCACCTCCGACACGTACCGTCGCACCTCGGCAGCTTCGGAAGCCGTCGAGGAACACAATCGGAAGATCGATCCATCCAATCGTCATTTTTGGAAATTCCCGCTGCGACGACTGGAGGCCGAACCATTGCGTGATTCGATGCTTCAGCTTTCTCAGTCGCTGGATATGAGCTTGGGCGGTGCGTCATTTGACGACATTGTTACCACCAACCGCCTGGCGCGCCGCACCGCCTACCTGCGTCGCGGATACCGCTCGTTCCAAGACGTCATGCCAGACTACCTTGAGACCTTTGATGTCGAGGACGGACGGCAGGTCTGCACTCGGCGAACCCAGACAGTGACGGCCCCACAGGCATTGTGGCTGATGAACCATGAACTCGGGCAGAGAGTATCGACCGAATTCGCGGCGCGTTTGAAGCGCGAATCGGGTTCTGACCTTGAGAACGCCGTCGCTCTCGGTTATCGTCATTCCCTTGGAAGGGCACCTTCTGATGGCGAACGCGACCGTGCACTGGTGTTTCTCGAAGGCGACACAACTCGATTGCCATCCCTGGCATGGGTTTTGATCAACCTGGACGAATTCCTTTACGTTCCCTGACCCCTTGCCACAACCATGAATCTCGCAGTGAACCCAACCTCGGCGGCCACCGGCTCGATGGGGCGTCGGAAGTTTCTCTTTGAGGCCGGCCTCGGCTTTTTTGGGAGCGCGATGGGGGCATTGTGGGCGGATGAAGGGAAGATCGCGAATGCCCAGGCGCACTTCACTCCCAAGGCAAAATCCGTCATCTTTTTGTTCATGTGCGGCGGCGTGAGCCATATCGACACATTTGATCCAAAAGACAATCGGTTGGCCGGCAAGCTCATCGACGCCATTGGGTTTGGCGACAATATGGCTGAGATGAAGCGGCCCGTGATTCCGTGTCGACGAACCTTCACCCGATACGGTCAATCGGGCATTCCCGTTTCTGACTGGTTTCCGCACCTCGGCTCGGTCGTGGACGACATTGCCTTCGTACGATCGACTTTTTGTCACGAAACCAATCATTTTCCGGCGGTCATCGAAATGGCGACGGGCCATCGCGATCGACTGATTGAGCATCCCACGCTCGGAAGTTGGGTGTCGTATGCGCTGGGGGCGGAGAATCAGAATCTGCCAGCCTTTGTGAATCTGGGTAAGCCCTCGTCTCCGGTACAGTTGAGCGGCGGGTATTTCGGTGCCGCCGTTTCGGCGACACCACTTCAAGCTGGGGAGATTCCCATCCACAATTTGGCCACACCAGCCGGAGTTAGCCGTCGAGAACGCGAGCGTCAGACGCACGCCTTGCTGGCGCTAAACCAGGAATTTCGGGAGCGTTATCAAGTGCATTCGGCCATCGCGGCACGGACTCGGGCTTACGAACTGGCCGCCCGTCTCCAGCTTTCGGCGCCAGAAACTGTCGACTTTGATTCGGAAAGTCCGGCGACGCGGCGCCTCTACGGTGTTGGGGAGCCCGACACCGATTCGTTTGGCAAACAATTGCTGCTGGCGCGACGTCTGGTGGAACGTGGTGTGCGGTTCATTCAAGTATGTCATGCGGGAGGCAGCGGCAATGGTTCCTGGGACGCTCACGACGACATGGAAAGTCACGGACCCCTCTGCCGCCAAACGGACAAACCGATCTCCGGGTTGATCCGGGATTTGAAACAGCGAGGATTGCTCGACAACACACTGGTGGTTTGGGCCAGTGAATTCGGCCGAACGCCCTGGTCTCAGAACACGACGGGCCGCGATCACAATCCCAAGGGGTTTACGACTTGGCTGGCCGGAGCCGGCGTCCAAGGTGGGACCCTCCATGGCGCCACCGACGAATTTGGCTACAAGGCAATCGAGAGTCCACAGTACATCAGTGACCTCCAGGCCACGATCCTCCATCAACTCGGTTTGAACCATGAACGGCTCGAAGTCGAAATCGAAGGGCGCCCCGTACGGTTGGTCGAGAAAGGCTCCAAACCCATCTGGGGAGTCTTGGGTTGAACTTGGACAGATCTGAGTCGGCATCGAAGCCCAGCGGTCGATCAGGGCTGTATCCAGCTCAACGATTTAGGCCGCGAACATTGCAATTCCAGGGTCAGCCTGCGGTCGCTCTTTTGGAGATTATCTGAAACTCAGCGCAAAAGATCCTTGCCCCAGACTGTCCGTCTCCCCTTAATCCGCGGCGCCAGGGCCCATGGAACGCGGACTTACGAACCCCGCCAGGGCCGGAAGGCAGCAACGGTAGTTTGCTCCCGTCTGCCGTGGTCACCCTGGCATTCTTCTTCCTGCTCGCGCTGGGCTCTCCTTCGAACTTTACCAATTCCTTCAATTAGGATCCAGAGATGACTTGGGTCCTCAACGAACCTTCAGTCTCCCCGCTTTTTAGGTTCATCATTTTCGAATTTTGTCTTCTCATTCGGTTGTGTCCTACCAGGTCATCGCCCGCAAATATCGTCCACAACACTTTGCCGATGTGGTCGGCCAGGATCATGTCACGCAGACGCTCTCGAATGCCATCGCGAGCGGACGCATCGCCCACGCCTACCTTTTCTGCGGCCCACGCGGCACGGGCAAAACCACACTCGCACGTATCTTTGCCAAATGTTTGAACTGCACCGGTGGCCCCAAGGCGGAGTTTCCAGATGACGACCCGCGCGCCATCGAAATCGCCGAGGGACGTTCACTCGATGTCATCGAAATCGACGGTGCCAGCAACAATGGGGTCGATCAGGTGCGTGAGCTTCGCGAGACCGCGCGATTTGCGCCAGCCGGGTCAAAGTTCAAGATCTACATCATTGACGAGGTGCACATGCTATCGACACAGGCTTTCAACGCCTTGTTGAAGACGCTCGAAGAACCCCCGGCCCATGTTAAGTTTCTGTTCGCTACCACCGATCCGGAAAAGGTCCTTCCGACGATCCTGAGTCGTTGTCAACGGTTCGACCTCCGCCGCATTCCAACCGCATTGATCGTCAAACACTTGTCTTGGATTGCTTCCAAGGAAGGCGTTGAAATCGATGATTCGGCGCTGCACGCCATCGCTCGCGGTGCCGACGGCGGCATGCGCGACGCCGAATCGACCTTGGATCAGCTGATTAGTTTTTGCGGCAACCGCATCGTGGAAACGGACGTGCTCTCGATGTTCGGACTGGCTGCTCGCAGCCAACTCCTCGAATTGAGCGAAGCCCTCATCCGGGGACATGCCGCTGTCGCGCTTCGTGTGCTTGACGAGTTGGCGCGCAACGGAAAAGACCTCAGCCGATTGCTCGGCGACCTCCTCAACCATTTTCGAAACCTGCTCCTATTTCAACTCACAAATGGCGACAAGAACCTGCTCGAAGTGAGCGAAGCCGAGATGGGGGTCATGGCCACTCAGAACCAGTGGATCGATTCGGAGGCAATGGCTCGGATGCTCGAAACCCTGACCACAGCTGAAGGCCGCATGCGCGACGCGGCTTCTCGCCGCATCTTTCTTGAGGTAACGCTGATCAAATGCATTCAGGCACGAGAGGCCACAAGTCTCGATGCCGTGCTGAAGCAATTACAGGCATTACGTCAGGGAGCAACTGCGGATGTGACGCGCACTGCCGCATCCACGCCGCGCGCAGTCTCAACTGCGGGCACAATTCCTGTTCCCGCGGCCAAACCCAACGGGGCGTCGACTCCCAGCACTCCGCCAAGCCCGCCCGCGGCGCCAACTCCGCCGGTCGAACCGGCCGCGATGTCCCCAGCGGCACCCCCAGAACCACCGCCACCCACAAAAAGAGCCGAGGTGCCCGAGCCTGAAGCGCTTCTTACACCAGCAACCCTGCCCTTGTCGCCCCCCGTAACAGCAACTGCAGCCGCCGCCGCGCCTGGTGCCGGCGAGAGTCCAATCCAACTCTGGCCGCGTGTCGTTGCCAACCTGGGCATGCTCCAACGCCACTATTTCGAAGACGCTCAGCCGACCAGTCTCACCAAGGGAGTTTTGACCATTTCTTTCCCCAAGGGCGGCGAAAGCTTTGACTTAGCCAACTCACGTGAAGTGATCGCGACACTTCAAGCCCAATTCGCGGCGCTCGGTGCGCCCGATGTCGCCCTTAAGTTTATCGAAAGCGACCCAATCACGCCGTCCATACGCCCAGTCACTACCGCCTCAATCACGCCGGCACCGGTGCCGAAAGCGCCGGAAACCGGGCCATCCGCTTCCAAGAACGACTCCAAAAATCCCAACGCCGCTGCCGCCTCCCAAGCGACCACCATAACACTCAGCAAAGAAGAATTCCTGAACGACCCCTTGATCCGGGAGGCGATTGAAATTTTCAAGGCCACTCTGGTCGAAGTCCGCGCCCCAAGCCCAGAGACAGCCGCCTAATCGACTGAACACTTTCAATTTCCTTTCCTCCAACTCATCGCCAGACTGAACCCCATCATCATTTCATTATGTCCAGCATCGGAAAACTCATGAAGCAGGCCACGCGACTCCAACAGCAAATGGAGCGCATCCAGGCAGAACTCGCCACCAAAACGGTCGAAGGTATCGCCGGCGGTGGCGTGGTCCGAGTCGTCGCCAAGTGCGATCAATCCATCGCATCAATCAAGATCAGCCCGGAAGCCGTCAACAAGGACGACGTTGCCTTTCTGGAGGATCTCGTCCTGACCGCAGTCAATCAAGCCCTCAACCAAGCCCGCGAAGTCTCGAGTAAGGAGATGGGCGCCGTAACCAGTGGTCTCAGCATGCCAGGCATGCCTGGGATGTTCTGACCCACTGCACTCGCAAACGCATGCTCATGAAGCCAATAAAGTTCGCAACGCTGGCGGTTCTGGCCTGCGGATTGCCCATTCAAGCCCAGCTTCCCATCCACCCGAGGTTTGGCTTCCCCGTCTACACCAATCAACCCGCCGGGAAACAGCTTTCCGGACAACATGCTCCCGCCACCACCCCGGCACTCAGTCCGGCAGATGCTCAAAATAAATTTTCCGTCCCCGCAGGATTTCAGGTCCGTCTGTTCGCCAGCGAACCTGAAGTGGTCAATCCCGTCGCCATGTCGTGGGACGATCGTGGACGCATCTGGGTGCTCGAGCTCTACGAGTATCCCATGGGTGTTGCTCAAGGCCACAAAGGACGGGATCGAATCAAGATCCTGGAGGATACCGACAACGACGGACGCGCGGACAAAGTCACCGTATTTGCCGACGGCATGTCTCTCGCCACGGGATTGCTGGTCGGTAACGGAGGGGTATTCGTTGGTCAGGCACCCAACCTCTATTGGATGGAGGACACGAATGGCGATGATATCGCGGACAATAAAACCATAGTGCTCACCGGATTCGGACTTGAGGACCGCCACGAGTTATTGAACGGGTTCACCTGGGGCCCGGACGGTCAACTGTATATGACCCATGGCGTGTTCACTCACACCAAAGCCATCGACCCCAGCCAACCCACAGATCCGGTGGTTGTCACAGCCGGCGTGGCCCGTCTGAATCCACAGACCCGCCGCTTTGAAGTGTTCGCCGAAGGCACCAGCAATCCTTGGGGAGTCGACTTCGATACGGAAGGAAACGCCTTTGTCAGCGCCTGTGTCATCGATCACTTGTTTCATCTCGCCCCGGGAGGCATTTATGTCCGGCAAGCAGGTCAACCTCCGAACCCATATGCCTACGATTTGCTCCCCAGTATCGTGGACCATAAGCACCATATGGCGGCCTATGCGGGTGTCCAAGTTTATCACGGCAATCAGTTCCCCGCAGACTACTACGGCACCATCTTGATGGGAAATATTCACGACAATGCCATCCATCAGGATCGATTGGCCCGGAAAGGCAGCTCGTTTGTGGCGTCATTCGGTCAGGATTTCGTGCGAGCAAACGACGGTTGGTTTATGCCGGTCTCGACCCAAGTGGGCCCCGATGGCGCGGTCTGGATCATGGATTGGTACGATCGGTATCCTTGTTATCAAAACGCGAATGCCGATCCAGCTGGAGTGGACCGTGAACGCGGGCGCATCTGGCGCGTAGTCCATGTTGGCGACAACCCCAACCGTGCGGTGCCTCCACGCCCCAGCGCCGATATGAATTTGGGCCGCCTCAGTAATCCGGAATTAGTCGCACTCCTCGCCCATCCAAATTCCTGGCAACGGCGCACCGCCCAGCGTCTGCTCCAGGGACGTCAATCCGCTGACACCAAGCCCGCATTGATCGAACTGATGAGTAGCGGCGCCACCCCGGAAGCTCGATTGACCGCTCTCTGGACCTTGTTCAGCTCTGGCTTGATCACCGACCCGATTCTCGATGACGCCGCAAACGCCTCAGATCGTGGACTCCGAGTCTGGGCAGCGCGCTTCACCGGAGAACGCCACGAGACCTCTGAAGCCACCAAATCTCGATTGGAAAAACTGGCCACCGATGCGGATCCGTCCGTCCGCAGTGCTGTCGCGACAGCAGTCCGCCAATTCCACAGCAGCACATTGACGATCGATACCCCGCCACACGCCAATTCCCAGGAGGCCAATCTAGGCAATACTTTGGCCCGCCTGATCGAATCATCCAAAGACGCTTCAGATCCGGTGATTCCCTTCATGATCTGGCAGGCCGCCGAACCACTGACAATTCCGGGAGTGGATTTTGCCCTCGGTTATCTGGCGGACTCCGGGCAGAAAAACATGCCTCTCTCAGGTCATTTAGCCGCTCGAGTGTTCCGCCGAATTTGCGATGCGCGAAATCCGGAATTGCTGGATAAGACCGTCCGTTTCTTCATGGAATTGCCGGCCGAATTGGACCCCTTCGCCGCCGCCGCAATTCAGGGAATGCTCGAAGGGTTGCGAGGCAAAGCAATAACTCCCAGCGTACCGACCGAGCCGTTGATCAAAAAGTTTCTGGCCAGCTCCAATCGCGACCTCGCCGTGAGGGCCCAACGCCTCGGCGCCCTTTGGGGAGACGCCACGGCGCTGCGCGCTCTGTTAAGCCGGATCCATGATAGCGCCGCTTCCGAAACCGAGCGCATCACAGCGATCCGTTCGGCTAGACAGAGCAAAACTGAGGACACCCGCAATGCCCTGTACCAGGTTGTCACCAGTCTCGCGCCCGATGCTGTCAAAATCGAGGCTATCCGCGCACTGAGCGAGGTGAATGCCGACGACACCGGAGATCGCCTCTTGTTGGAATGGGAAAAGTCCTCCCCTGCCATCCGTCAAGCTCTCGCGGAACTGATGGCGACCAGGCCTCGGTGGACCGGCGCATTCCTCGCAGCCGTGCAAAAAGGATCCATCAAACGCGGCGACATTCCACCCAACGTGGTTCGCAATCTGGGCACCCATAAGAACAACTACATTCGCAATGAGGCTATCCGAACGTTCGGCCGATTTAATTCGACGCCCGCCGAAAAAATCGCGGTGATCCGAGCCAAACGTCAGATCGTCATCAACGGCCCAGTCGACCTGGAACAAGGGCGCCAGATCGCCGCCAAATCGTGCTTAATTTGCCACAAACTCCACGGTGAGGGTGCCGACAACGGCCCCGACTTGACGGGTGTCGGACGAAGTTCCTTGGACGCCCTGCTCCACAATGTCATCTCACCCAATGAAATTATTGGTCAAGGTTATGAAAACGTGGAAGTGGAAACTCGCGATGGCCGCACCCTCTCCGGCCGCATGGTGGAAAACACCGATGTCCGCGTGAAACTACTGCTTCCTGGCCCCATTGAAGAAGTCGTTGGCAAGTCGGATATCAAGTCGGTGCGTGTGACGGAAAACTCGGCCATGCCGGAGGGGTTGGAGAATATGCCGGATGAGGATTTTCGGAATCTGATTTGGTACATCTTGGCCCCGCCCCAGGACGGCAAGCCACTCACACCCAAGCGCCGACAGGAGCTCATCCAGGCCGGCGGCGATCAGGCCTCGGCCGAAACAGCCAAACCCGATGGCGAATCTGTCGCGCTGTGGAATCCTGAATGGCGGGTCCTCTGTCCGCCGTTTGAGGGAGTCCCGGCCAAGTTTCCTGAGTTTGCCGGTCGTCGAAACGTCCTCATGACCCATCCATTTGATCGAGAGCGCGGCGCGACCTTGGAACGGACGCTCGCTCTTCCCACGGGAGTAAATGCGGAGTTGAGTGTCTGGGTGGCTGCCCATGAACAGGGCGACTGGGAGCTTCGCGTTCGCGTCGGCGACCGCCTGTTGCATCGTCAATCGGTCAATCACGATGGCCCCCGCTGGAAGCAGGTTCAAGTGGACCTGTCTTCGCTGGCTGGTAGCACCAGCACCATTCGCTTGGAGAATTGTGCGACGGATTGGTCCTGGGAATTCGCCTACTGGGCGGATCTCCAAATCCGCAACCTCACCGTCTCCACGGCAACTTCCAATTAGCATCGGCCCGCCGTTTCCATTCATCCGCTCACCCGCTCACGTGCACCACCCGCCAATCCTGGATGTTCAATCGCTCACCAAGAATTATTCGACCAACGCCGGAGACTTAACGGTACTGCGCGACGTCAGCTTCTCGCTCAGCGAGGGGGACACCTGCGCGATTGTAGGTCCCAGCGGCAGTGGCAAGACCACGTTGCTGGGATTGTGCGCCGGATTGGATGTGGCGTCGTCAGGCAGCGTCACCTTGGCAGGCCAGGACCTCAGTCGACTCGATGAAGACGGCCGCGCTCAGTTGCGAAACCAAGTTGTGGGTTTCGTGTTTCAGAACTTCCAATTGCTGCCCACACTGACCGCGATCGAGAATGTCATGGTTCCTCTTGAATTGCGTGGCGATAGCGCCGTGCGATCCCATGCGCTTGAGTTATTGGAAAAGGTTGGGTTGGGAAAACGTCTCGACCATTATCCCGCACAATTAAGCGGCGGCGAACAACAGCGAGTCGCGCTCGCGAGGGCTTTTGTAAACCGTCCTCGAATCCTGTTCGCCGACGAACCCACAGGCAACCTGGACGGAGATACCGCTCATGCCATTGTGGAAATGTTGTTCGGCCTCAACACGGCCGCGGGCACCTCCTTGGTGCTGGTCACGCACGACCTCGAACTGGCCCGCCGTGCCGGCCGGGTGATTCGGCTCCGGTCTGGAGCTCAAGTCGAAGCAACCTTATAGCAATTTCCTGTTTCTTCGCGAAGCTGGTTGGTGTTTCTTGGTAACACAATGACTCACAACACCACCCCACGCCATCTGGTCCACGCCAGCGTATTAATAATCGCCATCGGGATTGCGGCCATCGCCGCCGATTCCAAGACCGATCGCGAACCCCCGGTCGTCTCGCCAGGTTCCGCCGGTGCCCCGCCGTCTGACGCCATCGTGCTCTTCGATGGCACTAACCTCGACAAATGGAAGAACGAGAAAGGCGGCCCCGTTCAGTGGAAGGTCGAGAATGGTTACGTCGAGGTTCGACCCGGCGGTGGAATTCTTACCCTGGAAGAATTTGGCGACGTTCAGCTCCACGTCGAATGGGCGTCACCCACTGAAGTCAAAGGTGACGGCCAGGGACGGGGAAACAGCGGGGTTTATTTCCAGGGCCGCTATGAAATCCAGGTTCTTGATTCCTACAACAACAAGACCTACTTCAATGGACAAGCCGCCTCGTTTTACGGCCACAATGCGCCACTCGTGAATGCCAGCCGTAAACCCGGAGAATGGCAGGCCTACGATATCATCTTCCATGCACCGAAGCCGGAGGCGAATGGTCAGATTGCCCCCGGATCGTTCACAGTCCTCCACAATGGAGTCCTGGTTCAAGATCACATACCCATCAAAGGGGATGCGACTGTCGCCGCCAAATTTTCTGGCGCCACCCCCAAAGGACCGCTCTTCCTTCAGGACCACAGCAATCCCGTCCGTTATCGCAACATCTGGTTGCGCAAACTCGATTGAAGCGCACGGACATCCAGTTGCGCCGGGCCAAGGAAGCCGATTTTCCGCTCATTCAGCGGTTGGCCCGGCAGATTTGGTACGAGAGCTATGCCGAGATGCTCGATCCCAAGCAGATTGAGTATATGTTGCATTGGATGTACCACACCGAAGAGCTCCGACGACAACTCACGTCTGGCGTCGATTGGCAACTCGTGGAATGGCAAAGCGCCCTCTGCGGTTACCTTTCCACCACTTGGCACATCGAGACGCGACAACTGGAGTTAAACCGATTGTATTTAGACCGGGCACATCAGGGAAAAGGTATCGGAAACACCCTGCTGGCGACGGTGTTGGAGAAGGCTACCGCCCTAGCCGCCCATGAGATCCACCTCCGCGTCAATAAGTGCAACCACCGAGCCATCCGCGCCTATCATCGCGCTGGATTTGAAATCAGGGAGTCTTTGGTGACAGAGATCGGCCAGGGCTTCATCATGGACGACTACATCATGATCCTAGAAGTGCAGCCCAAGGACGTTTGAATGCCGGAACTACCCGAGGTTGAAGTCCTCGTTCGCCATCTTGGACCTAAATTACGCGGACGGTGCATCCAGGCAGTAGAGGTGTTCGCACCGCGAACGGTGCGCCCAGATTCGCCTGAGACGCTCAAGTCACGGCTTCATCAAGCCGTCTTCGGCCCGATCACTCGCCGCGCCAAGTTTCTTTGCTTTCTATTGACCCGACCCTCCGGGAAATCGCTTCAACTGATCGGTCATCTCGGCATGACTGGCCGCATGTTTCTGCTGCCCGGCGATCCACCGCTTCCCAAGCACACGGTGGTGGCCTTCGATCTCGGTTCCGACCGGCTTGTTTTCGAAGACACACGGCGCTTTGGTCGGCTGACCCTCGACACCTCTGTGCTGGAGGGTCTCGGGCCTGAGCCATTGTCCGAGGATTTCCAGCCAGAGACTTTCCGCATGGCACTACGAGGCAAGTCCCAGCCTATCAAAGTGGCCCTGTTGGATCAATCGTTGGTAGTCGGCGTGGGAAACATCTACGCCAATGAAGCGCTGTATCGCGCGGGAATTCATCCCAGACGCCGGTGCCATTCCATCCGCCAGGACGAAACGCGAGCCCTCCATGAAGCCGTTCGGCGAGTCTTGACCGAAGCCATTGAGTGCGGTGAACGTTTGTCCCTGGATTTTAGGGCTGGAACCGGTGGGCTTTTTTACTACGGAATGGCGTCAGAAACAGCCACCGATCCTAATGCCGAATGTTTTGCGGTTTACGGTCGAGAAGGAGAACCCTGTTTGAAATGCGGGTCGCCAATCCGACGTTTGGTCCAGGCTCAACGCAGCACGTTTTTCTGCCAAAAATGCCAGCACTGAGCCTCCAACTCAGTGGCCTTTGTGACCTCGAGCGGTGGCGCGGCGGATATCTCGGTCAGCTTCGCGTTTCTTGATATCCTCGCGTTTGTCGAACTCCAGTTTTCCGTGGCAGACGGCGAGTAACACCTTGACCCGCCCGTTCTTCCAATAGAACGACAACGGGATGAGGGTATTGCCCTTAACCGAAGCTTTGGCGGCCAGTTTTCGGATCTCGGACCGGTTGAGCAACAATTTGCGGGGAACCTTGGGGACGTGGTTCATGATATTCCCGTGGGAATACTCATCGATGTGGACATTGTGGAGCCACACCTCCTCATTCTCCACCCTCGCAAAGGCATCAGCGATTTGGCCACGCCCCGCTCGGAGAGATTTGACTTCCGTGCCACGGAGCACCAGTCCAGCCTCATACGTTTCCAGAACATGATAGTCCCGGCGCGCTTTGGAATTGGTCAGCAGGTCTGCCACAAACAGCAAAAGCCAGAAGGCAGCGCCCTCTGGCAGTAGATCCGTCAAAAATTAAATTCGTGTCGCGGAAACAACTCTAGCCGCGTCGTTTCTTACTTCGGATGTGAGCCGGCTCTGGGGGCTCTTCATCGGGAAGCATTTCAAAACCAATCTTGTCCTCGATTACTTCCAAGAGAGCGACATCCGCAGCTCCACAGCCGGGAGCCACTTCCACCAGCGGACGAGACAAACCGCCACCACCGCCGTTCAACTGACGGACTCGGCGAGAAATCAAGTTAACCAGAATGTGGGGGTTGCCCACCTTCTCCAACGCTCTCTTCATCAATTCAGCATTCACGACAGTTTTACAGAATTCGGAAATTACAACCTATTCCCGGAGTGGGCAATGGCAAATGAAATCTCACCAAATTCCTGAACCCCATCATGGCACCCGTGCAGCGACTCCTGCCTTCCCAGAACTCAGCAGAATCAAATCAATCAGTATCCGTTGCGTCTCCTTCAAGTGGACATCTGCCGCTACGCCGGAGTCTTCCACTGCTTCTTCACCGTCCTCGTCGACCCCATGCGATTTGGCAGCAGCCGCACTGCCAGCACTAGCAGCAACCGTATCCGTCGATGGATTTGTGATCTTGGAGGTGGCATTCGTCGTTACGACACCAGGCTTGACTCCAACTGCAGCAGTCCCGGTCTTAACGGGACCGTTCAAGGTGCGCTCGTCATTCCGACTAATCGCGACCACCGTCTTGTTCGTCATGGGAGGCGGCAATCCGGGTTGATCCGCCAGTTTCAGCGTGATCTCGTAAGTCGTCGGGAGCTTCTCATCACGAGCCAGCAGTTCCTTCTTGCGAGATTCCGCGCGCGCTTTGTTCTCTTCCTTTTCCTTCAAACGAACCGCTTCTGCCAAAGAGACATACTTTTCATCCTTGAGCTTTTTATAACGTTCAATGTCCTCGCGGACGTATTCAAAATCCTTCTCTTTGCTGACTCGTTCGGTTGAACGCCGACTCAATTCGGTGAAATGCGGTTGAATCAATGTCAGCTTTTCGAAGTCGGCCGACGGGATGGTATCGTATGGCAAGGCATTCGGAAGCGCACTTTCGCCGATGTCCGCGTGATTATTGACATTGGGCAGGATGATATCGGGTGTGACTCCCTTGAATTGAGTGGAAGCGCCACTGGCTCGATAGAATTTTCGTATCGTGATCTTAGTGGCGCCGGGATCATGCTCCAGGTTGGTGTTGCGCGACCGGGTCCACTGAGAAAGCTCTTGCAACGTCTGCACGGTTCCCTTGCCATGCGTCATCGAGTCGCCCACGACTAGCGCCCGGCCATAGTCCTGAAGCGCTCCCGCGACGATTTCAGAAGCTGATGCGCTGAAGCGGCTCGTCAAGACCACCATGGGACCATCATACAGGATACTCGAATCCTCGTCCTCATCGACCATAGCGCGTCCGCTCGCCCCTTTCACCTGCACCACGGGACCTTCTTTGATAAAGAGCCCGGTCAATTTCACGGCCTCCTCCAACGAACCCCCACCATTTCGCCGAAGATCCAGCACCAATCCATCGATTTTTTCTTCCTTCAGTTTCCGCACCAGTTTCTCAACATCCGTAGAGGTTTTCTTCTCCGAAGTTTGCTTTCGACCACCCACAGGAAAATTTGCGTAAAAGCTCGGTAGATCGATCACGCCAAGGCGATGAATCCTGCCAGTGCTGTCGGGAAGCTCTACAAGCCTGGCCTTGGCTTCCTGTTCCTCCAGCTTGATTTCATCCCGGACGATTTTGATCACCTTGCGTGCTGACGGGTCGGGAGCATCCGCCGGGATTACCGTCAGGCGAACCTCGGAATTCTTCGGGCCCCGAATCTGTTCGACAACCTTGTTGAGTTTTTCGTCGATGACGTCAACCGGCTCCTTGTCGCCTTGAGCCACCGCCACAATCTTGTCACCGACCTTGAGCTGGCGGCTTTTTTCAGCAGGACTGCCCGGCTTCACCTCTCGGATCACCGTGTAGCCGTCCTCGGTCGATAACGTGGCACCAATCCCGAACAGGGACAGGTTCATGTTGATCGCAAAGTTATCGAGCTCAGACTTGCCAAAATAATCACTGTGCGGGTCATAGGAATGGGCCAACCCGTCCAAATAGAGCTGAAGCACATCCCCGCTGTCGTATTGCTTGAGCGCACGCAATGTGCGATTATAACGGCGTGCCAGCGTCTTGAGGATATCTTCGTGACGACTCTTTTCCAATTTCGACTGCAACACCTGGGTAAACGCGGCTGGCGCATTTGTGGTGGATGTCACCGGAATCTCGACCCCGGTCGCGGTCTCTACCAATCGAGTAGGATCCTCCCTTCGTTCGAAGGATTGCTTCACATATACCGCCCACTCTTCGGCCTTGTCCTTGCCAAGCGAGTTGGTCAATGAGTGTGCGATCTCTCCAAACTGACCAGCGGCCGTTTTTTCCCAAAGCGTCTGAAATGTCTTCTCGGGGGAGACCTGGTTCAGTTTTTCGGCTAGATACTCAAACCGGACCCGTTCTCTCCAAAGTTTCTTGGCTTCATCCAAAGCCGCAGGGCGCTTCGCATCCTTGCGGTTCACCAAGTACTTCTCGTCGGACTCAAATGAAAACCGCTCAGTCCTCAGCAATTCCGTCACCCACTGATATTGCTGGTCCACCCGTTCTAAGAATCGGTTGAAAATCTCGTAAGCCGGTTTGGTATCCCCCTCCCGCGTCAAGTCATCCAGCTTGCGGCGTAAGCCCTCAAATGCCTCGAGATCCGTCGCCAGAAAATACATCCGTTGTGGATCCAGTGTTTCCAGGTATCGATCAAAAAACTTTTCGGAGACACTGTCATCCAGCGGATGTTTGCTATAATGGTTGAGTCGGAGGAGGTTCGCCACCAACTGTGCCACAGTCTTGTTGTCTCGGCCTGGACTGAGCACCAATGAGTTGGTGTACTTTCCGGAGAGCAGCGTCAGGTCCAGCACGTCCAGCGCGCCGTCAACCCCAGCAGCTCCAGCTGCGGCCGCTAAGGGGGGATTGGACTGGGAGCCGGCCTTTGGATCCGTCGACCCCGGTTCCTTTGCCAGCACAAAACTCAGCGCAAAAACAGCTGGAAACAATTGGCGCAAATACATCACGTGGCGACTATGCACATCTTATCAGATGCTGCCAACCAAGGTTTCGTTCGAGCTTCGTTGAACAAATATCCATCGGACACCCCGATTCATGGAGCAGGCCGTCCGTGTCAGACTCCATTCGAAGGCTCAGATGCGTGATTTTTTAATAAAGGCGACAATTATCGAGGAAAATCAGGTCAAAGACCGAATTCACGCACAAGGAACATTTGGCAGACAGGTGACGGAAACCCTAGCCTAGCTAACACATGTACGGAATGGTCAATAAGGCGGTGGAAGAACTCGTCATTTCCAATTTCGGCGAAGCCCGATGGGAAGAAATCAAGGCTAAGGCCGGCATCGATATCGATGTCTTCAGCAGCAATGAAAGTTATCCAGACAAGTTGACCTATGGCTTGGTTCGGGCCGCCAGTGATGTGTTGGGGCTGACTGCCGACCAAATTCTGGAATCTTTTGGCGAATGGTGGATTCTTAAAACCGGCCGGGAAGGTTACGGCGAACTCCTCGACGCCACCGGCCGGGACGTCGGTGAATTCCTGGAAAATCTTCCCAATTTCCACGCTCGAATTGTGATGATCTACCCAAATCTGAAGCCACCGAAATTCGACGTGGTGCGAACCGGGGACCGCTCCATCCATCTCCATCACCAGACTCATCGGCCCGGACTCACCCAGTTCGTGGTCGGACTTCTCAAAGGGATCGGTAAAATGTTCAAAACCCCGGTGACAGTCGAGATTGTGAAGTCACGCGCACAAGGTGCTGAGCATGACGAGTTTTTAACCCGATGGTGACAAATCTGTCAGCGCCAACACTCGTCTTGTCGCCTGACAAAGTTAAAGAGATTTTTCCGTTCCATGTCGCGTTTGGGGCCGATTGGCAAATCCGTCAATGCGGCCGCTCGCTGAGCCGCATCTGCCTTCAGGTCCGTCCGGGGAACCGATTCCCAGACGTTTTCACGCCCACCAGACCCGAAACTCCTTTTGATTACCAGACTATCTGGAACAGCAAGCCTGATTCGTTTCTTCAAGGCCCGAATACCGACCCATTGACCGTTCAGTACATCCGCATGCAGTTGTCGCTCGGGCAAGGATTCTCTGCGGAACTGGTGAATTATTCCAAATCGGGCCGCGAGTACTGGCTGGCCATCGAAGTCCAACCCATCTACGACCTGAATGGCCAAATCACCAACTTTATGGCGGTGGAGACCGACATCACCGCTCGAGAGGACAGTGAAAGTCGCCTCGCCATGCAGTTCCAGGTCACGAAGGCGCTCGCGGAAACCGGAGATCTCCAGGAAGTGTTGCCCAAAATCCTTGAGGCGATCTGTCGACACCTTGATGGATACTCCGGAGTCGCCTGGCGTGCCGACCCAAACTCCCATCGACTGATCCACATAGAACATTGGGTTTCGCCCTCGCAGTCTAACCTGGCGGCTAGACTCCACCCACCAGCGGAACTTCCGCTGGACGACAAATCTGTGGCGGCAAGTATCGTCTGCAATTCAAAACTGCCCCGATGGGAGCGCGTGAACCTGGTCGGAGACCCAATCCGCCTCCGCCAAGTCCTGCTCAACCTAGTCGGCAATGGTGTCAAGTTCACCGATCGTGGCGAAGTTCGCACTCACGTAAAACTCATCCACCTCACCGATTCCGAAATCCGAATTCGTCTCGAAGTTCAGGACACCGGTATTGGATTGGATGGAGATCAGATCGGAAGACTGTTCCTACCGTTCGTCCAGGCCGATGGCTCGGCAGCCCGACGCTTCACGGGTTCAGGTCTGGGGTTGGCTATTTGCCGACGGCTTATCGACCTGATGCACGGGGAAATCGGAGTCCATAGTCAAGTTGGAATCGGTTCAACCTTCTGGTTTGAATTACCGACAAAACGGGCGACTTGGGTCGAGGAACCAAAACCCAAATCAAAACATTTCAAACCTATTTGGATCGTATCCACCGATCTCAGCTTATTCGAATCCTTGGAAGAACATCTGAAGGGCCATGAACTGACAGCCTGTCGAATTCCAACTGCCGAGGCACTCCTGCAACAACTTGCTTCCCACTCGGAAGAATGTTCTCTGCCGTTAATCGTTCTGGTGGACGAACCGGTCTGGCAGGCAGATCAAGCGCTGGTACAAGGGGCATTACAAAGTCGTCAGTCCCAGTTCCCTTCAGTGCTCCTCGCTCGACCCGCAACTGCCGTCGCCATGGCCAAGCCATTGGAAGCCAGTTTCTCAATCGTGCTCACTAAGCCCGTCAAGCATAACCAACTGGACCAAGTCCTTCACAAATCATCCGACTCGTCAGACCAAAAAATCGCCACAAACACCTGCCCAATCCCCCAGAACTCGATGGCTACGAAACCACCCGGGCGATCCGCCAATTAGAGTCCGTGCGAACACGCCCTCACCGAGCCACAATCATCGCGCTGACAGCCAATGCGGTCATGGGCGAACGTGAACGATGCATCAATGCTGGAATGGATGATTACCTCTCCAAACCCATCACCTCCACACAACTGAAAGCAGCGGTTCAGCACCACTTCCAGATTACCGATATCCCAGAGTAAGCGGCGACCAAAATGTCAGCAATCACATCAACCGATAACGTCATGCATACCAACACAGTTCAGCTTGCCGCCTGCGACATTGCCAGGCTGCGCCAACTCTGCGAAGAACTGGATGCGGATTCCGTGCGAGAGCTTGCGGAGGAATTTTTGCGCGAATTGCCGGAGCGACTTCGCGAGATTCAGACGCTCAGTATTGCCGGACCGACACCCGAATTTCGACGATCGGCACACTCACTCAAAGGTTCCAGTGCCTCCATGGGGTTCGATGCACTCGCGGCCTACTGTGGTGAACTCGAACACGCTGCGGATGTTGGCGATGCCGGCAGCATTCAAACATTAGTGCCTGGACTGGACCGCATTGCGCGCAACGCGACGTCGGCAATGCGGGCATGGATGGATTCCGTACCCAGCGCATAGACCTTGAATACCCCCAGTATTAACGAACCGTCAGTACTCAAATTATGTTCCTGATGACGGAGTCATTCTAATGACTACATAAAATTAGCACTCGTCTAAATGTCTATTCATACGAATTATAGAAGGGGATAATTGGATGAGACTTTTATACGTCCACGAGCGCTTTGGGGCACTGGCGGGGGCAGAAGCGAATGCTCAGATCACCGCGACCGAGCTTGGGAATCGGGGTCATTCCATGGGTATTCTTCACGGAGCAAGTACCGGGAAGAACGAACCGGGCTGGAATGCCACGTTCCCCTATCGCTTTGCCATCGATCCCGCATCCTCCGCGGCCTCCACTGAGATCGCCTTGAATGATTTTAAACCCGACGCGGTTTACGTCCACAAGATGGCTGACCTTAAAGTCATCGATTCGCTCGTTGAGTGTCGAATCCCCCTTGTCCGCATGGTTCATGACCATGACATCTACTGCATGCGGAGTTACAAATATAACTATTTTAATCGCCAAATATGCACACGCCCGGCGTCGCCATTTTGCATCATTCCATGCCTTGGCTCCGTCGCGCGAAACCCCCAGGCTGGTTTTCCACTAAAATGGAACAGCTACTTCGACAAGAAGCGCGAAATTGCCCTCAACCATCAGTTTCGACGAATGATTGTGGTAACGACCTATATGCGAGACGAATTGCTGAAGAATGGATTTGATGCCAGCCGCATCCAAATTCTGGCTCCGGTGCCTCGTGAAGGTGATCCCAACCTTCGAAGCACCTTCAGCGATCGAAACCTGATCCTTTACGCCGGCCAAATCATCCGAGGTAAAGGCGTGGATGTCCTGATTGAGGCGCTGAGCCGGGTAAAGACGCGATTTGAATGTATCATCTTAGGCGATGGAAACCACAAGCCGCACTGCGAAGCACTCTCCCGAAAACTGGGGCTCAACGACCGGGTCCATTTCAAAGGCTTCATTCCGCAGGAAGAGCTAAAGGCGTATTACAGAGAGTGCAGCGTTGTCGCCCTATCGTCCGTCTGGCCTGAACCCATCGCCACCATCGGTCTCGAAGTGATGCGCTATGCACTTCCCGTGGTCGCTTTCAACGCCGGCGGCATTAAGGACTGGCTTATCGACGGCCAGAACGGTTTTCTCGTGCCCTGGATGGACCGCGATGCCTATGCCTCGCGATTGGACCAACTTCTTCAAGACAAAGCCTTGGCTCGCCGACTCGGTGAAGCCGGCCTGGAATTTGTCAACGACCGCTACGAGTTCGACGGTTACATCAAGGATCTTGAGTCGTTGTTCAAGGAAGTGGCTTTTACCCCTGCGGATCCATGAAACCTCAATTCATCGCCATTGTGGGGGGCAGCGGTTCAGGCAAGAGTTGGTTAGCGAACCGTCTAGCCAATCAACTCGGCCGTCGTGTCGCGCGATTGTCGCAGGATGACTTTTATGCCGATCGAAGCCGCCTGACCATAGCCCAACGGAAGCTAGTTAATTTGGCTCTTCAGCAGAATCTGTGGGTGATTTGGAGTGGAATAGGGTGTAAGTCGATGACTTTTTGGGATTGGATTCTGGTTGGTGGGGTAAGCGGCGAACTGGAGGTGCTGGGTGTCC
>SXGT01425246.1_pt1 | contig 27098 bp, 20 predicted proteins | sample 3176221 | NCBI WGS metagenome assembly SXGT01 (sample SAMN11356862, study PRJNA531348) | freshwater metagenome | isolation source: freshwater sample F1-120 | place: China: Fuxian Lake, Yuxi | collected 2017-12-25
GCCCAGGGTTGAGCGTCCTGAAGCTGAACTGCGACTCGTGGCCCGGCGCAGTGAACGAGCTGGCGGCGCCGCCACCAGGCCCGGTGACCGCGTGCAGGTCGATGTTGTGAGGCATCTTGCTGCTGGGGTGGTTCGCCAGGTGAAACTCCACCGAATCCCCCTGACGCACCCGGATGAACTTCCCTGGAACCGTGCCGCCAAAGGTCCAGAATGTGTACTTTACACCCGGGGAGATCTCCCTCTCGACCTCCTTCACCTCCAGGTGTACGACCACCTTGGCCGGCTTCTTCCGGTTGGTGGGCGGAGGGACGTTGGGAGGATCGGTGAGGACGGCCTCGATGGGCGGCCCCTCGGGAGGGCCCATCTCCGCGGCGACCGCGGCGGACGCCACCGCGCTTGGCGCTGGCTGCGGCGCGCTCTGCTGCTGGCCGCAGCTTGGCATGAAGGCGGCAGCCGCCACGATGACGAACGGCACCAAGTGACGTGAACGCATGGGCATGTCTCCTCGTTGTTCTTCTTTCGCGGCGGTGACATCTGGATAGAAGGCGACACCGTACCCAAAACGGCAGACAGGCCCCTGGATCTACGGTTCAAAGACTCCCTGCCCGGCCTCGAGGAGATCCGCGAGCCAGCGCATCCGGAACAACCATGCGGAGAACCGAACGCCAGGTGGGAGAACACCGCCTTCACGAAGCAAACAGTGGACGCTATTCGTAGGCGGGGTGACGACAAATGTCATGTGGATTGTGGCTCTCATGGCAATGAGCGGCCTCACTGCCATATGGGCGCAAGGGATGCAGCTACGCGCAAAGTCTGCGTTATGGCATCACCCTTCGGAGCGCCTTCGAAAGAATCCCCTTCTGCGCGGCGGCCGGGGCCCTGCCCTGTTTGGAGGGTGGGCGGGCCCCGGAAAGGACGGGGGCCTCCAAGTCCTCGACATGCGCCGGTGGTGAGGGCATCCTCGGCGCAACCCTTGCGCAGGTCGCGCGTCCAGGAGCCAGCGAATGCATACCCGCCTGTCGGCGATCATGGAGAAGGTGAACGCCCAGGCCAGCTCAGCCTCACGGAGGTGGACCCACCTGAAGAGCGTGCCCTTCGGCGTGGATCAGGTCCATGTGCTCCGGCTAGGTAACGGGCTCAGGCTGCTCCTCCTCGTCGACGCCACGGCCCCCACCGTCAGCTATTTTACCTGGTTCCGCGTGGGCTCTCGCCACGAGCGACCGGGCAAGACGGGGCTCGCCCACCTGTTCGAGCACCTGATGTTCAACGAGACCGAGAGCTTTGGCGCGGGGGAGTTCGACCGCAAGCTCGAGGAGAACGGCGCCGAGTCCAACGCCGCCACCTGGGTGGACTGGACCTACTACTACGAGGCGCTCCCCCGGGATCGCTTCGGCCTGGCGGTGCGGCTGGAGAGCGAGCGCATGTCCCGCCTGGTCCTGCGGGAGCCCCAGGTCGCCAGCGAGAAGGACGTGGTCGCCAACGAGCGCCGCTTCCGCGTCGAGGACGACGTGGAGGGCGCCGCCAGCGAGCTCCTCTACAAGGCGGCCTTCACCAGACACCCCTACCAGTGGCCCACCATCGGCTGGATGGACGACATCCTGGGCTTCACCCCCGAGGACTGCGCCGCCTTCTACCGCACCTACTACGCCCCCAACAACGCGACCCTGGTGGTGGTCGGCCACGTGAGCGAGCGGGAGGTCCTCACCAAGGTGCGCGACGCCTACGGCCCCATCGCCTCCTCGACCATCCCCGAGGACGACACCTTCCCCGAGCCTCCCCAGCGCGAGCCGAGGAGCGTCGTCATCAGGCGCCCCACGGCGACGGTCAAGCTCCTCGTGGGCTACCACGGCCCGGCCCTGGGCGACGTCGATCACCCCACCTTGACTGTGCTGAACGAGGTCCTCTTCGGGGGGAGAGCGGGGAGGATGCACCAGCGCCTGGTGGTCGGGGGCGAGCTGGCGACCGACGTCAGGGGCTGGGTGTCCACCTTCAGGGAGCCCGGGCTCTACGAGATCTACATCACCGCCAGGGGCGATCACGGCAGGGACGCGCTGCTCTCCGCGCTCGACGAGGAGCTGGGGCGGGTGCGCGACGAGCTGGTCAGCGAGGAGGAGATCGACAGGGCCAAGGCGAGGCTGGAGCTCGGGGTCCTCCAGAGCCTGGACACGGCCAGCGGCAAGGCCGAGCAGATAGGCTTCTACGACACCGTGCTCGGCGATCCCGCAGGGGCCTTCTCCAGGCTGGAGGCTTACAACAGCGTCAGCAGGGGTGCCCTCCGCACCGCGGCTCGGCGCTGGCTCGACCCGGGGGGCCGCACCGTGGTCACCGTCCTGCCTGACAGCGCCTCCGCTCCTGACGGCGGCTGCGAGGTGACCGCATGAGCGCGCAGATCGGCGTCGAGCCTCGCCCCGTCGTCCATGTGGAGAGCGCCCACGCCCTCCCCCTGGTCTCGATCAGCGTCTCGTTCCGTACGGGCGCCCTCCACGATCCCGAAGGAAAGGAGGGGCTGGCTCGCTTCACGGCCCGGATGCTGAGGCGGGGCACCCAGAAGCGCAGCTCCCGGGCCCTGGAGGCCGCGATCGACAGCCTGGGCGGGGAGCTCTCGGTCGAGGTGAGCGTCTCGACGGTCTCGGTGCACGCCCAGGTCATACGCAGGAACCTCGAGCCCTTCCTGGACTTGCTCGCCGAATTTCTGGGGCAACCCGCCTTCGCCGAGGACGAGCTGGAGAAGTTCAGGCGAGAGGTGCTGGCGGAGCTGATCGAGGTCCGCGACAACGACAGGGCGCTGGCCCAGCTCGCCTTTCGCAAGCACATGTTCGCCGGGCACCCCTTCGGGCGCTCCACGCACGGCCGCCCCAGGACCATCGAGGCGATACGCGTCGAGGACGTGAGGGACTTTTACTCCAGCCATTTTACCCGAGGCAACGCGGTCTTCGGTTTTGCCCAGGACGTCCGCAGGGACGAGGCCGAGCGGATCGCGGCCCGCCTCCGGGACGCCATCCCCGAAGCAAGCACGCCCGAAATCGCCCTCGGGCCTCCTCCTCGCCTGGCCGGGCGCCGGCTGATCTTCGTCGACAAACCGGAGCGGACGCAGACCCAGATCCAGATAGGCGCCCTGGGCACCTCGCCCCACGACGAGGACCATGTCCCGCTGGCCGTGGCCGTGGCCATCTTCGGGGGGACCTTCACCTCCAGGCTGATGAAGGAGATCCGCTCCAAGCGGGGCTGGTCCTACGGGGCGAGCGCCCGCATCGCCATCGAGCGCCAGCGCCACGCCTTCTCGATGAGCACCTTCCCCGCCGCGGCCGACGCCGCCCCCTGCCTGGCCCTGGAGCTCTCCATGCTGGAGCAGCTGGTGGCCGACGGGGTGACCGCCAGGGAGACCTCCTTCGCCAGGAACTACCTGGTGCGCTCCCACGCCTTCGAGATCGACACGGCCCCCAAGCGCCTGCAGCAGGCGCTCGACGTGGATCTCCTCGATCTACCTCCCGATTACCACACTCGCTACCTGCCCCGCGTCAGGCAGACCACCTCCCAGGCCGCCACCCTCGCGCTCAAGAGCCGGCTCTTCCCGGAGGAGCTGGTCATCGTGGTGGTCGGCACGGCCAGCGAGATCCTCGACGCGGTCCAGAAGAGCATCCCTCGCCTCGCGGGGACCTGCGTGCTCCCCTTCGACAGCGATGACTGATCCCACTTCCCAGAACCAGGATCTCGACCGGAGCCGGGGCCAGGCTCGAGGCATCGTGTTCGTGGCCGGGCCTCTCCCGGCGTCGGCCCTGGAGCGCCTCGAGGAGGGGCCGCTCGAGGTGGTCCAGGCCGGGGCGGGCACCACCGGGCCGCTCTTCCACGCCGTGTGCGCCCAGATCGTGGCGCTGGTCCCCCTGCTGACGACCAGGATCGACGCGGCGCTCCTCGCCCATTGCCCGCGCCTCCGCCTGGTCGCCAACGTGGCCGTGGGGGTCGACAACATCGATCGGGTCGCGTGCAGGGAGCGGGGCGTGACGGTGACCAACACCCCCGACGTCCTGACCGAGGCCACGGCCGATCTGGCCTTTGCCCTCCTGCTCTCGGCGGCCAGGAGGGTGGGCGAGGCCGAGCGCCACCTCAGGCAGAAGGGCTTCCCCCCCTGGAGCCCCTCCTTCATGATGGGCAAGCGCGTCGCCGGGGCGACCCTGGGCATCGTCGGCCTGGGCCGGATCGGCCGGGCGGTGGCCCAGCGGGCCCACGGCTTCCGCATGAATGTACTCTACACACAGCGGACCCGCCTCTCCATGGCCGACGAGGAGGCCGCGGACGTGACGTACCGCCCCTTCGGGGGCCTGCTGGCCCAGAGCGACTTCGTGTCGCTCCACGTGCCTCTCACGACCGGGACCAGGCACCTCATCGGCGCGCGCGAGCTCTCCCTCATGAAGCCCGGGAGCGTCCTGGTGAACACGGCCCGGGGAGCGGTGGTCGACGAGGGCGCCCTGGTCCACGCCCTGGCCGACGGGCCTCTCTTCGCGGCGGGGCTGGACGTCTACGAGCACGAGCCTCAGGTGCACCCGGGGCTCCTGGCGCTCGAGAACGTGGTGCTCTCCCCTCACATCGGCAGCGCAGAGCCCGACACCCGGAAGGCCATGGCGATGCTGGCGGCCGAGAACGTCCTGTCCTTTCTACGGGGAGAGGGGCCGCTGACCCCGGTGGGCTGACCTGAGGCGGGCGGGGCCCGCGTCCGCTTCACCGATCTGTGAGAGGTTGAGCCTCGAACGTTCGGCAGCGTCACCGCCAGCATGTTCGTGTGTCGGCCCAGCCCGCGAGCGGTGGCAGACAGGGCACCGCGGTAGCCAGCGCGCTCTCGCTCGGGCTATCGCAAGACGCAGGGTGATGAACGAGTCGGCGAAGTGCCGCTCAGGCCGCGACCGCGAGCGCGTGGGCTTCACCTCGCCCTCGGGCCACTCCATCACGAGCCAGAGCGGCTCTCGGTCACGGGCCGCCGTGCCGTCGTCGTGAGCGACCTTCACCTCCGGAACGCGCCGTCAGCGCTCGCACCCCGTCGGGCTCCGAAAGAACCGCAGCGATCAGCTCCTTCCACCGCCCCACGTCGCCCCCGAGACGTTGGAGAAGGCGTGCTTGACGAGGTTGTCGTGGGTGCCCACGAAGCGACGGTAACGGGGGCCGCAGGGGCGGGCAAATTCGAGCCGTGGTAGGCTGCGCGAGGCCGGAGGAGAGTGATGGCAACGGCAACGTGGCGCTTCGCTGGGACCGAGCTCACCCCAAGGTGGGGGTCGATCCTGATGTTTTGCTCTTGGATCCCGCGCCTCCGGGCGGGGAGCGCGAGGTCAAGAGCGTGTGTACGCGCAGCGAAAGAGGCTGCTCTGGCTCGCATCGCGGAGCTGGAAGCCGAGCTCGCGAAGCGAAGGGGGTAAGGCCGCGAGGAGCCACTGTCTCGCAGGGCTGCTCTCCGCGTGTATCTTCGGAGCCCAGGGCCACGGCACCCCCGTGAGCGAGGGGCGAGGAGCAACGCATGGGCACGCTCACCGGAGAGCAGTACGAGGATCTGGCGAACGCGCTGCTCGGCGCGTTCCCGAGCCCGGCGAAGCTGCGCCAGATGCTCGACACGAAGCCCGACGAGAACCTGGGCGCGATCGCGCTGGGCGAGGACTACGCCGATATCGTCTTCAAGGTGGTGAGCGCGGCGGAGGCCGAGGGCTGGACGGCTCGCCTGGTCGCGAACGCTCAACGAAGTCGTCGCGCGAGCGCCTCTCGAATCACGTCGGAGGGCGCCGAGCCGAGGGCAATTTCGCGGTATCGCCTCGCGACCTCGACGTGACCCGCACGGCGGTGCAGGTCCGAGAGGACCGCGGACCACTGGTACGAACCCAGGAGCCAGGAGGGAGGCTCGGGTCCCTCAAGAACGAGGAGCCCGTGCTCCGGGCCGCGATGCTCGGCCACCGCGACAGCGCGGTTGAGCGTATGGAGCGCCGAAGGCGCGACCCGCTCGAGCAGCTCGTAGCACTCGACGATGCGAGCCCAACGGGTCTCCGCGAAGGATGGCGAGAGGCAATGCTCCGCGGCAATGCCGGCCTCCGCGTGGTATCTCGAGAAGAAGTCGCCCTCTGCTGCGCGGGACAGCCACGAGAGACCGACATGGATCTCCGCTTGGTCCCAGAGCGTTCGGTCTTGCTCCTCGAGCAGGAGGAGACCGCCACTGCCGTCCTGTCGCGCCGGCGTTCTCGCGCTGTGCAGGTGCATGAGCGCGAGGAGCGCGTAGGTCTCCGGCGTCGTGCCGACAGGGTGCCCTGTCAGGAGGGTCGTGAGCCTCAAGGCGTCCTCGCACAGCTCGCGGCGAATCGCGCCGTTCACATGAGATGACAGGTAGCCTTCGGTGAAGAGCGTGTAGAGGACGGCGTGCACGGCGCCGAGGCGCGACGCGAGCTGCGTGCTCGTGAGCTCCGCCGCCAGCAGGGGCGCCTCGCGGAGCCGTGCACGCGCGCGTACGAGCCGCTTGTATACGTTGGCCTCCGTCAGGAAGAGCCGCTCGGCGATCTCGCCGACGTCGAACCCGCACAGGGTCTTGAGCGAAAGGACGAGCTGGGATTCGATGGGGATCGCGTCGTCGCAGCACACGAACAGCATACGGAGCAGATCGTCACGGACGTCTCCGGAGAGCGACGCCGGCGCCGCGTCCATCGCCGGTTCCACTGCGCTCCGTGCGTGCTCCGCGGCGAGCTCGCCGTGGCGCGCTCTCCGGCGCAGCTCGCTCGCGAAGTGATGGTGCGCTACGCGGTAGAGCCACGCCGAGGGGTTGTCTGGCACCGTGCTGCGGGGCCACGCCTGGACCGCCGCCAGAAGCGCGGACTGGACGGCGTCTTCGACCGCCTCGAGGTGCCGGGCTCCCACGCGACGAACGAGCATCGCGACGAGCCGTGAGTACTCGTGGCGAAAGAAGTTGGCCCCCAGCGCGTCGTTCATCCGGGCGAGTGGATCTCGATGACCTCGACGCCCGACCCCGGGCGAACGAGCCCCGGACACTCCCGCGCCACCTGGATTGCCTCGTCGAGGCTCTGGGCCGAGACGATCATGTAGCCGCCGACGATCTCCTTGACCTCGACCAGCGGTCCGTCCGGCGCGGGCTCCGGCACGGCGATCCGCCCAGCGCCCAGCTTGCCGCCGAGATCGACCAGGTTCGTCTGAAAATTCTCGCGCCACTCGTTGAATTTCGCGTACATCGCCTGCATCTGCGCGGGCGAGGGCCTCGAAGCCGGGGTCCCACTGCTCGGGAGGTTGCGCTGCAAACATAGGTATTTCGGCATGTTTCTCTCCTGATGACCTGGCCGATCTCCGTGACCGACACCCTATGTCGCTCGAGCCGGCGGGTCTTGGACACCCGGGGCACGCTTGGCCCGCGGATCGATACACCGTGGATGTCGACCGAGGAGAGTCCACCTCGATCGAGTAGAGCGCCCCCGTGCCCACCTCGCCCGGTTACTTTTCTTGGCCTTCCTCCCTCGTTTCCGCTCTCCTGCGCCGCATGGCAAAGAAGAACGCGGGTACGCAGACCAAGACCGAAGAATCCATGGCGCCCATCCCCCTCGACGCTCCCCTCGAGCCGGGGCCCGCGGGAGAGCTGGACTCCTCCACGCCTGCCACGCTGGGCGCCGAGGAGTGGGCGGTCCTCGAGAAGATCAACACCTTCCTCTTCTATATTCCCACCCAGGCCAACGCCGCCCGGGCCAACGGCTACACCGAGCAGGAGCACGAGCTGGGCAAGGCGCTCTGGCAGAAGGCGGCGGGGCGCGATCGGCCGCTCTACCACTGGCTGGCCGAGCAGGACCAGACCGCTCAGCCCTCGTCGGTCTCGCCCTCGCAGGCTCGCCTGCTGGAGGAGCTGGACGCCTTCGAAAACGTCTGGCTCCCCCGCATCAAGGCCATGATCGAGCGAGCCGTCCCCGAGGAGAATCTGGAGGGGTTCACCTCGGCCTTCTTCAAGGATCTCCCCCGGCAGCGCCAGGATCTGCCGACCTCCACCTCGCTCCTCCTCGACCGCTTCGAGGCGCTCGAGAGCAGCGGCGAGCCCGGAGCCCGCGATCTGTTTGCGCTGGGCACCGAGCGGGGCCTGACCAGGAAGAAGATCGAGCAGATCAGGGCCACCATCCAGGCGACCCGAGTCGCTCACGAGGGCCCCGCAGAGGCCCCCAAGGTGAGCCCCGAGGAGCTGGGCCGAGCGAGGGCCGAGCAGCTGGCGGCCTTCGGCAAGGTCCGGCGCTGGTACAACGACTGGGCGACCACCTTCCGCTCGGTGTTCGGCCCAAGGATCCAGGGCACCCTGGGCCTCGCCACCCCCAAGCGAGGCCGCCCCCCGGCGGAGGGCGCGAGCTCCAACGGCGCTGGCGCCAGCAGCGCCGACTGACGGGCGATCGAGATGGCGGGCTCAGTTCTCGACGACGGCGAAATCGTCCATCGTGAGCGAGCCCGCGGACTCGAGCGACAGGCCGAAGCTCAACCCCCGGGCCACGGAGGGCGCCACCGGCGTGGTGAACGTGGCCTGGGCCCAGGTGGAGCTTGCGGCAAGCGCGGGGCCGTTGGACCAGTACCGCCATACGCCCCCGGTATCCCGGTAGTACGCGACCATGCGCGCCTGACCCGAGCCCTTGTACCAGCCCGAGACCGAGTAGCTGTGCCCCGGCCTGGCAGGAGGGGCGCAGATCCCCAGATCTTGCCTGGTGACCAGCTTGCGGTTGCCGCTGGTGAAGCTGGAGATGGTCATCGTCTCGGCGCTCGCCCCGCTGTGGCCGTCTGGCGTGCGTGACCAGGCCACGGTGTTCGTGCCGAACCTGCCGCGTTGCCAGCAGTCCGCCAGGCCATCCGCGGGGTTGACGTCCTTCTCCAGCGAGTCATTGGCAACGGGACCGAAGACCAGGGGCTTCGCGGGCACCCCCATGACCTGGTTGACCGTCCTGACCTGGATGTTCATGGCCGCGGCGTTGCTCTGTATCCAGGTGAGCAGCGCGTCGAAGTTCGCGGCTGTCATGGCGTATTGACCGCAGTTCGTGCAGATGTGATGAAAGATGATGGGCACCCACCCGCCCCCGTTGGCGCGAGCGTTGGTGATCCAGCCGGTGATCGTACTCACCGGCGTCGTCGACTGGACGGAGCCATAACTCCGGACGTTCATGGCGCTGGCAGGAGGTATCGCCTCGGCGGCGGCGGTGGAGCAGGTCCCGCAGAGGCCGCCGGTGCCGCGGCCGCTGGTGAAGCCGCAGGCGCTCGCGGCCTCCTGGGTCACGCCGCTGAACTCCCCGTAGGGATAGGCGATGGAGTTGACCGAGAACCCAGGATTGGTGGGGGCGAACATGTTCATCAGGGCGACGCGATCGTTGCACATCTCTCGCCTCTGCTCGCTCGCCTCGAGCGCAGGGAGGTGTGGATGGCTCAGCGTGTGGCTGCCTATCTCGTTGCCGTCGCTCACCAGATCCTGGACCTGCTGCTGGCTCAGATAGCCGGCCACTCCTATGCGGGGGCTGTTGAGGTAAAAAGTACCCTGCATCCCGTGGCTCTTGAGGATGTCACGGGCAGTGTACTGGTTTGCAACGGTATCGTCGAATGTCAACGACACCACCACCGGCGCGGACCCGGAGAGCTCGGAGCCAAGCATCCCGATATCGAGGGGAAGGCCCTCCTCACCTTCGCCCGGTCCGGCGCTGCAGCTTGCCTGGGAGAGCAGGAGAAGGGCCACCCCTAGGGCGCACCTCAAAGGGTAGCGCGCCAGGCGTTGCCTCCGCTCCCGACCTGCGTTCGTTGTGTTCGATGAATAGAGTTTTCGTGTGAGAGAACGTGATTCATGTGGGGGCATTCCGTAGGCTAGCCTATACCCACTCACGTGCAACTTCAAAATCTCACTTTGTCATGGACCATCGGATACATTTGAATGGCCACGAGCGGGAAGCGAGTATGGCTATTAATTTTTTCGATCCCGGACCGTACCTCTGCGGGGGAGATCCATGTTTCGGAAAAAAGCCCCATGGGGACCATTAATTTTTCCCGGCGGGATCCGTATTCGATGTGGACATGAGCAGGACAGGACACAGATGATTGGCCGTAACAAGCCCACCGCTCATCCGCCGCCCCTCCCGGTGGGCTCCAGGTTGCCCTCGGCGCGCCCCCCGGGGATGGCCCCTCGAGGCGGGAGATTGCCCTCGGTGCACCCTGCTTCGATGCCGGGCGCGGAGGCGGACCTGGCTCCCACCCGGCCGCGGAGGGCCAGGGTGGGCGAGCTCCTGGTCGCCTCCGGGAAGGCCTCATCGAACGACGTGATCAGCGCGGTGTTCGAGCAGCGCAGGAACCCCGGACGGCGACTGGGGGAGATCCTGATCGAGCGGGGGGTCATCACCGAAGTCGAGCTCACCGGCGCGCTGGCGCGAGAGTTCCAGCTCTCCGTCGTCGACCTCACGAAGACGCCGCCGCAGCCGGCCGCGATCGCCGCGGTGCCCCCTTCGATCATCTTGAAGCACCGGGTGCTTCCCGTCGACGTGAGGGGGAACACCCTGGTCCTGGCCGTGCGCGATCCGCTGGATTTCGAGGCCATCGAGGCGGTCCGCTTCAACAACTCCTTCCGCCAGGTCACCACGGTCCTCGTGGTCCCCTCGCAGCTCGACGCGGCGATCGCCTTGCTCACCCGCCCCGGGCGCGCCTTGCCCAGGGCGGCGCCCAGCGGAGTCGACGCCATCCTGCGGGAGATCGTCCAGACCGAGGCCGTCCAGAGCGAGGCGGCCGAGGGGCAGGTCGCCAACGTCAACGAGGAGCACTCGGCCGTGATTCGCCTGGTGAATCAGATCCTCGCCGACGCCCACCAGAAGGGAGCGTCGGACATTCACGTGGAGCCCACCGGGCCCGGCGAGCCCGTCATGGTCCGGTTCAGGATCGACGGCGACTGCTCCACCTACCAGCGGCTGCCCAGGGGCCTGGCCGGCCCCGTCGTCGCACGCATCAAGATCATGGCCAGCCTCGATATCGCGGAGCGGAGGAAGCCCCAGGACGGCAAGATACGGTTCGGTGTCGGCGAGACGCTGATGGAGTTCCGCGTCGCCACCCTGCCGACCGCGCAGGGCAGCGAGAACGTCGTCCTGCGGCTCCTGCCGCCCTCCAAGCCGAGGCAGCTGGGGCAGATGTCGCTGAGCCCGCGAAACCTGAGGGAGCTCACCACGCTGCTCGCCGCCCCCTACGGGCTCGTCCTGTGCGTGGGGCCGACAGGCTCGGGAAAGACGACGACGCTCCACTCCGCGCTGGCCCAGCTGAACAAGCCCGACGTGAAGATCTGGACGGTGGAGGATCCCGTCGAGATCACCCAGCCGGGCCTGTGTCAGGTGCAGGTCAACCGCAAGGCCGGCCTGGATTTCGCCACGGCGATGCGGGCGTTCCTGCGCGCCGATCCCGACATCATCATGATCGGCGAGATGCGGGACAAGGAGACCGCGGCCACGGCGATCGAGGCCTCCCTGACGGGCCACCTCGTCCTGTCGACGCTCCATACCAACAACGCGCCCGAGACCGTGGTCCGGCTGCTCGACATGGGGCTAGATCGCTTCAGCTTCGCGGACTCTCTCCTGGGCATTCTCTCGCAGCGGCTGGTGAGGGCGCTCTGCAACGATTGCAAGGAGCCCTGCGCCCTCCCCGAGGTCGATCGTGAGCTCATGGCCCGCGCCTTCGGAGGCCATGACGCGCTGGAGCTCGCATTCGGCGCGGAGCAGCCGTCGGACCTCCACGCGTGGAGGTCCCGGGGCTGCGAGGCTTGCGGCGGGGCGGGGTACAGGGGCCGCGTCCCGATTCACGAGTTGCTCGTCTCCGACGACGCCCTGCGCTCGAGCATCGCTCGATCGACCTCGATCGAGGCAATTCGCGAGATCGCCGTGAGCGGCGGGATGACCACGCTCCTCCAGGACGGTATCGCCAAATCCCTCTCCGGAGACACAGACCTGCACCAGGTGCTCGGCGCCTGCAGCCGGTAGCCCTCCATCTCCGCGCTGGGCTCGGCGTGGCATCCCATAAGCCAGGGTGCCGAGGTTGAGCCCGGCGTGCGCTTCTCATTTTTCGTTCGCGTGGTAGATCGAGCGCGTGGGCTTCGAACTTCTTCGCGAGCAGTTCGCCGAGTCCGATTTTGCCAGCTTCACCGCACGGCTAACCGACAGCCTCGCCGCGCTCCGACTGCTTCTGGCAAGACCCGGCTTCGGGGAGGGCCCGGTCTCGCTCGGTGCGGAGCTCGAGCTGAACTTGATCGACGAACGCGGCCGCGCGTGCCTCGTGAACCGGCGCGCGCTCGAATCGGCGAACGATCCTCGCCTCACGCTGGAAGCCGATCAGTTCAACCTCGAGATCAACAGTCGGCCCGTCTCCTCGCGTGGGGAGCCGTTCAAGGCGATCGGCGAAGACATCGAGGAGGCGCTCGCGTGTGCCCGCGCAGGAGCCGCCGAACATGGGGCGCGCGTCGTGACGATCGGGATTCTGCCCACGCTGCGGCCCGACGACCTGGTGCTGACGGACGGGATTCGGTATCGGGCATTGTCGGCCGGGCTTCGACGTGGGCGCCGAGGTCCCTTCCGCATCGCCATCGCGGGCGAGGACACACTCACGTTCGAGACCGACGACGTCGCACTGGAGGGAGCCAACACGTCGTTTCAGGTGCATTTACGCGTACTGCCGGCCGCGTTCGCGCGCACGTACAACGCCGCGCCGCTCGCGACCGCGGCCGCGCTTTCTGTCTCCGTGAACTCCCCCACGTTTCTCGGGAAGCGATTGTGGGACGAGACGCGCGTCGCCCTCTTTCGGCAAGCGGTCGACGATCGCGCCGAAGCGGGAGACGACGACTGGCGGGCGGCGCGGGTGTCGTTCGGGCACGGCTGGGTGCGCGAGGGCGCGGCTGAGCTCTTTGCCGAGACCGTCGCCATGCACGCGCCGCTTCTGCCGATCGTGGGCGAGGAAGATCCGCTCGCGTGCGTTCGTGCCGGCGGCGTTGCGAAGCTCGACGAGCTCCGCCTCCACAGCGGAACGGTGTGGCGCTGGAATCGCCCCGTGTTCGATGCTGCCAGCGGGGGTCACCTGCGCGTGGAGATGCGCGCTCTCCCCGCCGGCCCGACGACGCTCGACATGATGGCGAACGCCGCGTTCCTCTGTGGGCTGACCGTGGGGCTCGCCTCGGAGTGCGACGAGCTCGTGCACCGCATCGCATTCGGGCAGGCCCGACGCAACTTCTACCAAGCCGCGCGCCACGGCATGGATGCCGAGCTGCTCTGGCCCACGAGCGATGCTCCGTCTCCACGTCCCGCCACGATTCGCGCGCTCGTGCCGCGACTCTTGCCGATCGCGCGGCGCGGCCTCGCGGAGCTCGGCGTCGCCAGTACCGAGATCGCGCACCTCCTCGACGTGATCGATGCACGCACGAGCCGGGGGATCACGGGCGCAAGCTGGCAGCGATCGATGCTCCGCCGCACGGGCGCGTCCCCGGAGGCTTGCGTGCAGATGCTCGAGAGGTACGCCGAGCTCTCCGCGAGCGGACGCCCGGTCCACGAATGGCCGGAAGACGCGTAGACGCGCGACGGCTTCCGGCGCTGATCCGCGCACGATCTGCGCACGCGCCGCAGGAGCTGCGGCTCGCGCCGGCGGTCGCGCGGGTGTCGCGTGGAGCGCCTCGTCGGCACACCGGGTGCAAGCGCGTGCGGCATGACCCACGCGAATCCCAACGACCCCTCCAGCGCGCACACCGCGCACACTGCGCACACCGTTCACGACGGACACGTCGAGCTTACCCGTCGCGAGGTCGTGATCGGCGCGCTCGGCCTCGGCCTGGCCACGGCGTGCTCCTCCGACGCGAGCGAGCTCGAGGCGAAGGCCCCGCTCCCGGCGTGGAACAGCACCACGCGGGCGGTGTGCTTGCGCACCACGTCCGGCGGCGGTGGTGGGCAGCCGTACGTCGCGGGCTATGCCGGTGAGAAGTCGCTGCCGACCGGCACGTTCGACCGCTACCGCTCCGCGCGCGAGGGCGCGAGCACCGCGGGCGAGTTCTGGGTCAAGCGCAAGGGGCCGCGCGCGTTCGTCGTGGGCGGCGCCGAGTACACCTCGGAGAGCGCGGCGGCGCTCAAGCTGCCGAAGAGCGCGACCATCACGCTCGACGCGCCCTTCGAGCTGAACCTCGACGCGCCCGTCGGCGTGCCCCAGCCGGGGAGCATCACGGCGAAGCTCGCCGTCGGGGGCGCCGACCTGACGACCGCGTCCGCCTCGGGGACGTACACGGTCGTGAGCCGCGACGCGACCGCCACGACCTCCTCCGGCGTGCCGGTGTCGGGATGCACGCACCTCCGCATCGACGCCGAAGTGCCCGTGTTCTTCGGCGCCGCGGTGAAGACGAAGACGCAGGTCTGGTACTCGGACACGGTGGGCTTCGTGAATGTCGTCCTCGAAGAGCCGCTCGGCCTCGGCTTCGGCGTCCAAGGGTCACGCAGCTCGCGCGACCTCCCGGATGGCTACGCGAGCGTCGAGGGCATCGGCGTGGTGGGCAAGGGCGCGGGGCCGCGCTTCGCCGTGAGCAGCCACGACGCGAAGGGCGCCTTCGACGCGGACAAGGACACCCACGCCAAGATGCTCGTCGAGCTGCGCTGGGTCGACGAGGCCGCCGCAAAGACCGACAAGCGCCCCTACGTCGACGCCGATTTTGGCACCGCCGTGGGAACGTTCCCCGCGGAGCTCACCCAGGCGCCGGTCTCGTTCTTCCACCCGGAGGAGAACGGCAAGGGCTACGTGTACTGGTACTACTACGCCGACCAGGCGGCGAAGAACGAGCCCACGAACGGCATCTCGTACCACGCGGGTGTGCGCTACGACCCGAGCTTCAGCCCGCTGCGCGTCACCGCGCGGGTGGTGTACAAGCGGCTCTAGGCGCGGCACTGGAGGCCGGTTCTTCCTGGCGAAATCCTCGGCCCTCCGACAGGATGCTCTAGGGCTCGAAGGAGACCGGGTACGTCAGCGTCATCCCCGCGGCCTCCCTCGATCCCTCGTACTCTCCCCCGATCCATGTCGTCCCCCCGAGCCGTCCCCACCGTCTTCCTCTGCCTCGCCCTGGCCACCTGCAAGGACGACCCGCCCAAGGCGACCCCGGCGCCGCTCGGGGTCGCGAAGATCAAGGCGATGTGTTGTGATTGACGCGAGCCGCCGAAGCGCGCGGACTCGAGGATGGCCGAGCACGTCTATGCCCGTCTCCAGCCCGCCGAGCTCGAGGCCGTACTCGAGGCTCGCCTATCCCCAGTCCACGTACCACCCGCGCCACACGCCAATGCCGATATTGTCCCCTCACGTCGTCCGCTGTCCTCTGGAGAGACCACGCAAACCCGCGTGAATATGGCTTTTTTGGGTGGGCCGACCGGGACTCGAACCCGGGACCTACGGATTAAAAGTCCGCAGCTCTAACCAACTGAGCTATCAGCCCGAATTTACCTTCCGAATACTGGACCTCGGGCTCCGTGTAAAGGCTCGCGTGGAGGGCGAGAGGCGCTCATTTGGGGGGATCGGGCAGGGCCCGGGTCGGGAGGCGGAAGATCAGGAAGGCGCGGGTAGAGTTTCCAGGACCCACGTAGCGGAAGGGGTTGGCCCCCTCGGGGCTGTACCACATCCACTTGGCTGCGGCGTTCACGCCCTCCTTGCCGTCCGCGTCGCGCTGGCAAACGACCGGGAAGTCGCCCCCAGGATCGCTGTTGTCCTCGCCGAAGACCAGACGCCCCACGGCGCGGCTCCCGCCGGTGGCGCCGCCAGGTCCCACCCACCCGGCGCTGGTGGTCGTGGGGCTGCCCGTCCCCCCGTTGCAGATCGCGAGCTGGTCGTCGATGATCTGCTGGGTCGGGGAGAGCCCCGACGAGGGCGTGTACTCGACCCCCGTGGCGCAGACCTCCCAAGCCCCGTCCCCCGTGTAGATCGCCTGGCCCCCCCGCCGCTTGAACTGGCCGATCACCCCCTGGGTGGTCGCCCTGTCCGCCCAGGCGATGACGTAGATGTACGCGCCCGGGGGCGAGTCCTCGGCGGGGATGACATAGGCCTCCGGCCCCCGGCCGATGGGGCAGCAGAAGATCTCGCAGGCGAGCACCGAGGGGGCCACGGTCTTCAGCGTGCTCACCGAGGTGGCCGTGCCCCAGGCAAAGGCGTAGGCGTTGTCCGCGGTGATGACCACGTCGACCTCGGTCTTGGGATCGCTCGTGCCCCCCTCGGACACCGGCGCCGAGTCGCCGAAGAGCGGAGGAGTGGCGTCCCCCGGCGGCGGGGGGACCGCCACGTCGGCGACCGCCGCGTCGGGGGGGGCGTCGAAGGTGGCCGGGCGCGCGGTGCTCCCGCAGGCCGCCACGACCATCGAGAACCCGCCGAGGACCCACCCTGCGCAAGCTCTGCTCATCCTTTCAGCGTAGCGCATCCGAGACAAGCGAAGCGCCCGAAGTGGAGATTGGAGACGCACCCGTGACCAGGGCTGGACGGGCTTTGCCGGCGACGGGCTACGGGGTAGAACCCGGCTCATGCAGCGACACGACGTCGTCGTCCTGGGGCACGGGATCGCCGGAGGGTTCCTCGCTCGTCACCTCCGGCTCGCGCTGGGAGAGCAGATCTCGGTGCTCGTCCTGGAGAGCGCCACGCGGCTCACGGACTACAAGGTCGGCGAGTCGACCGTCGAGCTGGCTGCAAACTACATGGTTCGCCGGCTCAAGCTGGGCACCTACCTCTACCAGCACCAGCTCCCCAAGAACGGGCTCCGCTGCTTCTTCGACTCGCCAGGCAAGGATCTACCGCTCACCGAGATGAGCGAGATGGGCTCGGATCGCTTCCCCTTCCACCCCGGGTTCCAGCTGGAGCGAGCGTCCCTCGAGCGCGACCTCGTGACCATGAACCGCTCGGCCGGGGTCCGGGTGGAGCTGGGCGCCACGGTGGTGGATCTCACCGTCGATCCTGCCGGAGATCACTCGATCGTCTACCGGCAGAGGGGCGAGCTGCACACGGTGAGGGCCCGCTGGATCGTCGACGCGTCGGGGCGACGGCAGATGCTCCTCAAGAAGCTGGGCGTCCCGGTCCACCGCGAGACCCGGCTGAACACCGGCTCGGCCTGGGCGCGCTACCGGGGGGTGCCGGGTCTGGACGCCGTCGAGGGCGAGGCGTGGAAGGGCCGGGTGCGCCACACGGCGCGCCACCTCTCCACCAACCACATGATGTACGACGGCTACTGGATCTGGTTCATCCCGCTGGCCGGCGACCTGATGAGCGTCGGGGTGGTCTACGACAAGGATCGCATCCCGGACCGCCCCGTCACCCGGGAGCTCTTCGAGGAGTTCCTTCGCCGGCACCGCTCCACTCGAGATCTGATGGAGACCGCGGAGCTGGAGGATTTCCAGGCCTATGCCCACCTCCCCTACTGGGCCGAGCGCTACTTCTCGAAGGACCGCTGGGCCGTCACCGGCTTCGCCGGGGCCTTCGTCGATCCCCTGTACAGCCCGGGCTCGGACTTCATCGCCACGGCCAACGAGTTCATCGTCCAGCTCGTCAGGAAGGACCTCACGGGCGACGCCCGGGCCGTCGAGGACGGCGCCGACGTCTTCAATGCATTCTACAAGCACATGTACGAGCGCACCCTCCGGATCTACGCGGGGCTCTACCCGACCTTCGGGAGCTTCGAGGTCTTCAGGCTGAAGTACATGCTCGACTTCAACAACTACTATAACCTCGTGGTCTGGCCCTTCATGGCGGGGAAGCTGGAGGACCCGGGATGGCTCCGGGGCGAGCTCCGCTTCGGCGACAGGGTGATCCAGGCGCAGGACGCCATGGCGTCGCAGTTCGTGGCGCTGGCCGAGCACCTCCGGGCGAGGGGGGAATACCACTCCGGCAACCGCGGCATGTGGCACAACGTCCTGGCGGGCGTGGTGCGCCTCCAGGAGAGGCTGGGGCCGAGCATGGACGAGTCCTTCCGCCGGGATCAGGTGCAGGCCGCCTACAGCAGCGTCTTCGGGGCGGTCGTCGAGCGGCGGGTGGGGGAGCCCGGGCTGGGCAACCGCAAGCCCTTCCTCTCCGAGCTGAGCTTCCCCACCGTGGTGCTCTTCAGGGACATCGACCAGGCGAGCGTGAGCGCGCTGCTCGAGCGCGTGGGCCTGCGGCTGAAGAAGGAGCTGGCCCGGGAGTTCCCCGACGCTCGCATCGCCTCGGTCAAGGTGTCGTCCCTCGAGGGGGCGTCGGTGGTCCCGGCGGAGGGCGAGCTCGTGCCCGAGGAGGTGGCCAGCAGGGCCACCGAGCTATGGAACGCCAGGGGCGACTCGCTGGCCCACATCACCCTCTGAGCACGGCTCCTCGTCCCTGCTCCTCGTTCCCGAGCAGGCCGCTTCTTGCTAGCGTCTCGGGGATGATGCTCCGCGCCCTCGCCCCCATCGCCCTGATCTCGATCCTCGCCGCCGCCCCGGGCTGCCGCAAGATCTCCGAGAAGCTGGCCGAGAAGGCCGCCGAGAAGGCCATGGAGCAGCAGGGGGGAAAGGGCTCGGTCGATCTCAAGGGCAACGGCGGCGAGTTCCAGATCGAGAAGGACGGCCAGAAGACCACGGTCTCGATGGGGGAAGGCGCCAAGCTCCCCTCCGACTGGCCAAAGGACGTCCCCGTGTACACCGGCAAGCTCTTCACCGCGTCGAGCATGACCAGCGCGACCGACCGCCACGCCTTCACGGCCCTGGTCAACACCAACGACGATCCCTCGCAGGTGTTCGCCTTCTACAAGTCGAAGCTCTCGAGCATGAAGAAGACCGCCGAGGTGAACATGGGCGGGATGCAGGTGCTCACCTTCGAGAGCGGCAAGCGCAAGGTGAGCATCACCATCCTCCCCGACAGCGGCGCCATGAACCCCAAGGACGGCAAGACCGGGGTCCAGATCGTGGTCGACGAGGGGATCTGAGAGGCGGTCCCTCCAACGTCTTTGCCCCTTTCCCGGGGCAGGCGAGGGTCGAATCACGGGGAGGGGCTTCCCTCCTCGCGGCCGCGCACCGGGGTGATTCCACGGCTTGAGTCCTCAGTCGCTACCTGCGTCCATCGCGTCGACCCCCGCGTCGACCCCCGCGTCGCCCCCCCCGTCGACCCCCCCGTCGCGCGCCGCGCACTCGACCAGATCGGTGACCTTCTGCGGGTTGCCGGGGAGCGCTTGAATCGCCGTGAAGGGCAGGCCCAGCGAGAGGGCGTCGCAGGGCTTTTGCGGGTTCCTCTCCCCGCTCGCCAGGAGATCCAGGTTGCCCGAGATCAGGGGCTCGAGCAGCTTGTAGTTGGGATCGGACTCGCAGAAGCCGATGAGCCTGAAGCCCTTGATCACGTCGTCGCGGCGGGCTCGCCCGGCCACCACCCCGTCGGTGGCCTTCCAGAGGTTGTCCTTGTCCTTGGCCAGCTTGGCTGTCACCAGGCCCCTCTGGATCGCGAGCGGGTAGGCCGTGGCGAGGGCGCGATTGCCCGGAAACCAGAAGACGTGATTGGCGGGGAGGGCGATGACGATGACGCCCTTCTTGACGAAGGCGTCGGCGTCGAACAGCTTGGAGGGGGGGAGCTGCCCGGGGCCCGGCACCGGGCCCGTGAGCACGTCCTCGCGCACGTTCCACTTCTCGTCCGGCGTAAAGCAGGGGCGGAGCTTCCAGTCCTCCCGTCTGCAGTCCCAGGGGAGGATCTGCTCCAGGCCCGGCGACGGATAGAGATCGACGCGGACGCGATCGTCGTCGGGCTCGCCGTTGTATTCGGATATACGAAACAGGTAATTGTAGGCGCCCACGCAGAGCGCGCAGTTGAAGGCGTCGGCGTTGAGCCCGTAGGCGCGACCGACCTCGGGCACCACCGAGGCCGAGTACGAGAGGCGACCGAAGGTGTTGTCGCGACAGAACTTGCCGTCGACCGGGACGCCGGCCGATTCGGTCTTGCAAGAGATATGGGTCTCGCCCGGGGTCTCGCAGGTCTCGGAGCCGGTGCACGTGCCGTCGAGATCGAAGCCGACCCCTTGCCAGGCCTCGCGGTCCAGGCCTCCGTCCTCGCCCAGGGTCGCCGTGTCCAGGGTCTGGAAGGCGAGGTAGAAGGGCGCGATGCTCGCCTTGACGCTGGGCGGGGGCCGGTCCTCCGGCCTGGGGAAGCGCGCGCTGAAGCAGCTCCGTGGATCGTCGGCGGGTCCGCTCCACCAGCCTATGCCCCTCCTCTCCGGAGGGCCGGCCTCGGAAGACCCCGCGTCGACCTGGAGCAGCAGCGAGGCGTCGTAGACGTTGCACGAGCTGCCCGCGGTGCCCAGGCCCCAGGCGAGACCCGCGGCCAGCGCCGCCGCCAGCCCCCTCGTGGCTGCGATCCTCGCTCCTCTGGACTCGCGGGCCTCCACCTGGCCAACCTTATGCGATTTTCCAGGGTTTTGCTTGCCTCGAAGCTCGGCATCTGCCGAAAATCACTCGTGCACGAAACCGACAGGATCGTCTCGCTGCTGGCGAGCGACGCGCTGGAGAAGCGGGTCGCGGCCGCCATCGTGCTGGGCGAGCTGGGCGTCCGCTCCAACCAGGTCACGGACGGGCTCGCCCAGACGCTCGACTCGGGCATCCCGCTCCTCCAGCGCCACGCCCTGGAGGCCCTCGCCAAGACCGGGGCCAAGCGGGCCCTCTCCCGCATCTTTCCGCTCCTGGCCTCCCCCAGCGACGAGGTGCGAAAGGCCGCGCGGGCCGCGGTGGCGAGCGTGGGCGAGGAGGTGCTCGGCGCCCTGAAGGAGCGCCTGGGCGCCGCGTCCGGGGACGAGCGCCACGCCCTCGACGCCCTCCTGGCGGACGTGGGGGGGATGGACACCTTCACCGGGCTCGTCAAGGGTCTGGCGTCGGCCACGGGCGAGGCTGCCCAGGCCGCCGCGCACGCCGTGGGGCAGCGGGTGCGCCACGCCGACGCGCGCACCCGCCGGACCTACCTGGCCGAGACCGAGAAGTTCCTGGCGTCCCAGGCCAAGGCCAGGGGGCAGAGCGCCGCGATCGCCGCAGCCATCAAGGTCCTGGGCTACCTCGAGGATCCTCGCACTGTGCCCACGCTGCTCTCCTACGCCACCTCCAAGACCGCCGACGCCCTCGTGCGCACGGAGGCCATCCTCGCCTTCCGCTCGGCGCTCCGGGGAGACGCCGCACCCCCCAAGGTGGTGGACGCCCTGGCCGCGGCGGCCGAGTCCGAAGATCGCACCCTCGCCCAGACCGCACTCCACACGCTGGGCAGCCTGGCCCTGGCCCCCCAGGCCACCCTCAGGCTGGCCAGGCTGCTCACCAGCCCCGATCCCGAGCGGGTAAAATTCGTGATCGAGCTGCTGGGCCGCCTGGGGAGCGTCGAGGCCGCCAGGCTGCTCGTCCACGTGCTGGCTCGCCTCGACCGACGCTACGCCGAGCCCGCCAAGGCCGCTCTCGCCGGCAAGGAGGACGCTGCCCCCGCCCTGGCCCGCGCCCTCATCGAGACCGACGACGGGGAGCGGCTATGGACCCTCCACACCCTCCTTCGCCCCATCGCCAAGAAGGTCCCGCCCGCGCTGCGCAGGGAGCTCCTCTCGCACGCGACCGAGCGGCTGGCCGCGGGGACGATGGGCTGGGAGGCCGCGCTCGACATCGTGAGGGACACGGATCCCGAGGCCGTCGCCGAGGCCCTGCGCGCCTTGGCGCAGAGGATGCTCCGCACCAAGAACCTCTCGATGGCCCGGACGGTGCTCGGCCTGCTCCTCAGGAGCGAGGGCGCGACCAGCGAGGACCGCTACCTGCTCGCGTCGCTGACGCTCCTCGGCAGCGCCCTCGACACCCGCCCCTCGGCGCGAGGCGCCGACGACGCCCTCAGGATCCTGGACGATCTCGCCTCGAGGGGCTTCGACGTGGCGCGAGCCCTCAAGCGTGACAGGAGCCTCGAGCTCGAGCACCTCTATTATGTCGGGTATCACTTCATCGAGGGCGAAAAGCCCATGGGGCGAGAGCTGCTCGAGGAGGTCAGGAGCCGGGGTGGCCGCGGGAAGGTGGGGCGTATGGCGAGGAGCAAGCTGGAGATCTCCACGGCATGAGCCTCGACTGGCTCGAGGCCGAGCTCCGCAGCTTCCTCGGCCACTCGGGGGAGAACGCCCGGCCCCTCTTTCGCCTCAGCCTCCAGGCTTCGCGGCCTCGTCGGCGGGGTCCTTCTTCTTGGCGTCCTCGTCCTCGTCCCCGTCCTCGTCGGCCTTGCCCGGCTCGGCCTTGGGCTTCCTGGCCGTGGGAGGGGCCTCCCAGGGGGTCGGGTAGTTCTTCAGCACAAGGCCGACCCAGGTGAAGAGGCCGACGAAGACGAGGGCCGCGATGACATAGAGGACCGTGGGGTTCGGCATCGGAGCGACTCTAGTCCACCTTGCCTTGGGAGGGGAATGACCGAGCGCCAGTCCATACGCCCCCGCGATCAGCCACGACACGGGAGGACCATGCTAGCGTCTGCCGTGTGCTCCGGGTCGGCTCTGCGCTCGCACGGCTCGTGCTCGGCGCCCTCGCGCTCCTCGCTGTGCTCCTGCTCACGGGCTGCTCCCGTCTGCCAGGCGCCCACGATCGCGTCCTCGCCTACGCCCTGGCCCCCGGCGTGGCCTCCCAGGAGCTGGCGATCCTGGTCAGGAGGAGGCTCCGCGCGGCAAGGGTGAGCGCCGAGGTCAAGATCGCAAACGACAGGCTGATCGTCCTCGTCGACCAGGACGACGCGCCGCTCGCCGAGGAGCTCCTCTCCTGGCGAGGAGGGCTCACCGCCCATGCGTCCACGTCACGGTGCGCGCCGCTCTCCTGGGCCCAAGGGCCCCGCGTTCGCCGCCTCGTCGAGGACTGCGCCCAGGTCGCGCCGCTCGCCCTCCTCGACGAGGGGCTGCGCCTCGAGCAAGGCCCCGGCACGCTCACGATCGCCCCGGCGCCCGGCTCCCCTGCGGCGAGGGAGCTCGAGGCCCTCGCGGGGAGAGAGATCGTCCTCGCCAGGGGAACGATTGTACTCTACATGGGAACGCCAGGGCCCCTCGAGCGGCCTGTCCTTCGCTTCGGCGAGGGTCTGCCCTCACGGGCCAGGGCGCGGAGCGAGAGGGAGCTCCTCCAGACCCCTCGCCTGCCCTCCCTCCCCGAGCCCTCGCGCAGCCAGGCGCCGCCCGATCCCCGCCTGCCGGTCCTGGTCTTCGCGCTGCCCGTGCTGCTCTCGCTCGCCTACCTCGCCTTCGTGAGGCGCTTCGATCGAGCCCACCCCGAGCCCAGGGGCCTGGTCGCCCTGACCTTCGCGCTCGGCGCCCTCTCGACGATCCCTGCCTTCCTCCTGGAGGTGGGGGCCATGAAGCTCTCCCCCTGGCTCTCTCCGGAGCTGCTCACCTTCGGGGGGCTCCCCGAGGCGCTCCCGCTCTCCATCCTCGGCTTTGCTCTGCTGGTCGGCCTGCCCGAGGAGGGCGCCAAGCTCCTGGGTACGGCCCACGTGCTACGCCGCCGCGAGTTCGACGAGCCGGTCGACGGCATCGTCTACGCGGTCGTCTCGGCGCTGGGCTTTGCGGCGGCCGAGAACATGAGATACCTCGCGTACGGACGGGCGGGGGCGAGCCTCGTGGCCAGCCGGGCCTTCACCGCCCTCCCCGCGCACCTGTTCTTCGCGGCGCTCTGGGGCTATGCGCTGGGGCAGCGCCTGGTCCGCAAGAGGGCCCACCTCCCCCTCTGGCTGGGGCTGGCGGCCCTGGCGCACGGCGCCTACGACGCCCTGCTCTCGACCGAGGGGACGGGCGTCTTCGCGCTGCTCCTGAACCTGCTGCTGGCCACGGCCTTCGTCCTCGTGGTCCGCAGCGCTCTCCGCCACGGCCCGGTGAGCGACGCCACGCAGCTCGCCGCCGGGGAGCCCCGGCGCTCGTTCAGGGTGGGGCGCCCCGGGGTCTTCCTGGCCCTCTCGGCGCTGCTCCACGGGATCGCCCTCTCGCTCGTGGCGCTCGGCGCCCTCTGGGAGGCGAGCTTCGAGGAGACGCGTGCAGACTACATCTTCCCCATGATCTTCGCCGTCATGGCGCTGGGGGCGACGGCCTGGGGCGTGACGGCGACGCTCCCTCTCGACGTGGTGCTCGACTCCCACGGCGTCACCTTCGCGGGGGCGGTGAGGGCGTGGGGCGACGTGCGACGCGCGACGATCCACGGACGGTACCTGGACATCGAGGCCAGGACGGGCGACATCGAGCTCGGGCCCGCGAGCCCGGAGACCCTCGAGGCCCTGGCCAGGGCCATCCGGGAGCGGCTGGGATAGCTACTTCTTGGGGGCGGGCTTGCCGGCGTCCTTGGCGCCGCCGTCGGCCTGGCTGGCGTCGACGATCTCGACGAGCTCGACGTCGAACTTCAGGCCGGCCTTGCCGGGGATGTTGGGCGGAGATCCGTTGTCGCCGTAGCCCAGCTCCGAGGGGATGACGAGCTTGCGCTTGCCGCCGACCTTCATCCCGACCACGCCCTGATCCCAGCCCTTGATGACCTGGCCGCTGCCGAGCTTGAACTTGAAGGGCTCGGTCCTGTCCCGGGAAGAGTCGAACTTCTTCCCGTCCATGAGGGTGCCTGTGTAGTGGACCTTCACCTCGTCGCCCTGCTTGGCCTCCCGGCCCGAGCCCACGAGCTCGTCGGTGATCTGGAGCTTGTCGGGTCCTGGGGGGAGCGGCTTGGCCGTCGCGGGTTTGTAGTCCTCCTTGGGCTCTTCCGCGGCCTTGGTGCAGGCGACGAGGGAGGTCACGAGGAGCAGGATGAGTGCACTCTTTCGCATGGCGCGTTCTAATACCGCCTTCCTGCGTCCTCGGGGAAGGATCCAGAGGGAGGCGACGACGCGGCGGCCCTGTCCAGGCGCACCCCGAGGCTCGCCGCCACGAACGACAGCACCGAGTCGACCTGGGGCCCGGTGGCCGGCAGGCGGAGCTCGATCCTGGGGCCTCTGGCCTTGATCGAGAGCCCGTCGAGCAGGCCCCTCGTCACGATCCGCACCATGAAGCTGCTCGCCGCCTCCTCGGCGCGCCGGGTCAGGGCCAGGGCGATCTCTCGCGCCTGCGCCTCATCCCCGGCCTCGCCCACGCCCGACAGCTCCGCCGATCCATCGGCCCTGGTGGTCAGCGTCAGATCGAGGCGCCCGAGCCTGGAGACCTCCGGCAACACGCCGGGGAAGCGGGCCCTCGGCTCGTCCGCGAAGAGCGCCACAGCCACGCCGGGAGCGAGCGCGACAGGCGGCGACGCCGCGTACTCCCTCGAGGAGGCGATCGCGTCCTCGGGGACCACGAAGAGCACCTCCCCTGGCCTCGCCCTCACCAGGGTCCAGACGTCGGAGCCGACCCTGACCTTCCAGGCGCGGGCTCCAGGGACGCCGAGATCGAGCGGGCCGCCGCGATCGACCCGGGTCCCGTAGACCGCCGCCGCCTCGTCCACGAGGGCCTCGGGGAGGCCGTGCCTCATCCGCACCGAGCCCCAACCCCCGAACCTCTCGGTGCAGAAGCGCACCTCCTGCCCATCCTTGAAGGGGTCCACCTTGCCAGGGATCGCCAGCTCGCCGTAGCGAGGATCGTTGACCAGCACGGCCTCGATCCACGCCGCCCTGGGGTGACGGCGCACCTCCGCAAAGCTCACGTCGAGGCGGCCCTTGGCGCAGGACGCGAGCCCCAGCCGAGGAGGAGCGCCCGGGCGAACCGCCGAGGCCTCCGTGGAGGGTCCGGCGCCCGCCTCGCGGGACTCTGCGAAGGCAGGCACATGGAGAGGCGCCTCCGCCGGGCCGGGCTTCATGGCCCCCGCCGCCCCGCAGGCGGTGAGAAGGGCCCCGGCGAACAACATGTAGATTCCACGCATTTTCCTCCTCGCCTGCTCCCTGTGAGTTACCACCTCGCCCGCTAGCCAGGAGGCCTGGGTCCGGGAGGCACCGGGGGCGGAGGCACCTGTGCCGAAGGGGCTGCGGGCACCTGTGGCCCTCCTGCCGCGGGGAGCTGCACCCCGAGCTGGGCCGCGACCACCTGGAAGATGCCCTCGATCTGCTCTCTCGAGGCGATGACATGGAGAGACCGTAAGTCAATCAAGGGACTCTTTCGGTCAAGACCTGGCGGCCTGCCCCCTCGGACCGTAAGTCAAGCTTCCCACCTTCGCCCATGCCGTTTGTCTTTCACCGATGGCGTGGCGCCGGCCGAGCATTCAAGGCGCGGCGGGCACGACGCAGGCGCCGAAGTTGTCCTTCGGAGGCGGATCCGACTGCGCGCCGTCGTATCGCGCGAGCGAGTCCCTCGACGTGTCGTCGGCGTCGAGCACGTAGAGCCACGTCTCTCGCGCGGGGAAGCGCGCGCGCAGCGCGCGCACGAGGCCCGGATGGAAGCGCGCGAAGACGACCTTGCCGTCGAGGCGCGCGCGGTTCGCGTGCAGCGCGCCGTGCACGCGCATGTCGTTGCGCCAGTGCGCGTCCTTGAGGAAGCTCGTCCACGTGTACGACGTGTGCGGCGACTCCACGCGGCGGAAGGCGACCATCACCAGCGCGTCGCTCTCACTCCAGCCCTCCGCGAGGCGAGCGAAGCGCGCGTCCGTGCCCCAGTAGCCGGAGAGCTCGCGCGCCGATTGGACGAGGACGAAGGCGTTGATCGCGATCGCCGCCGCCGCCACGCCAGCGCGCGCGACGCGCGGCCCGACGCGCGACAGGCCCACGCCGGCGAGCGCGAGGAGCGACGGGATCGCCGCGTGGTAGAAGCGCGCGCCGAAGCACGTGCCGGCGTACCAGTAGAGCGCGTAGAGCACGATCGAGATCAGCACGGGCGCGCCGGCTGCGAGGACGAGGCGCCGGCGCCTCTTCGCGCGCGCGATCGCCCACGCGGTGAGCAGGAACGCCGCGGGGCCGCCCCCGGCGAGCAGGAGCCAGGCGGTGACGTTGTCGCCGGTGTTGCTCGCGGCGTTCGCGAGATCGTGGCGCGCGTTCGCGACGCCGCGGTCGCAGGCGTGTCCGAAGCCGAGCGCGTTGCATCCGGGGCCGAACGTGTAGAACGGATCGTCGAGCGGCGGCGCGTGCTCGTCGAAGAACGCCGTCTGCGGGAAGCGCGTCGCCGAGCCGGTCAGGCGATGGTTGTAGGCTGCAAGTAATCCAAGCGC
>SXGT01458855.1_pt1 | contig 27092 bp, 17 predicted proteins | sample 3176221 | NCBI WGS metagenome assembly SXGT01 (sample SAMN11356862, study PRJNA531348) | freshwater metagenome | isolation source: freshwater sample F1-120 | place: China: Fuxian Lake, Yuxi | collected 2017-12-25
CATCCCTGACAGCTACGTGCACCGCATCGGCCGCACTGCGCGCGCGGGGGCGGAAGGCATGGCGGTGTCGTTCTGCGCGGTCGACGAGCGGCCGTATCTGCGCGACATCGAGCGGTTGATTCGCCAGTCGGTGCCGGTGGCCGACGCCGGGCCGCTGCGGTCGTCGGTGCCGATGGGGCGGTCGGCCGCGCCGGCTTCGCAAGGGCAGGGGCAGCGCCCGGGCGGCCAGAGCGCACACCCGCGGTCGCACACCAGTCCGCGTCCGCAGCACGACAACCAGCGGCCTGCGCAGCCGTCGCAGGGCCACGGTCAGCGGCGGCATGGCGCGGCGAGCGGCAGCGGGCGCGATGGCCAAAGTCAAGGTCAGCGCCAGGGCCAGGGCCAGGGCCAGCGCTCGGGACAGCAGCGTCCTAGCCACGCTCAGGGTCAGCCGGCACCGCGCTCGACACACGATGTGATGCAGCGCGGTTTTCGCGGCGCGGAGGCTGAGCGCGACGAAGGCTTGCCGGTGCGCGCGGACTTGTGGTTTTCCTAGGCGGCTTCGGAACCCAAGCGGAGCGGCCGGGTCCGGCCTGGGACCGCGGACGTCCTCGTCCGCCTGCTGAGCACCATGGCGGCAACCGGCCGCTGTCAAGCGAAAGCCACTGCGGCCGCGGCGGGCAATAGGACCATAGACAACGCCCGCCCCAGGCCATACCTTTGCCGCCCGCGGCCGAGTTCGCCGCCCACGGACCCCTTGCATGTGCGGCATTGTCGGCGTCGCCGGCCCCCAAGCCACCGACCTCGCACGCGGCTGGATGGACGGCGCCTTGCAGGCGTTGCGCCACCGTGGCCCAGATGCTCAAGCCATCGCGCGCCTGGACGGCGCCGCGCTTGGTCATGCCCGGCTATCGATCATCGACCTGTCGCCGGCCGGCGCGCAGCCGATGACCTCCGCCAGCGGTCGCACCGTCATCGCGTATAACGGTGAGGTCTACAACACCGCAGAGTTGCGTCGAAAACTCGGACCAATGCCGCTGCGCGGCCACAGCGACACCGAACTGGTGTTGGAGCGCATGGAGCGCGACGGCCTCGCCGCGCTGCCAGAGTTGAACGGCATGTTTGCGCTGGCGCTGTGGCAAAGCGAGGAGCGCAAGCTGGTCCTGGCTCGCGATCGCACCGGCATCAAGCCGCTGTACGTCGCTGAGTTGCCCGGCGCGGTGGCGTTTTGCAGTGAACTGCGCCCGCTGATGACGCTGCCTGGCTTGGACTGCCGCATCGACCCGGCGGCGCTGCAGCTCTACCTGGCGCTGGGGATGGTGCCGGCGCCGTACTCGCTTTGGCTGGGCGTTCGTCAGCTGCTCCCCGGCGAGGTGTGGACGGTCGACGCCGAGGCGCGCATCGCACGAACGCGGTTGGCTGAGCCAATTGGCGCCTGGCACCCTGCGGCACCGGCGAGCGACCCCGATGACTTGCCCGCGCTATTACAGACTTGCGTCGCGGACCAGCTTGTAGCTGATGTGCCCGTAGGCGTGCTGCTGTCGGGCGGCGTGGACTCGTCGCTGGTCGCCGCCGCCGCCGCGCGCACTGTCGGCAAGGTCCGGACGTTTTCGGTGGTGCACGCCGACCCGCGCTACGACGAACGCAAAGCCGCGCGAGCCGTTGCTGAGCACATCGGCAGCGATCACGTCGAGCTCGAGCTGCCCGCCGCCGGCCTGACCGAGTCGGAATTGGACGAGTTGGTCGATCACCATGGCGATCCGTTTGCAGACAGCTCGTCGCTACCCACCCGACGGCTGGCGCGGCTGGTGCGCCGCCATGTCACCGTGGCGTTGTCGGGTGACGGCGGTGACGAGCTGTTCGCTGGCTATCCGCGCTACCGCGAGAACGGCTGGGTGTCCACCGCGGCGCAACTCGGGCACCAGGCGACGGCTGCAATGGGCAACGCGGCCACGACCGTCAATCGCCGCGCTGGCGCCAACCAGACCGTGCGCGGCAAGCTGCGCCGCGTCGCGCGCTTGTTCGACCTGGCCAGCCGTCCAACGGCAGAGCGTGCAGTCGGCACGCTGACCTTCTTTTGGCCGAACGAGACGCGGCGGCTGCTCCGCCCGGCGTTTCACGGTCCGGCGGACGGGCTGGCCGCGCTCATCCGCGACCGCGCTGCTGCTGGCCTCGACCCCACTCTGGCCGAAGGTTGCCACCGCCTGGAACAGCGCCTGGTACTGCCCGACGACATGCTGGTCAAAGTCGACCGCATGACCATGGCTGAGTCGCTGGAAATCCGGCCGCCATTGCTCGACAACCGTATGGTGGCATTTGCTCAGAGGTTGCCGCTGCGGCACAAGCTGCACCGGGGCGAGGGCAAGGTGGCGCTCAAGGCCCTGGCGCGGCAGTGGGTCCCGCCGTGGGTGGTCGATCGCCCCAAGCAGGGCTTCGCCGTGCCGCTGCTTGCCTTTGGTGGCGCCGTCCTACAAGACCGCACGCGCTGGGCGCTGCAAGGCCACGACTCGCCATTGCGGACGCTGTTCGAGCCCTCCGCGCTGCTGCGACTACAGGCCGAGTTTGCCCAACAGGGCGAAGGCTGGCAGCCGGAGGACTCGCCGTATCGGCGGGCGCACCGCCAATGGACGTTGGTGCTGCTTGCGACCGCATTACAGCGCAGAGGTTGGCAACCGTGAGCAACCCTGGCCTGCGCGTTGCGCTGTGGGCACCGGTGCCGCCGCCCATGGGCGGCATTGCCCGTTGGACGATGCAGTACCTTGATGCAGCGCCGCGCCACGGCTTGGACCTGCGGTTGGTCAACATCGCGCCGCCGGTGGACGAATTCAGTGAGCGCTCTGCGTTTCGCTGGGACCGGGTATTGCACGCAGGCAACTGTTTGGGTCAACTTTCGACGCTGCTGGCCCGCCGACAAGTCGATGTCGCGCACCTGACGACGTCGCTGTTTTGGGCCACGCCGCGCGAAGCAGCAGCAATTGCGCTGTGCCGGGCAACGGGCGTACCGAGCATCTTGCATATCCGTGGCTCCAACCAGTACATCGCCTGGCGCAAAGTGCTGCCAGCCTGGAAGCGGCGCAGCCTTGACGCCACCCTGCGTGGCGCGGCCAGTGTGCTGGTGCTGTCAGCCGAACTGGAAGACTACTTGCACGCTGAAGTGCCTGGCGCTCGCGTCGACCGCATTGGCAACTTCGTGTCCGAGCCGATAGCGAGGCAGTCCAGCCCGGTCTTGCCGCCCAAACGCCTGCTGCGGGTACTGTTTGTCGGCGCAGTGACACCGCTCAAGGGCGTCGGCGAACTCGCACGCGCGGTCCTCGGCCTGCCACAGTGCGAACTGGTGCTTGTCGGCGCGCCAGCCCCCGCCATCGACCTGCAAGCAGAGCGCGCCATGCACGCGGCGCTGGCCGCCCTGCGCGCTACCGGCCGCTTGACTGAGATGGGTGCGCTGCCTGCAGATCACACGCTCAAGGCCTATCACGAAGCGGATGTGTTCTGTCTGCCCACCCATCGCGAGGGCCTGCCCAATGTGCTGCTCGAGGCCATGGTAGCGGGGCTACCTGCCGTGGTCACGCCAGTCGGGGCCATCCCCGAGGTCGTGGCCCCCGACCTGGCAGAAGTCGTGGCGGTCGGCGATGCGGATGGCTTGCGCAACGCGCTGGGCAGACTGGCCGACAACCCGCAGCGCCGCAGCGACCTGGGCCGGCGTGGCCGGGATAGCGTGCGGCGTCGCTACGGCGTTGATGGTGTCATCGGCCAATATCTGGCGCTGTACCGGGATCTGCTCGGCCGGTAGCCTCACTGGGCCTACGGCGCGACCGGCACCTTTGCGCCGCACTTAAGCATCTCGGCGCCCCAATAGGGATTGCCCATCTCATCGCCGAGCTGCAGCCACTTCTGGTAGGTCTTGGCCATCGGACAGCGGTAGCACACCACGCCGCCCGCGACGCCCTTGTCGGTCGCGACCAGCCCGATGAGCGCACGCGACAGCTCGCCAAACACCATCCGCGCGGTCGCGATATCCGAACTGGCGGCCACCTTGTTGGCAGCAGCCACCATCGCGTCGATGTCAGCGGCCTTGTCGACGTGCTCAGCCTTCATGGCAGCCAGCCTAGTGGCGGTTGCGGGCGCGGCGGCCTTGGCGGCGGCCAGGTCGTCTGCCGCCAGCGCCTTGCGCATCGGGGCGTAGCCGTTGAGGCCTTCAACCAACGCCTTAGCTTTGGGCGTGTCGGCGACGATGGCCGCTGGCGTCGCCGATCCGGGGGCCGGGTCGGGCTTTTCGCCGACAGGCGTCGGGTGTTCCGGGCCATTGCCAGCCGCGGCGCTCTGCTTGGCACACGACAATAGCGCGATAGAAAACAGCGCAGTCACAAGGTGAACTGCCACGACGGAGAGACGAATTGATGTGGACATGACGAACCTCACAGGAAAAAGTGGCGACGTCGCGCCATCAGGTGGACGGACTTTGCGGCGCCTGCCACGCCCGCAAGCGCAAGCTGTTGGCCACCACGCAAACGGACGACATCGCCATCGCAGCGCTCGCCAGCATCGGCGACGGCAGGCTGTGGGTCCAGGGATAGAGGACGCCAGCGGCAAATGGCATCGCAAGGGCATTATAGCCGAACGCCCACAGCAGGTTCTGGCGCAAGATGCGATCGGTCGCCTTGGCCAAGAGGATGGCATCGGGTACGGTGCCGAGGTCCGGACGCAGCAGCGCAAGGTCAGCTTGTCCAGCTGCAACCGCACTGCCATCGCCAATCGCAAAGGCGACGTCAGCAGCCGCCAGCGCCGTGGCGTCGTTGGTGCCATCGCCGACGACGGCGACCACGTGACCGTCGCTGCGCAGATCGGTGACCCAGTCGACTTTGTGGTCGGGCAGCAGGTCGCCTGCGGCTTTGTCCAGCCCGAGAGCTGCCGCCACCGGGCGCGCGCTCGCGTCGCGGTCACCACTGGCCAACAGAGTCAGCACACCCATGGCCCGCAGACGCTGCACCGCCGCCGCCGCGGAAGGTCGCACGGTATCCGTCAACTGCGCGCCACCCACGATGGCGCCGTCGGCCGCAACGAACACCAGCGCACCCGGCAAAGCTTGCGCGTTGGCCACACCTGCACGGACTTCAAGTCGCTGGGCCTCCAGCGCGGCCACCTCGGAAACCCAGGGCAGGGCACCCACACGCCAGCGTTTGCCTGCGACTGTTGCCTCAATGCCCCTGCCGGCGACCGAATGCACGTCGAGGTTGTCTGTGGCGCAGGACGCGGCTTCGCCTTGCAGGTGCCGAGCCAGCGCCTGAGAAAGGGGATGTGTCGAGTGTCGCACCAGCGCCGCCACGGTCGCCCAGCCGTGCACGCTGTCGTCGCCCCACCACCACGAGGCTTCGACATGCGGTTTGCCGGTCGTCAGCGTGCCGGTCGTGTCGAACACCACGGCCGAAATGCGACCCGCCCGCTCTAGCGCGACACCGCTGCGAATGAGCAAGCCTCGGCGGGCCGCGACGCCAGTCGCCACCATGACCGCCGTCGGCACGGCCAGCCCCATCGCACACGGACATGCCACGATGATGACACTGGCGGCGACGGACAGCGCAGCGCCCCAGCCGTGCTCTGCGGGGAGCGCAAGCCACGCAAAAGCCGCAAGCAGCGCGACGCCCAGGACCAGCGGCGTAAACAGGCTGGCTGCCCGATCGGCGGCGCGCTGTAGCGCAGGCTTGGACAGCATCGCAGTCTCGGTCGCGGCAATGATGGCCGCAAGCGCGCTTTGCTCGCCGAGCGCCGTCGCCTGCACGACCAGCGAACCATCGACAACGGCAGTACCGCCAAGCACTCGGTCGCCCACACTGCGCGCGACCGGCAGCGACTCGCCGGTCATCATCGACTCGTCCACGGCGCTCTGGCCCTGGACCACCGTTCCATCGCAAGGCACCTGCGCACCGGCTGCCACGCGCACCCGGTCGCCCGGCCGCAACTCGGTCACCGGGACCTCAAGTTCTATGCCAGAGGTGATGCGCAAAGCCGTCTTGGGCTGCAGCCGCACCAAAGCGTCGAGTCCCTGGCGGGTGCGCGCTCGCGCCTCGCCCTCGAGCCAACGGCCCAACAACACGAAACCCGGCACCCACGGCACAGCGTCATACCAGACCTGCGCCTGCAACCCTTGCTCGACAAACAGCTGTGGCCATGCGGTCGCCACCAGACACATCGCCCACGCGGCCCCAATGCCGAGCGCCACCAGCGTGTTCATGTCGGTTGCGCGACGATGTACCGCGAGCAGGGCCGCAACAAAGAAACGCCGCGCAGGAAACAGCACTACCGACGTACACAGGGCGAACAGCGCCCAGCGCAGCACGAACGGATCGACCTGCCACAGCTGCGGCACCACGCCCGCGAGCGTATCGGCAGCAGCCATCATGGCACGATCCAGCGGGTCCGCGCTGTGCGTATGTGGCATCAACGGCAGTGATCCCACCATGGTCACCACGCCCACGGCCAGACACCAGGCAATCGCCCCGCGTGCGGGCGTTTCCGAATCTGTCCCGCCAGCATGTGGACTGGCCTGCCGCTCTGCGGACGACCTGTCAATCGAACTGCCCGTGTAGCCTGCCCCCGCCACAGCCGCGATCAGTTGGGTCTCGGTGACATCGGCGCCCGCGGCAAGCTCCACGCGCGCCGACTCGAGCACGAGGCTGACACTGGCGCCCTGCACGCCCGCGACTTGCGCCAGCGCCGACTCGACATTGCGCACGCAAGCGGCACAGGTCATGCCGGCAATGCGCAAGCGCACAGCGCGACCGCCAGTCGCTGCGTTGGGCGCGGCCGGCGGGTCGGGACCGGACGGCGGTCGCGGACTCGCAGGGTCGTCGTCGTCGTTTTCTGCGGGCTCTTGCCCCACCAACTCGGCCTCGTAGCCAGCACCCTGCACGGCTTGCACCAAGTCATCGGCGGAGACTGCGCCGCTGTGTGCGATTTGGGCAGAAGCTTCGCTGGCAGACGCTGCCGCGGACTGCACGCCTGGCACCGCTTGAAGCGCCTTGACGACCCGGCCCTCGCAGTGGCCGCAAGACATGCCGGCGACGCGCAGCGTGGTGGTATTGTGGACGGTTTGCATCTTACGCTCGCGTTCGCGCGACCAACCATGCGCGCCGGACGCCAAGGTAGCACAACGAATTGCGCTGCCAACGGCGTGGCGCGCGAGGATGCATGGCTGTGACAAACTGGCGGGGCAAGGCACCCTGGCCGGCGCTTCCTTTCCAGCGGCTGATGGCCTACAAACCACGGCCGTGCCCGCCGAAGGGCCGCCGCGAGCCGCACACGATGACGCCGATTCCCGCTGTTCTGCACCAGCATCTGGGCCAGGCCCCCGTACTGCTCGTCGCCCCGCACACGGTGGCGCCGCTCTTGCCGGCCAGCAGCCTGGTGCGCGACGACCCGCAAACGCAAGCCGAATTTGCAGCGCACGTCGCTGAATGGCACGACGTGGGCAGCGCCGAGATGCTGACGGCCGCGGCTGCGGCGCTCGACGCCACCGCGCTGTGCAATGCGCTACCGCGCGGACTGCTCGACCTGAACCGCGGCTGGCGCGGCCGGGTTGAGGCCAAAGAGACGCTGTTTGGCAAGGGTGCGGTCGACGGTACTGTGGCGCCATGGCTGATTCCCCAAGCGCGTGAAACGCTGCAGCAATGCCACCGGCAGGCGCACGACGCGGTCCGCCGCGCCGCACAAGGCCTGCGCGGCCTTGTCGAGTTGCACAGCTACGGCGAGCTCGGCTCGACCTATGACCGGCTCAACGGCGGCAGACCGGTGCGGCGACCCAAGACCGCGATTGTCGACGCCACGCCGTGGGCCAGTGCGTTTCCGGTTGGGCTCGCCAAACTGGTGCCGGGCGACTTGCGCGGCGCACCGTGGCCACTGTGCAACGCGGTAGCCGGTGCGCTGTCGGCCGCAGACCTGAGCCCGGGTCCGCATCCCTATCCGACCCAAGGTCCCTGGACGCTGTCGATGCGGTTTGTCGCCGACCGCTGGTTTCAGTGGCTTGGCGACATCGGCCAATTGCCCAAAGCGACGGCGGCGCGGCTCTCGGACCTGGCGTGGACCGATGAACAGCATCCCGACCTCGATGCCGCGCTGGTCGGCGAGTTCGCCGAGGATCTGGCAGGCCTGCCTGAACTGGCGCAAGTCACGTTGGCATGGTCCGGCGATGCCAGTGACCTCGGAGCGCGCTTCTTGCGCGAAACCGGCACCTTCGGCACGACTGTAGAGATCCGGCTTGACCTGGCGCCGCGGGCGGACGCGGCGGGCCGGGCCGTGGCTGCGGGCCTGCAGCAGTTCCTGGCAACTGGCACTTGATGATGATCGGCGCCAAATCTGCGCTTTGACCCCTGTGCGGCGCTATGGGACCATCCCCTGCCCGCATACAGCGAGCCTGACCGTGACCTTGCGCAACGACCCCTCTCAGACCTGGACCATTGCGCTGCCATCGGTGCGTCAGTGCAGCAACATGACGCGCGCCGAGATGCAGGCCGCCATCCGCAACGGCAGCCTGACCGGCGCCACCTTGGTCTGGCGCAAAGACGAGTCCGACTGGGTGCAAGCTAATGCGATCGCCGACATCGCGCTGTTGCTCGCCACCGAAGTGCGCGACGTCGATCCGCTTGCCGACGCGGACGAAGGCCCCAACCAGCGCACAGGCCGCAACCGCGCGCGGCACGCCACCAGCAGCGGACACTTTCGCAAGCTGGTGCAGCGCAACGCGACGCCGCGCAAGCCGCCGCCGCCGATGGCCTCGCCCGATGCGGTGCGCACCGCAGAAGCAGACTTGGACGAAATCGCCGTGCGTCTCGCGCAGGCCGACGTTGCCCGTCGCAAGAAATCGACCGCCAACCGACCCGTGGCCGCCCCGCGGACGCTGCACAGCAACCCGACGATTGACGCACCCGTCCCAAAGACGGTGCCCGCCGCGCCGCATCGACTGGCGTTGGCTGGCTGGCTGGTCGCGGTAGGTCTGGCCGGCGGCTGGTTGTGGCATTCGCGGCAGGCGCCTGCATCGCCACCGCCTAAGCCTGCTGCGGCGCCTGTTGCCGACCCCGCGCCGAAACCGCCAACGCCGTCGGTCGCCGCCCAGCCGGCCGAACCCGCATCTGCTACCACCGATGCAGGCGATGGCGGCTGGATAGCCGCTGTCGTCGCAAGCGTGCCCGGTGTGCGGGTCAGCGCCGACCGCGCTGCTGCTGCGCTCGACAGGACGGCGCTGGTCCCGGCCGCGACCGTCGGTGCCTGGCGACGCGTAGGCACGCAGTTGGTCGAGCGCCGCAACGGCCAGCCGCCAGCCCCGCGAGGCGCGACTATGGACGTGTGGTTGACGCTGGCCGGTGAGCCGGGCGGCAGTCAGACCCTGGCCCGCATCGGTCGCGCGCCGAGCCCACAAGGTGAGGGCGAGGTTAGTGTCATGGGTCGGCGAGTCGTCGGACCCCGCGGCGAATTGGCCTGGGCGGTGCACGCCGCTGCCACCTCAGCAACGGGCCCCTTGGCAGCAGCCGACCCGCCGGAACCGTTGCTGGTGACCGCACCATGGCAGCGCGCGCGCACCCTTGCCGATGGCGAACGCGCCGCTGAGCGCTTGGAGCCCACTGGGCTTGCGGACGTGACTGTGGCCGGCACGACCCACCGCGACGCGCTGCACCTGTATGGGCGCCGCACCTGGCTCGGCCCCGACGGCGACGTGTTGGTGCGCCACACCCACTCTTGGTGGGCAGCCGGCGTCGGAATGGTCTTGCTGGCTGTGTCGGTTGAACACGACGGCCGCTGCCCGTCACCGGACGGCTGCGAGACGTGGATCGAACTGCTGGTTGACCAGGGCAAGGTCGCGACGCCGGAACCTGGTGTGGCAGGCGCCGATGGCGTTGTTTCGGACGTCAGCGCGGCAGCAATGACTGAACTGTCGCTGCTTTTGCCAAGAACACGCGAAGCGATAAATGACGTTCTGGCAGGAAAAGCCGCGCAGTAAAAAGACTGCGAGCTGAACTTCATTACACGTCTGCCCAGCGCCTGGCCGGGTGATACTAGCCGATCACTTCGCCGAGTTCTCGCTCAATGTCCTGGCACTGGCGCTGCACCGCCGTCAGCCGTGGTCCACCACCGCGCTTGGCCAGGTAGCTTGCGTACGACCGCAGCCCCTGAATGCAATGCACCAGATCGCCCATGGTGCGCAAAGTCTGCAATCCAGCGTCGAAATCGGCAGTACATGCGTGGTTCAACGCCGCAGCCCCGGCGCCACCCTCGGTCAGCACCCGACTGCCAAGCACGCAACCCCGAATCAAGCGGGCGCGCGCCACGGCGTGACCGGCGCCAGAGGTCTTGACCACATCGACCGCCCGGTCCGCGTCGCGGCTGGCACAGTCGAGGTCGCCATCTTCCAGTGCCAACGACGCCTGCACCCGATACCAGGCTGACCACATTTCGGGATCCGCCACCTCGCGTGCCAATTCGAGCGTCCCAGCCATCGCCGACCGCGCAAGATCGACTTCGCCGTGCAAGGCGCAGGCTTCTGCTTTGGACAGGGCGACTTCCAACTGCCTTCTGTGGTCGCCGACCTCGTGCGCCAACCGCGCGGCCTTGTCCCACAACGCGCAAGCCAGGGTGAACTCGCCGGACGCCAGGGCCAGGTCACCTGCCGCAAGTCCAACCTCGGCCTTGATCCAGCGATCGGGCGCCTGGTCGGCGATGTTCTGCGCCTCCTGCATCGCCTCGGCGCCATCGCGCAGGTGGCCGCGGCTCAGGTGGACGCGGGCAATCTGGCACTGCGCACGGGCGACGGCGTTCTTGTCCTTGCCGCGCCGTCGCAGCACCAGCGCCTTGAGAAAGTGCTGCAAGGCCACTTTGTAGGCGTCCGTCGTTCCACGCGCGATGTGGACACGGCCGACCTCGTCGCTGACGTCCGCCACCCAACGATGGGCGCCGAGCGCGCCGAAGTGCTCGTGGGCTGCGTCGAGATTGTCGAGCGCCGCGTCATAGTCGCCGAGCAGGCGCGCAACCTGCGACAGGCGCAGTCGGACGATGCCGCAGCGCTCGTCGTCATCCGCGCAGCGCCCCAGGTGCAGCGCCTCGAGCAGCACGGCCTGAGCATCGGCATGGCGGCTCAGACGCAACAATCCGCCGCCCAAGGCCACCCGCAAGTCGCAGGCAACGGCCGCGCGGTCGGTGCCACTGAGGGCGCGCCCCCGCGCAAACAGGGCAAGTGCGCGGTGCAAGTGCCCTGCCGATCGAGCCACGGTTCCAGCGTGCAGCCAGGCCGCCGCCGCGCCCGCCTCGTCGCCACCGGCCGCACACAGCTCGCCATGTCGGACCGCCAGCGCAACATCGTCTGCGGGCAGTCGCGCGCCCAGCCACTGCCCCGCCAAGCGCGCCATTGCGCGCCGTCGGTCTTCGGAAACCGTGCCAAGCATCGCTGGACCCTCGGCCGCAGGCGTGACCCGAAACTCGTAGTCACCCTCGACCCGACTGTCATCGGCAAACACAACCAGGTCGAGCGCCATCAGTTGCAGCAGTTGCCCTTTGAGGCGTGAGCGGTCAGCTGCGGAGCCACTGTCGGTCGGATCACTGCGCAGGCCGCGCAACACCGCGAGCGTGCCGCCCAGCCACGCCACCTCGCCAAACACCGCCGCTGCGGTCAACACCGCGCGCAAGTCGGGTGGCAAGCCCAACAACTTGGGCGTCAGTGGTCCTGAAGCCAGCCCGGCCAGCACTGCGGTCGTCGCAAGTGGGGCAGACACCGATGGGTCACCGGCGCCAACCCAGCGCCACGCACCTTGCACATTCGCCAGCTCTCCGGCGGCGGCGCGCTCGGTCAGGGCGTCGCGTAGGTGGGCTGGCGAGCCGTGCGCAGCTTCGACCAGCGCCGCGCGCAGACCGGCCGGCGCGCCCCGCACCCGGTGCAGCCATGTCGTCGCTTCGCGCTCCAGGTCGCCGGGACTCAGGGTGCCCACCGCGATGCAGATCGCAGCGCCAGGGCGCGAAGGCGCGGCCCGCGACTCGACGACCACCGCCAGCGACTCTGCGGCGCCCAGCTTGGCCATACCGGTCAGCAGGTGGCTGACTTCGCGGACTTGCGCCGGCTCTGCGCTCAGCTGGACGACCAGTGGCTCATCGCGCGCCAGCCGCGCCAGCAGCGCGACCACCATGTCGGCACCCTGGTTGTCTTTAGGCTCGGCTAGGAGCATGTGTTCAGGCTCTGCCGGTTGCCGCAGCGCAAGCAGGCCCGCGATCTGCGGCGCCAGCGCCAGTGCAAGCTCGGGGCCGCCCCAGCCGGCCACGCGCCGAACGATAGCGGCGTAGGCATCGGGCAACCTGCGCTCGCCCTGACCCAAGACCCGCAGCAACAGGCGACCTGCGAGCGTTGGCGGCGCAGTTCCGTCCGCCGCCGGCACTTCAACCCAGGCAAACGTGCCTTGTGCGCCGCGCAGCAAGTCGCGAACGTGTCGGGCTAGCCGCGTTTTGCCGGTACCGGGGCCGCCGTGTAGCCACACCGCACGAAAGCCGCCTTCGTTGAGCGCCTGCTGCAGCGCCGCGTAGAGCTCGGCGACCGCGTCGCGGCGCCCGCAAAATGGTGGGTCAAGAGCGAACAGGAGCGCCGGATCGCGTCCAGCAGCCAGCGCGGCACCAGGCGTCTCGGCCAGCGCCGGTTGCACCCGCTGCAAGTCGCCGACCTCGGCAGAGCGCGCGGCTGGCGAGTCGATGTTGACCCGCGGCGCCAGCAAGGTCGTCCAGGTGGTGGCGTGCCAATCCAGCGCGTCCGCCTGGAAAGCGGGCAATAGCGCACCCGATTCGAACGCAGCGGCGCGCCGAAACGACTGCGATGCGGCAGATGCTGGACGCGGTGCGTTAGCCATGGACTTCCTACGCGGAGGGGCCGGTCGGTGGCAGGTTGGGTGCAGGGGGCAGGGCGAACACGCTGGAGTCGGCGCTGTGGTACCGCACCAGGGCACGCAAGGCGAGCTTTAGCTCCTCGTCACAAGCCTGGAGCTCGGCAGGCACCTGATCGGCCAGGCGCGCGCGCGCAGCATTTTCGAGCTTGCTCAGCGCCTGAGCCAGCCGGCGTGCACCGACGCTGCTGGCGGTGCCGCGGTTGCGGTGCGCCAGCCCCGCGAGCTGGCCCAGGTCGCGGGCCGCGGCATGCAACTCGCTCTGCGTCTCCGCCGCCGCCTCTTCGAACAAGCCGATGACCATCTGCACGACTTCGCGGCCGCCCGCGCGCTTGAGGTCGGCGAGCACGCCCGCGTCGATGGTCGGCGTCTCCAGCGGCGGACGCACGGTGGCAAATGCCCCTGACTCTGCGCGCTGCGCTTGCGGAAGGCGACGTAGCACCGCATGGCGGAGGTCGTCCGCGTGCAGCGGTTTAAGCAACACCTCGTCCATCCCGGCATCGCGACACTGGGCATGGTCGTCGGGCAGCACGCTGGCGGTAACCGCCAGAATCGGCACCTGGCCGGCCTTGCCCGGCAGCGCCCGAATCTGCCGCGCGGCGCCGTAGCCATCCAGACGCGGCATCTGGCAGTCGAGCAGCACGACGTCATACTGCTGTTGCGCCGCTTTGGCCACCGCCGCCTCGCCGTCCGCGACAATGTCGACGGAAACGCCCAGGGTCTCAAGAATCCGCGCCGCAATGACCTGGTTAATCCGGTTGTCTTCGGCAACCAGCACCCGGCCACCGTGCGCAGCACTTGGTGTTTCGGCCTTCGCAGCCTCAGCAACTGGGGCCATGGCGCGCGGCAGCGGTGCCTCGAACCAGAACGTCGAGCCAAGGCCAGGCTGGCTGGTGCAGCCGATCGATCCCCCCATGGACTCTACCAGTTGCTTGCAGATTGCCAATCCAAGGCCGGTGCCGCCATACACGCGCGTCGTCGAGCTGTCGGCCTGCCCGAATGGCTCAAAGATGCGGGCCATGGCTGCGGGTTCGATGCCAATGCCGGTGTCTTGCACTTCGACGCGCAGTTGCACGCAACCGTCCGGCGCGGCCTGGGTCCGCGCACCCAACGTTACGCCGCCGCGATGCGTGAACTTGGCGGCATTGCTGAGCAAGTTTACCGCAACTTGCCGAATCCGCAGGGCATCGCCGCGCAGGTGACGCTCCAAGTCTGCCGGCAGTTTCATCTGCATGTCGAGGCCGCGATCGCGAGCCGCCATGGCCACAAGCTCAAATGCTTCTCGAAGATTCTCTGCAATATCGAAATCTGAGACTTCAAGTTCCAGGCGGTTCGCCTCGATTTTACTGAAGTCCAGTACATCATTGATGACCGAAAGCAGCAACTCACCGGAACCCAGCACCATCTCAAGGTATTGGCGCTGTTCCCCGTTGAGCGGCGTTTCGGCAAGCACTTGGGCCATGCCCAGGACGCCATGCATCGGCGTGCGGATCTCGTGGCTCATGCGGGCTAGAAATGCGCTCTTGGCCTGATTGGCGGCGTCGGCGACTTCGCGGGCCTCGTCGGCAATTCGGCGGGCCTCGTCAGCTGCGCGCCGGGCCTCGTCGGCGGTCTGGCGCGCGGCATCAAGCTCAATTTCACGCTGCCTGCGCGCAGCAACTTCGCGATCGAGTGCTGCCTGCAAGTCGCGCAAGCGACCGACGACCGCGCCCACTAGTGGCAGCGCCAGCGCCGTGGCCAGGCCACCTGCCGTCGCAAGGCTGTCGATGCCGTTGTAGTATAGCGCAGTGATCACGCAGGCGGTCGCAACGGTCAACCCGGGCGCCAGTCCGCGCGACGATGCGACTGCGAGCACTGCGAGGATGCCGAGCGAATCTGCGCCGGGACCCAGGGCAGCGCGCAGCCAGCCAAATGCAGCGACGTAGCCGGCGCCTATGACCAAGGCCAGGGCCCACGTCCAGGCCATCGACTACTCCGGCGCCGAGGGCGCCACACCCGCGCGCCGCAGTATCTCGGGGACGCGATAGAGTTCCGTCGCCTTGTCCAAGGTCCATGCACGCTGGAGCTGCGCCGCGCCCGAGCGCAACTTGTCGGTCGCGACGCTGGTACACAGCACTACAGCACCATCGTAGCCCGCCCGCCGCGCTGCCGTAATCATCGATAGACCGTCAAGGCCCGGCATCAGCAGGTCGGCGACAATCGCGTCTGGCGGCGGGTGGTCGCGCAGCCATTGGACCGCCTCCAGGCCATCGTTGACGGCGTCGCAGTCGCAGCCTGCAGCGCGGACCAGTCCCGACACCAACCCGCGCAGTACCTTGTCGTCATCAACTACCAGTACGACCCCGGACTTGCGCCCCACCGGTCTGCGCAGTGGCGGCAGCGGCGGATCAATCGGAACGGTGATTTGGGCAACGACCTCAGGTGCCAGGAAAAAGCGCGCCCAGGCCTTCTCCGCAGCCGGCAGCACGACTTCGAAAGCACTGCGCATCTCTGCAACGGTCTGCCAGCGTTGTGCCGGTTCGCGTGCGATCGACGTCATCAAGAACTCTTCCAGTTCCGGGGGCACCCACACGCCGCCCGCAAGGCGCGTCGGCTGGACCGGCTGGGTCGTGGTCATGACCCGAAGCAGGTCGTCGATGGTCATCGCGTGGTACGGCATTTCGCCAGCGAACAGTTCGTAGAGCACGACGCCCAGACCGTACAGGTCGGCGCGCGCATCGACGGTCTTGCCGGTGAGCGCTTCGGGCGCCATGGTCGCCACGCTGCCGAACACCCGCGATGCCGTGCTGCGGTAGTTGCCGCGGCCGACGCTGCTGCCCGTCTGCGCCAGCATCGGCTGGGTCAAACGCGCAAGGCCGAAATCGAGCAGCTTGACGCAAAAGCCCTCCGGCCGGCTGGGCTCGGTCGCCAGGAAGATGTTCTCGACCTTGACGTCACGGTGGACGACCCCCTGGCGATGGGCAAGGTCTAGCGCGGACAGGGTCTGCTCGGCAATGGCGGCGATTTCGAGGATCGAGAAGCGTCGGCCGACGTCCAGGGCCTTGCCCACGTCCGATCCCGCCAGGAACTCCATGGCCATGTAGTAGCCCAGATCCGGCTGCAGACCGTGGACCAGGATGCGCACGATGTGCGGGTGCTGCAGCACCGCCAATGCGGTGACCTCCTGTTGAAAGCGGCCGACCATGTCCGGGTCGACTGCACGACTGGCATACAAGACCTTGACGGCTGCGGCCATCGGCATGCGCAGGTGCTGGGCGCGGTAGACGGCGCCAAAGCCGCCAGAACCCAAGCGATCAGTCAGACAGTAGGTGCCTCCGGCGACCTTGCCGATCAGCGGATCTGCACTGACCACATCGGCGAGCGCAACGCCGTCTTGACTGCAAAATCGCAATGTGTCGGGGTAATGCGTGTGGCACGACGGGCAGACCTTCACGCTGTCACTCCGATAGCAAGCGGCTGGAACGCTCCGCGGGAAGGCGGCAGCGCACGCCGCGGAGGAGCGGCGAGGCTACGCGTTGGCGGGTTTGGGGTCAACTGCACGTAGGACACGACCACCATGCCGCCGAACGTTCGTGACATTGACGGCATATCGGGGCATCTACACCCCACCGAGGCGCCGGCTAGGACAACTGTTTTTGCGCAGGCGTTTTCAATCTGCCGGTGATTGGCAAATATAAAGATTGGCCGCAGCTTTTCTTGCTGTGGCCGTTGGAGGCCGGATGATCGTCTACCTGAACGAAAATGTCTGGCGCAACACGATCGGCCGCGCGGCGATGACGGCCTTGCTGTTGTCGCTTGGTTTGCCTGTCGTCGCATGTGACAACTTTGGCAGGGGCAGCGACGGTAGCGGCTCGGGCGATTCTGGCGGCAAAGGCGCCGTGCCGTGCCAGGGTGACAGCGACTGCCAGCAAGGCTGGAAGTGCAAGCAGGTCGCCGACAGCGGCAAGTTCTGCGCGCCCAAGAAGTGGAGCGCCAGCGACGACGACCCGGCCGAATGCGACCCCGCACCCGAGCGCTGCAACGGCACCGACGACGACTGTGACGGCCAGACCGACGAAGGGTTCCTGGAGAATTGCGACGACGACGACGCCTGCAATGGCACGGAGAAATGCGCCAAGGGCGAGTGCGTCAACGGTCAACCGCCGAACTGCGACGACGGCCAGTGGTGCACCGCGGATAGCTGTGAAGCCGCCACCGGCTGTGTGCACGAACCCGCCCCAGAAAATACCACGTGTAGCGACGGCGACGCCTGCACCGGCTGCGCGCTGCCCGCCGGCGTGGTCAAGCTGTATGCGCTGAGCGCCGCTGCCAACTGTCCGGAAAAGGACGCGGTTGGCTGCAACGCCCTGTGGATGCCCGGCTTCTTCGACGGCGTCAGCAAGCACGTGGTTCGCTTTACCTTTGCACCGGGCGCGCAATTGCTGTGGATGATCGACGGCAGCGCAACCATCACCGCGCAAGCGGAGGTCTATCACCTGGGCGACGGCCCTGGCGTGCTCGGGCAGAAGTGGAACGTGGCGATGACCTTGGCCTATCGCGGCCAGGGCGCAGCAGGCGAGGGCGGCGGCGGGCCCAAGCTCGACGACGGCTGGGTGGTGCCTAAGGCAGTCTCCGACACCTGGCACTACTTCGACATCACCGCAGCGTCGATGGCGGAAGTCGGCGGCATGGGCAAAGTAGCGCTGACGCAAAAGCCCGCCAACTCGGTGTTTCCGTTCCAGCTGGGTAAGGGCGCCAATGGCAAGACGCTGGCATTGAGCTCCAGCGCGTGGCTCGACTGGGTCAAGACGACGCCTGAGGGGCAGCTCAAAGGCCACGGTGACATCAACGTCGACGTGGAACCCAAGCCGCCAACCGACTGCGACGTGTGTGTGACCGGCCAGTGCAAGGCCGGTAAGGTGTTGACCTGCGACGACGCCAATCCCTGCACCATCGACGCTTGCGCCCAAGGCCAGTGCGTGCACACCGAGACCACCTTTGGCCCGTGCGACGACGGTATTGCGTGCACGAGCGACGACCAGTGCGTCGAAGGCAAGTGTATCGGCAAGAAGAAGAAAGTGGCGCTGTGCGACGACGACAACCCGTGCACCTACGACGACTGCAAGAATGGCGTCGGCTGCGTGCACGACAACGTGCAAGGCGCGTGCGACGACGGCGACGTCTGCACCAAGGGCGACCACTGCAAAGCTGGCAACTGTACGTCGGGTACCGCCGTGCAGTGCGGCGACGACAACCCGTGCACGCTGGACGGCTGCGACCCGGCCTTCGGCTGTGCGTACGGCCTTGCGGACAAGGCGTGTGACGACGGCGACGCCTGCACCAGCGGCGATGCGTGCAAAGGCGGCAAGTGCAAGGGCGGCAAGGCGACCGGCTGCGACGACGGCAACCCGTGCACGCAAGATGGCTGCGACGGCCTGATGGGCTGCTACCACCTGCAACAGGCGGACGGTCCCTGTGACGATGGCAACGCATGCACCAGCGGCGACCTGTGCACCAAAGGCGTGTGCAAGCCCGGCCCGTTGGTCGAGTGCGGCGACACCAACCCTTGCACGCTCGACCAGTGCGACTACAAGGCCGGCTGCCAGAACCCGCCGCAAAATGGTGCGGCGTGCGACGACGGTTCGGCGTGCTCGGCCGGCGACGCTTGCGCGGGGGGCCTGTGCAAGGGCGGCAACGATGTCGTCTGCAGCGACGACAACGTGTGCACCAAGGACCTGTGCGACGCCGCCAAGGGCTGCGTGTTCGTGCCGATCAGCGGCCAGGGCTGCAGTGACGACGATGCGTGCACCGCCGGCGACAGCTGCATGGACGGCGCCTGCGTCGTCGGCAAGCCGTTGAACTGCAACGACAGCAACGTCTGCACCGCCGACCAGTGCGACGCCAAAGCGGGCTGCAAGCACCTGTTCCTCGACGGCGCCAACTGTCATGACGGCACCGACTGCACAGGCCTGGACTTGTGCAAGGGCGGCGCCTGCAAGTCTGGCGCGCCTGTGGTCTGCAACGACAACAACCCCTGCACGGCCGACACCTGCGACAGCGACAAGGGCTGCCTGTACAGCAACCTCGACGGCACCGGCTGCAGCGACGGCACGGTCTGCACTGTCGGCGACGTCTGCAAGCTGGGCAAGTGCTCGGGCGGTCAGGCTATCGTTTGCAACGACAACAACATCTGCACCCAAGACGGATGCGATGCCAAGTCAGGCTGCGTGACCATCGACTACGTCGGCAAACCGTGCGACGACGGCGACGCCTGCACCGCGGCCGACAGCTGCAAGGGTGGCAAGTGCCAGGGGACCGCGCCAGTCAAGTGCAACGACGGCAACCCGTGCACCATCGACACCTGCAATGCCCAGGGCGGCTGCGTCGCCAAGAACGGCGACGGCATCGGCTGCGACGACGGCAACCCCTGCACCCAGGCCGACAAGTGCAAGGGCGGCAGTTGCGCGGCGGGCGCTCCAAAGCTGTGCGATGACGGCAACGCCTGCACCGCCGACCTGTGCGACCCCAAAGCGGGCTGCACCGCCAAGCCCGCCGACGGCAAGGCATGCGAAGACGGCGACAAGTGCACGACAGGCGACAACTGCAAGGCCGGCAAGTGCGCCCCAGGCCAGGGCAACGCCTGCGACGACGGCAACCCCTGCACCAAGGATGGCTGCGACATCGTCAAAGGCTGCACCCACGGCCCCATCGACGGCGGCGCCTGCAACGACGGCAGCGCTTGCACGATCGGCGACAACTGCAAGAGCGGTCTTTGCGTCGGCCCCAAGCCCATTGTGTGCGACGACGGCAGCGACTGCACCAGCGACTTCTGCGACGCCAAGGGCGGCTGCTTCTTCCCACCCAACGACGGCATCAAGTGCGACGACGGCGATGCCTGCAGCGGCGACTCGATGTGCAAGGGCGGCAAGTGCGCCGGGTTCAAGTGGACCGTCTGTGACGACGGCAACCCGTGCACGGCCGACGCCTGCGACAAGGCCAAGGGCTGCGTTGCCAGCCCGGCCGATGGCAAGTCGTGCAACGACGGTGACGCCTGTTCGCTCGACGACGCCTGCCTTGCCGGAGCCTGCAAAGGCAAGACCAAGGCGCTGTGCAACGACAGCAACCCCTGCACCAGCGACGGCTGCGATCCGGCCAACGGTTGCTGGGCCAAGCCGGTGTCCAGCGCTGCCGGCAGCGTCACGCTGTACAGCGACGGCAAGACCCTGGCCAACGGCGCGCCGGCCGTCGCCACCTGGAACCAGCACAAGAGCTGGACCGTCAACATCGCCGGCGCGACCTGGATCTGGACCAGCTACCACGTGACCAACCCGGTCGGCGAAAGCGTGGTGACGTTCGTGCGCAACTTCGACGTACCGCTGGGCGCGACGGGCTTTGCAGGCTCACTGGTAGTCGGCGCCGACAACAGCTACGTGTGCACGCTCAACGGCGCGGTGGTCGGACAGGATGCCACGGAGTTCAACTACTTCGAGTCGAGCAAGGACACCTGGCAACTCGGCGGCGCGCTCAAGGCCGGCCAGAACACCTTGCAGTGCATCGTCAAGAACTGGGCCATGCCGGGTGGCAACTCGCTGAGCAACCCCGCCGGCCTGCTGTACCGCCTCGACGCCAACTGGAACCAGGTGGTGCCCTGCGACGACGGCTCGGCCTGCACGACCGGCGACGTCTGCAAGGAAGGCAAGTGCACGGGTGGAGTCAGCAAGGTCTGCAACGACAACAACCCCTGCACGACCGACTCCTGCGATGCCAAGACCGGCACATGCGCGTTCAGCGGTGGCGTCGGCGCACCCTGCAACGACAGCAACGCGTGCACCGGCGCCTGTTTGCCGGCCGGCGTCAGCAAGCAGTGGCAAGTGGCCATGGCCGACACCAACCCCAACGTCGGCTGGGCCGGCGGTGGCCACGCCATCCACTTGCCGGGTTTCTGCGCCGGAGCGTTCGTGCGGATGACCTTTGACGCCGATGCGCGCTTTGACATCAGCACCGACGGCAGCAAGGGGCACATGCACGGTCACGCCACAATTTTCCAGGGCGGCGGCGGCTGCAACGTCGGCGACAAGTGGTTTGCGGACGTGTGGTTCAACTACCGCGGTAAGGGCGTCGCCGGCCAGGGCGCGGGCGGGCCCAAGAAAGAGCTCAAGGACGGCTACCAGCCCAAGGCGTTGACCGACACCTGGCTGTACTTTGACATGATCCCGGGCCAGGCGACGTTGACCCGCGTGGGCAATCCCAATGATGTGGCGAGCTTGACCCAGGCCCCAGCAGGCAGCATGTACCCGTTCCAGATCGGCATCGGCGCCAACGGCAAGAGCTTGAATTTCGGTGCGTCGTCGTGGTTCCATTACACCCACAAGGCGCCCGGCGGCGTGTGGAGCGGCCAGGGCGACTTCAACCTCGACTTGCACTGGCTCGACCCGGCCGCGACCTGCGACCAGTGCACCAACGGCAAGTGCCAAGGCGCGCCGGTGTCGTGCGACGACAAGAATCCCTTTACCATCGACAGTTGCACGCCGCAGGGCGGCTGCAAGCACACACCGACCAACGTCTGCCAGGCCGGGTGACGCGCGCTGCCGTTGCCGCGCTGACGGCCGCGGTCGCAGCCTGCACGTCCTCGGGCACGCCTGCCGCAGTCGATTGCGGGTGTGGCCAGTTGGACGCAGGGCGGTTTGCGGCAAGCGACGCTTCTGGCGCCGACACAATGGCCGCTGCTGCAACGCCGACTTGCGCAGAACCCTGGCTGGAATTGCACAGCGACCACACTGCGCTGGCCGCTCCGCCGTTGTTGACACAGTTGCACGCGGTGAGCGCCGGCGAGACGCTGGACTCGCTTTGCGCCTGGCAGGCCGGTCCCAGCGACGTCTGCACGCTCGGCGACCAGCGCGGCACCGTACGACGCGTCGGCTTGGGGGCATGCACGGTGACTTGCACCATGCCTTCGGGTCTGTGTGGCGTGCGCACCTTCCAGGTCAAGCCGCAGACGCACCTATACATCGTAGGCGGAGAAGTGACCGCCTTTCCACCGCCGCCAACCGGAGCCGCCGACGCCGCACGCATCCAGCGTTTTCGGGCCAATGATGGCGCGTGGGACACGACTGTGGGCTACCTGCCCGAGTATCGCATCCAGCCAGTCGTGGCCGCCCAGGGCGGGGCGCTGTGGGTGTTTGGAGGTGAGACCGGCGGCGGCTACCAGGCGGTCGAGTACTGGGACGTGTTCTTTCCGACCTGCGACGAGGCGCTGATTCTGCCGACCCAACTCAAGGCCGAGGTCGGGTGTAGGGCGGTGCGGCGCTTCGATCTGACCAACGCTAGTTGGTCGAGCCCGTTTGGCTGGTCGCACCCGCGCGTCGGCGCCATCGGCCGACAGAGTGGCGACCAGCTGTGGCTGCTCGGCGGTCTGCGCGCCAAGACCGTCAGCGACCCCAAAGTCGCAGAGCTGTTCGGCGTCGTCGACCTCGCCAAAGACCACACCGTGGCCATGAGCTCGGCCGCGGCGCCCAAGGCGATGACCGACGCCTTCAAGGGGCTGCTGTGGCCGGGATTGCCGGCTGCGACCTATGGCAAGGGGTTGCTGCTGTTCGCGGCGAAAAAGACCTGGCGGCTGATGCCGGGCGAGACCGCGCCACAAGACGAGGACATCGACTGGCCCTGTCCAGAGGCGACGCCAGCGCAGGTCATCAACCGACCCGGGACCAGCGATTTGTGGGTGGTTGCGAGCGAAGAGGTATCGCCCACCACGGCGTGCCCAGCCTGCGAGCCGGGCAACACTGGGCTGCAGTGCCGCGCCCAGGTGTGGAATGGCAAGGGCTGGAGCCTGGGGCCGCCGATGCCGCCAGGGCGACTCGTCGAGGCACCCGACGGCCTGTACCTGCTGGCCGAGAGCGGCACCTTCGTGCTGCCCAACGGCGCTGACGCATGGAAGACTGCTGGGCCGCCCATGCCCTACGGCCGCTTCGGGTTTTCGGCCGTGGCGGTGGTGCAATGAAGTCGCTGTGGGCGTTGTGCGCGACGCTGGCTGCTTGCGGAGCGTCTCCCTCCGGTGCCGCGCCGACGGCTGGCCTGGCTGACGCAGGTGGGGATGTGAGCCTCGCTGCCGAGGCGACAGCCGGGACGGGCGACGGCGGCGCCGAAGCGTCCAAGCCTTCCAAGAAGCCACCCGCGTGCAAGCCGTCGAGTGACGCAGGTTTCTGCTACCACAAGTGCCAGCCTGCGTCGGATACCAAGGGACCGGTGCAGCCGCTGCCGGCCAAGTGCGCCGAGTCGACCACCGGCTTGATTTGGGATACGCCCGACGGCAAGGCGCCAACGCCACCGACGCTGCAGTTTGCGCTGGGCGCAGGTGACGTGGACTCGGGTGCGTTCGTGCCGTACAACGAAGGCCAGTGGGCGCCCATCGTCGAAGGCGTCCAGGGCGGCATCCATGTGTGGGCGGCGGCGCGCGTCAAACTTCCGCCGGGCACGCCACCGAAAGTAACCTTGGAGATTGCCGGGCACAGCCTGCTGGACTGCAAGCCCGTCGCGACGGAGCTGGCCGGCACCTCCAAAGCGATTGCCACGGCTGATCCGAACATGCCTGGATGGTGGACCAACGCCCGCGCCAACGTGCCGGGCGTGCCAGTGGCGTTTGAAAAGAACGTTGCAGCGCCGTATTGCGGTCAGTGGATCGAGTTGGTGGCCGAGGTGCGCGTTCCCGGCTCGACGACGTGGGGCCGCGGCAGCGTGGTGCTGCGGCTGTTCGACCTCGACAACTTGTAAGTCTACACCCCCCCGTACACGACAGACGCGGCGCTAAACTTCGCAGGCAATTCCGTCTGCAGTGCCTTGTTCTGCGCCAGGTCGCCCTTGACCCAGCGGTTGAGCCAGGCCACCGCAAACGACTTGGTAAGGGCTGAGGCCTTGTCACCGTCGATCATGCCGGGCTTGAAGCACATGTCCTTGAGCTTGGCGACGAACTGCGCCGGCGGCAAGCTGCAGACATTGGTGTAGCTCATGTGGCCGGCGCCCGCGATGACGATTTTGCCTTTGGGCGCCGGCATGTCGGCGTAGAGCGGGGCGATGTCGCTGTCCACGGGCGTGGTGCCGTCGAGCGTCCCGCCGAACAGCGCCGTGGGCACGTTAGCCATAGGGCAGCGCGGCCAGGGGTTGCCGGTCTGCTCGCTACCGCCGCGATCCGCCGCTCCCACATGCTGCCGCGAACTGCCCAAAGCACGCCGGCAGGTCAGCCTGGCAGCGCACTTGTTGGCCGGTCACCGGGTGCGTGAACCCCAGGGTCCGCGCGTGCAGGGCAAGCCGCGGCCACCGCCACGCCGGATGCCGCGACAAGTCGGTGCGGTAGCGCACATCGCCCAGGATCGGGTGACCGGCCTCGGCGAGGTGCACGCGAATCTGGTTGCGGCGACCAGTCTCGAGCTGCACCGACACCCGCGTCGCCCCGCGCAGGCGCGCCTCGATCTGCCAATGCGTCACCGCGAGCTTGCCCGCGGTTTCATCGTCGGTCGAATACTGGTCCAGGTCGTCGTTGGTCGCCAAATGGCTGCGAAAAGTGCCCGCTGCCGGCTGCAGCTGCCCAGCGGCAATGGCGATGTACTGGCGCTCCGGCTTGCGGTCGGCGAACTGGTCTCGCAAAGCATCGGCCACTGCCTGGGTCTTGCCGAACACCAATAGGCCTGAGGTATCGCGGTCAAGCCGGTGGACGATGTACGCGCGGTGGAGCAGCCGCGGCCCTTTGCTGAGGTAGCGCGCGACCTCGTGGACCAGCGTGGTCGTCTCGCCGCGGTCGGTTGGCACTGTCAGGATACCGGCTACCTTCTCGACTACGATGAGGTGGGCGTCTTCGTGGGCAATCGCAAAGCGGGTGCTGAGGCGCGCTTTGGGCGTCTCGCGGTAGTTCTGCTGCGGGTCGTAGTCGAGCGCCAGCAGTTGACCAATCGCGCCGGGAGCACCCGCGTTGCGACAGGGCTGCCCGTCGAGCGACACGCAGCCGTGGTCGAAAAGGCCGCGCACATAGGACCGCGGACGGTTGACCAGTGCCTGCACCGCGAGGTCGAGTCGGGCGACGGCGGCGGTCAGGCGCTGTTTAGGTTGGTGGCGGGGCATCGGCTTGCGCGGGTGGCGAGGGGTTTAATTTCGCCGCAGGAGCTTTAGCGTGGCTTGCTGCGGCGCTGGGTGCAAGGGGCTGAACAGCGGTGCCCCGCAAAGCCAGCATCCGAGCAAGACACCTGACAACGTCAACCGCCACCCATCAGCTTGCCGTGCGTCACGCCTGCGGCCGCACAGTCGCTACACCCAGCGTTGCACTGCAGCCATCGCCACCGCCATCACCGTCGCCAAGGGGGGCACGACCGTCGGCGCGGGCAGCACGGTGGCGTCGGCGACCACCAGGCCCTTGACCCCGGGCACCGCGTAACGTTCGTCGACTTGCAACCCGCCAAACAAGCTGTGTGCAAAAAGCGGCAACACGGCCGCAACCGGTGCGGCACTGGCGACCGCGGTGACGTCGCCAGGCGACACCACGACCTGCGGCGCGCCAAAGGCCTGGGGATACACTTCTGCTGCGCCCTGATGCAGCAAGCCGTCGGCGGCAACCGCCACGCCAGCCAGCAAGCGCGAGCGGTCGCGGGCGGTCAGGGTCAAGTCGAAGCGCGGCCCAAACAGGCCTTCGCGGACAGTGCCCCGGCCTTCGGCTGCGACGGTGACCTGCCAGGTGACCAGGTGCGCCAGCAGCTCCATCCGATGCTCCAGCGCCAGGCCCGCGCCAGGCAGCGCGAGCGCACGCATGCGCGGCAGCGCCGACACCGCCGACAGCGTGGCGTCGTCGACGCCGGGCACCCGAGCCTGAACCGCCAGACCTGCAGCGCGGTCGTCGTCCACGGGGTCCGGCAGCAGGGCGGCGACCAGGGCCTCCGCATGCAGCGACAAGCCCCAGCTGCGGGTGTCGACGCGCGACTGCTGCAAGATCCGCCAACTGCCCAGCGTGCCCGCGCACAGGAACACCGCCCGCCGCGCCGTTACCGCCAGCCGACCACCCGACGGCGACAGCCCGGTCACGCCCACGGCTCGCCCGCGCTGCACTTCGATGCGCCGAACCTGCACACCGGCAAGCATCCTCGCGCCGTGGCGCAGCGCGGTGGGCCACACCACGCGGTCGACACTGCCCATGCCTTTGGTCGGACACCCTGCAGCGCAGCGCGCCGTGCCTTTGCAGCCCGCCGCACCGCGCCACACCGGGTCCGCGATGCCGACGAGGGCATCCATCAGCATCTGGCCACTGTGCCCCCACAGGTCGCGCGGCGCCTTTGCGACGCTGAACTCGGCATCGGTGCACTGGTGGGCGAGTTCCAATTCGGCGTAGGGCAGCCGGGTTTGCCAGGCTGGGTCGCGCTCAATCCAGCGCGCATACACCTCTTCGGGCAAGGCTGCGTGCACGCCCCAGCCGATTGCAGTTGAACCGCCGATGGCGTTGCCAGCTTGCAAGGCAATCGCGTCTGGCCCGCGGGTGCGCCAGCGACCGCCACCTTGCAGCATGCGCAGGGCGTCGGGTGACTCAAATGCCGTGGCCACAGCGGCCGTGCCGCCCTCGAGGACCAGCACCGAGTGCCCGGCCGCCGCAAGCCAGCGCGCTGCAACCAGCCCGGCGGCGCCTCCGCCCACCACCACGAAGTCGGCGCTGTCGGTCAGGTCAGATTTTGGCACTTCGGGCAAGACTGTTTCCAAATTACGAGCGCTATGCCGTGAGAAGCGCGATTTCTTTCCAGTGCCGGGCGCGGGCACGCCACCTGGCGCTCGGATGGCCCAGCAAACGGGCAAGCAGGCCCTCGCGCTCCGTTGGCGACAGCGTCCGAAACGTGCGGCCGTGCGCACGCAGTGCCGCCAAATCGGCGCACGCCATCGACAACGACAACCGCAGGCGCTCGGTCGCAGTCATTGGCACCGGCAATGGCAACCCGCGCCACGAGGGCACGAATGCGCTGCAAATCATTTGGTACATGCGGCCCTACCTTCAGTTGGCGTAATAGGTGATCTTGACGAAGCCGTGGCCGCCACCACCATGTGCGCCCGCCGCGGCGCCGCCGCCGCCGACCTTTGGCGCGGCCGACACGCCCGCCAAGGCATAGCAGCTGCCACCGCCACCGCCGCCCGCGCCGCAATCGCACTTGGGTGTCGAACCGCCGCCGCCGCCCGAGCTAAAGCCCGAGCCGCCGCCGCCGCCGCCGCCAC
>SXGT01881198.1_pt1 | contig 27092 bp, 16 predicted proteins | sample 3176221 | NCBI WGS metagenome assembly SXGT01 (sample SAMN11356862, study PRJNA531348) | freshwater metagenome | isolation source: freshwater sample F1-120 | place: China: Fuxian Lake, Yuxi | collected 2017-12-25
ACAAGGAAGACGTGAAGCAGGGGATCATCGCGTACAAGATCGCGGCGCACGCGGCCGATATCGCGCGGCATCGCCCTGGCGCGCGCGACCGCGACGACGAACTGTCGCGCGCCCGCTACAAGTTCGATTGGCGGCGTCAGTTCGAACTGGCGCTGGATCCCGAGACCGCGCAGGCGATGCACGACGAGACGCTCCCCGAGGAAGGCTTCAAGGAGGCGCACTTCTGCTCGATGAACATGTCGGCGAAGGTGGAGGAGTTGTCGCAGGAAGCCGCCGAGGCGATCGCCAACCAGTCCGAACTGGTGCATTTGGCGAAGTAGCGCCGATGCGTTGGCTCGCGCTGTTGGCCGCCGCCGCTGTCTGTGGGGCGCAGGTGCGTCTCGAACCGTATCCGCAGAAGTTCGTCCGGCAGTTCGGCGCGGAGTCGAAGGAGCCGCCCGCCGCGGTCCGCACGGGTTCGTCGCGCGAGGCCTCAGCCGGCGGCGCGACGTGGCGGGCGATCTCCAAGGGGCTGATCCGGGAGGACGATCGCGCCACGTATCCGCTGGACCGGCGCCAGTATTTTCGCGGCAAGCGCTATCTCCCCGACGACGATGTGCGACATATCGTGGCGGCGGGATCGGGCGTGTGGGTCCGCACGGCGACCGGCTTCTCGCATATCGAACTGCGTCCGATGACGCTGGCGCAAAAGGCGGCCGAGTTCGAGGAGCGCATCCGGCTGCGGCACGACCGCTACGGGATGGTGGCCGATTCGCGGCTGCGCGTGCCCGCCGATCTTTCGACGAACGAGACATCGACCAACGACAACGACGGTCTTTGGACGGCGATGTACGCGGCGGCGGAGTGCTTTCACTACGCCGCGACGAAATCGCCGGAGGCGTTGCGCCGCGCCGAACGCGCCATCGACGCGGTGCTGTATCTCGAGGAGGTCACGCGGCTGCCTGGTTATCCAGCGCGGTCATACGTGAAGCGGGGCGAGGCGCGGGGGCCGGGCGGCGTTTGGTTCTGGACGCCGGATCGCGCGATGGAGATCAAGACCGACACCAGTTCCGACGAGATCGTGGGCCACTTCTACATCTTCGGAATCGCCTGGGACCTGCTTCCGGATGGTCCGCTGCGCCGCCGCGTGGCCGGAACCGCGCGCCGCATGATGGATCATATCGTCGAGAACGGTTACAACCTCATCGATATCCACGGACAGCCGACCTATTGGGGCCGCTGGTCGCTCGAATATTTCGGCACTCCGCGCGGACGCGGCGACGCGCCGTTGAACGCGCTGGAACTGCTGTCGTTCCTGAAGACCACGCATCACATCACCGGTGACGCCAAGTACGCGGCGGAGTATCGCAAGGCGGCGTTCGAACTGAAATATGTGGATTGGATGAACCGGCTGAGCGAACTCCGTCAGGAGATCAACTACTCCGACGAGGAACTGGCGATGCTTCCGTTCTATCTCGCGTTCCGGTACGAGAAAGATCCGGAGATGCTCGGCCACTACCGGCGCGCATTGGCGCAGTGGTGGGACAACGCACGGCGGGAGAACAATCCGCTTTGGACGTTCATCCACCGGACGGCGAACCCCGGGGACAAGGCGGATTTGTATCCGGCGGTCCACACGCTGTACCGGATTCCGCGCGATCTGCGGACGTGGGGCGTGGATAATTCGGACCGCACCGATATCGAGTGGGAGGCGAATGTGGACCGGTTCAACCGGCGGCAGTCGACCAACTTCATTGCACCGGACGAGCGTCCGGTGATGAAGTGGAACGGCAATCCGTTTCGCGTGGACGGGCCGGGCAACGGTGGATCGGAGGACGACGGCGCGTTCTTCCTGTTGCCTTATTGGATGGGCCGGTATCACGGGTTCCTGCTGGGCGAGTAAGGCAAGCACGGCATTTTGGTGAATCGCCCGGCTCTACCCTGCGCGACTCATCCTGCCAACCTCGGACCGATCTGGTGGTTCGTCAGCCAAGGGAGTAGAGGAGACGTTGCGAGCCCATGATGATGATGCGCCTGACCGCTGTTTGCAAGCGATTTTGCCGATCTCCGCCGACGCGCCAGGCTAGGTTAAGAACGACTGATCCGGCCGCACCGTTGTCAAGCGGGAATCACCCGGAGTCCCGGGTCAAGCCGTCTCAGGTCAAAGGGATCGCTCGTGATTACGGCGTGGCCTGCCCTTTGCGCGCAGATCACGACGTGAGCATCCGCAATGTCCGGCGTCCCGCTCTTCGCTAACAGCAATCCCACGGCCTGGGCGTGGAATCCATCGAGCGGTACCACGTCAGTCTTGTCATGCTGCACCAGGCGCCAGAGACGCACCTGCTTCGCCGGATTGCGAAGCACCTGAGCGAGCGCGGTGGCGGGGACAACGATACGATCGCCGCCATCCAGCGCCATCCGGACTATGCAAAGAACTCGACGATCGTTTCGCTCCAGCGCGATGAGGCCACCAGCATCGAACGTGATACCCGTCAAGCAGCCTTCCGGGGCGATGCCTTTTTGGTCCGCCGCTTTTGCGGCGAAAGCATCTCTCTGGCCCACGCACGTTCTTTCGGCGTCAGCGGTCCACCCGTTTCGATCAAACCCTGGTCAACCATTGCGCTGAACTCGGAAGTATTTAGGAGAGTCCGTTGAACGGCCCGCTGAACAAAACCAGAGACGCTCGCCGATTCGCGACGCGCGACGCGCTTGCGGATCTCCTCGATTTGGTTGTCCGGCAGGGTGATGGTGATCTTCACTGTCGCCATACATTTCACCATACCATGTGGCGGCCCCGCCTTCGGGGATGCCAATCGTGCCGCTAGTACGGGACTCTCAGCGGCGCGGTCCCGGGTTGTCTGGCGCGACTTCACGGGAGTTTCGTGGGATCTTGACCAACTACCGGTTAGCCGGCGGACCCGCCGGCTAACAGACGGCTGGCGCGCAACAGTCCGGCGAGCCAGGGCGCACACCCGCGATGAAGGGACTCCGCCCGAGCGACAATGGCGGAATGCGCCGCCTACGATTCCTCGCCCTTGCCCTGTCCGCCATTGGGAGCGCGGCCTTCGCCCAGGACCGCACCGGCGCGGTCCAAGTCCGCGTCCGCACCGATCACGCCGATTGGCTCTACACGCCCGGACAGCCAGTCCGCTTCACGATCGGCGTGTACCGCGACGGCCATTTGGCGCGCGGGGCCCAGGTCTCCTGGCGAGCGGGTCCCGAGATGGTGGCGCATACGGTGGAAGGCTCGGCCACTCTCGGAGACGCGGAGATCGCGGTCGACGGCCGCACGATGAACGAAGGCGGATTCCTGCGCTGCATCGCGACCGCGGTGGTGGACGGCAAGACTTACCGCGGCTTGGCAACCGCCGCGTTCGCACCGGAGACGATCCGGCCCACCGTGGACGATCCCGCCGATTTCGATGTCTTCTGGCAAGGCGTCAAGGACCGTCTCGCCAAGCTCCCCATCGATGCGAAGGTGACGCCGCTGCCGGACTACGGGTCGGCGAAATCGGCGTGCTCGCACGTGAACGCGCAGAACATCGGGACCAGCCCCGGCGCGTCGCGGCTGTACGGGATTCTGTGCGAGCCGCGCGCGGAGGGCAAGTATCCGGCGCTGCTCTATGTCCCGGGCGCGGGCGTGCGTCCGTATCGCGGCGCGCTGGAGATGGCGGATCGCGGCATCATCACGCTGCAGATCGGCATCCACGGAATCCCGGTGACGATGGAGCCGGGCGTGTACGACTCGCTGGGCGCGGGCGCGCTTTCGTCCTATTCGACGCACGGGCTCGACCATCGCGACCGGTACTACTTCAAGCGGGTCTACGCCGGCTGCGTCCGCGCGAACGACTTCCTGGTGAGCCGCCCGGCGTGGAACGGCCGCGATCTGGCGGTGACGGGAGGCAGCCAGGGGGGCGCGCTGTCGATCGTCACGGCGGGGCTGGATCCGCGGGTGAAGGGGTTGGCGGCGCTGTATCCGGCGCTGTCGGACACGACGGGGTACTTGAAGAACCGCGCGGGCGGTTGGCCGCACATGTTCCGGGCGACGGGGGCGGAATCGCACCGGTCGGCGGAGAAGACGGCGACGATCGGCTATTACGACGTGGTCAACTTCGCACGGCGGGTGAAGGCGCCGGGGCTGTACACGTGGGGGTTCAACGACGAGACCTGTCCGCCGACGTCGATGTACTCGGCGTACAACTCGATCGCGGCGCCGAAACGGTTGCTGCTGGCGCTCGAGACGGGACACAACAACGTGCCGGAGCAGATCGAGCGGATCAACCGCTGGTTGGAGAGTCTGCTGAAGTCGGGCAAGGGCGAGTATTGAGACGTCCCGGGTTCCGCGTGCTGGCTGTGATTTAATCTAGAAAGCCCTCATGCGACCATTCGTCTTCGTCCTGCTTCCCGCTTTCCTTGCGGCCGCGCCATCGAACTTCGCCGATCACATCGCTCCGCTGTTCCGCGTGCGGTGCGCCGGATGCCACACCGGGGAGAAGGCTCAGGGCAAGCTGGACGTCAACTCCGCCGCGGCGCTGTTCCGCGGAGGTGTGTCCGGTCCGGCGATCCGGCCGGGGTTCGCGGCCAAGAGCCTGCTGCTCGACAAGATCGCCACCAACCAGATGCCGCCGGGCAAGCTGCCGAAGCTGACGGAGGCGGAATCGGCGCTGGTGCGGGAGTGGGTGGAGGCCGGCGCGCCCGAGGACGCCGCGGCGGCGGCCGCGAAGAAGACCCACAAGCAGTCGATCTCGGAGGACGACATCCTTCCGATCTTCCAGACACGCTGTGTCGAATGTCACGGCAAGCGGCAGCAGTTGGCTGGGTTGGATCTGCGAACCCGCGAGTCGCGGCTCAAAGGCGGCAAGTCGGGCGCTGGATTCGTTCCGGGCAAGCCCCAGGAGAGCCTGATCGTCAAGAAGATCGAGTCCGGCCAGATGCCGCCGATGCAGATGCTGCGCGAGTATTCGATCCGCCCGCCCACGGCATCGGAAGTGGAGAAGCTGAAGGAGTGGATCGCGGCGGGCGCGCCCGGACCCAGCGGTGACACGCCGCCGTCCGCCGATCCGCTCATCACGGAGAAGGACCGGCAATTCTGGTCGTTCCAGCCGCCGCGCCGCACCGGGCCGCCCCAGCCGAAATCGGCGACACTGGTGCGCAATCCGGTGGACGCGTTCCTGCTCGCCAAGCTCGAGAGCAAGGGGCTTTCCTACGCCGCGGAGGCGGACAGGCTGAAGCTGATGCGCCGCGCGTATCTCGACCTCACCGGGATGCCGCCCACGCCCGCCGAAGTGGAAGCGTACTCCAAGGACGCCTCGGCCGGCGCCTATGAGCGCATGATCGACCGGCTGCTCGAATCGAAGCACTACGGCGAGCGCTGGGGCCGCTACTGGCTGGATCTGGCCGGTTACGCCGACTCGGAAGGCTTCGGCCAGGACGACGGCGTGCGCCCCTTCATGTGGCGCTATCGCGACTACGTGATCCGCTCGTTCAACGCGGACAAGCCGCATTCGCAATTCCTGATGGAGCAGATCGCCGGCGACGAACTGGGTCCGTGGCGCGACGTCAAACCGGTCACGCAGGACCTGGTGGACCGCGTCGCCGCCACCGGATTTCTGCGCACCGTTCCCGATCCCACCAATGCCACCGAGCGCGCCTTCATCCAGGAGCGCATGAACATCCTGGCGGACGAAGTGGAAGTGATGACCTCATCCGTATTGGGGCTCACCGTCGGCTGCGCGCGGTGCCACAACCACAAGTACGACCCGATCCCGCAGCGCGACTACTACCGGCTCAGCGCGATTCTGCAAACGTCGTTCGATCCCTACGACTGGCTATCGCCCAAGAAACGCGAGGTATCGCTGGCGCTCGACAGTGAGATCAAGGAAGTGGAAGATCACAACCGCTCGTTCGAGGCGGACATCAAACGGCTCGAGGCGAAGCTCGACGAGATGGCCAAGCCGTATCGCGAGAAGGCGGGCGATGAGAAACACCCGATCGACCGGCTCTTCCGCCGGTTCCCCGAGTTCAAGGCCAAGGGCGATCCAACGCAGAAGGAGATCGCGGCGCTGAAGGGCAAGCTGAGGCAGAAGCCGCACATTCGCGCGCTGACGGATACCGGCGGCACGCCGTCCACGTCCTATCTGCTCAAGCGCGGCGATCCGGCCAACATGAGCGAGTCCGTGGACGCGGGCGTTCCCGGCGTGTTGGCGGGCATCGAGCCGTATAAGATCGTGGAGCCGTATCCTGGCGCGAACTCGAGCGGCCGCCGGCTGGCGTTCGCGAAGTGGCTCACGCAGCCGAACCATCCGCTCACCGCGCGCGTGTGGGTGAATCAGATCTGGCTGCGGCACTTCGGGCGGGGCATCGTGGCCACGCCGTCGAACTTCGGACGTAGCGGCGCCGCTCCGTCGCATCCGGAACTGCTCGACTGGCTGGCCACCGAGTTCGTGAGCGGCGGCTGGAGCACGAAGAAAATGCACCGGCTGATGATGACGTCGAGCGCGTACCGGCAGTCGGCGATGGCGGAACCGAAAGCCGCGGCGGCCGATCCCGAGAACGCACTGGTGTCGCGCATGCCGATGCGGCGGCTCGACTCGGAGTCGCTGTACGATTCGGTGTTGCGCGCCACGGGCCGCCTGCATGCGCGGCAGTTCGGACCGCCGGAAACCACCGAGACGCTGGGCGACAAGGAAGTAGCGCCCAAGGGCGGGCTCGAAGGCTACCGCCGCGCCGTGTATGTGCTGCACAAGCGGCAATCGCCGGTGACAATGTTCGATGTGTTCGATCAGCCTTCGATGACGCCGAACTGCATCGAGCGGCGCCAGTCGACCGTCGCCACGCAGGCGTTGACGATGATGAACGGATCGGTGGTTTGGGAGCACGCGAAATACATGGCGGGCCGCATCATCGACGAGACCGGCGAGGATCCCGGCGAGCAGATCGACCGGGCGTTCCTGCGCGTCTACGCGCGGCAGGCCAAGGAAGCCGAGCGCAAGGCGTCGCTCGAGTCTTACCGCGAGATGGCGAAGCTTTGGCCGGATCGGGTGGAGAAGGACAATCCTCAATTGCCGCGGTCGTACGTGGCCAAGTGGATGTCGCTGGCGACGATCTGCCACACGCTGCTCAACTCGGCCGAGTTCGCTTTCGTGGACTGAGCCATGAAAGCGTATCTCGACTGGATCGGCCGCGCGGTGGCGGACAAGCTGAACCAGGACGCGATCGGCAAGCCCGTGTTCGCGCGCGTCTTTCTGCGGCTGAGCGCCGATCACGGGACACTGGAGCCGTTGGCGGCGGCCGCCGTGCGGATGGCGGCGGAGTGGCTCCGCGCCACGCCCACGAAGGTCTACGCGCAGGGCGGCGCGCGCGACGGCCACGTGTCGGCCATGGTGGAGATGGATCGTGGGCAGACGGCGATGGTGTCGGTGGAGGCTCTGCCGGGCGAGCCGTCGGCGATGTTGCTGATCCTGGGGCAGCGGGGCAGCTTCCGATTCGACGACTACCCCGAGCCGTTGCCGCCGAGTCCCTTGGAGGCGCCGGCGCGCGAGGCGGACGCGATCCGCAGGTCATTGGCGTCCAAGGCAGCGGAGGTTCCGCGATGATCGGTGTGATTCTGGTGACTGGCGGGCGGTCGCACCAGGAGGGCTATGGCGCGGGCTTCCAGGCGGATGCGCGCTGCAAAGTGATCGCGGTGACCGACGAGACGGGGATCGACGAACGGCGTGCGTCGTTGAACCGCCGGCTGGCGGAGCAACTGAAGGTTCCCTATATCGCCGACATCGGGGACGCGTTGCGGCGCGCGGACGTGCACGCGGCATCCATCTGCACCGAGCATCAGCGGCAAGGCCGGTTGAGCATCCGGTGCGCGGAGGCGGGCAAGCACCTCTACGTCGACAAGCCGCTGGCGGGTTCGCTGGACGAAGCGCGGCGGCTCGAGCGCGTTGTGCGCGACAACAAGCTGCGCAGCCAGATGTTCACGCAGGTGACGCTGCCGCCCGCGCGCCGGGCCAAGCGGCTGCTGGCAAGCGGACAGGTGGGCGAACTGCGCGCGATCCACCACGATCTGCTGTTCGCCAAGGCGCATCCCGCGGATCTGGCGCTCGAGCCGCGCAAGGAATCCGCCGCGCCCGCGCCGGATCGCTTCCTGGTTCCGGACGCCAAACGCGAGATGTTCAACATCGCCGTGTATTCGTTGGCGCTGTTCCGCTGGATCTCCGGCCGCAAGCCGTTCCGTTCGGTATTCGCGCACACGGCGAATTACTTTTTCGAGGGCAGCCGCGCGCGCGACATGGAAGACTTCGGCGCGATGGCGGTGACGCTGGATGGCGGGATTTCGGCGACGGCGGCGGCGGGGCGCACGGGATGGAGGTCGCACGCGGGAAGCGGCCACCATCGCATCCGGCTGGTGGGGACTCGCGGATCGGCGCTGGTGGACGCGTTCGCCGGGCGGGGCGAGATCACCGCCGTGGGGCAGCCCGGATGGCGCGTGCCGGAGACGAATCCGGACGATCCGATGGGGTTCTGGGCGAGCACCGATCAGAAGAAGACCGGCTCGGCGGAGTGGTATCTGCCGCCGCCGCCGCTCAAATCGGACCAGAGCTTTTTCCTCGATTGCATCGAGCGGGGAGTGGACGCCGAAGTTACCGTAGCGGACGGCGTCCGGGTGCTCGAAGTGTTATTCGCGGCCTATCGTTCGGCGGCGGAAGGCCGGGTGGTGGCGCTGTAACGCACACCCAACCGGAATCGCGTCGATATCGAGAGGGCGGTATCGAAAGCCTCTCTCCGCGCCCGTCACGACGGATTCGGTGGGGCGTTCCGCTCCTCGATTCGCCTTGCCACGTTCTCCGTTGACGGGCTGCGTCCGCTCCGAGCGATTTTGACTCCGCCGTCGCCGGCGCGGTAATCTCGATACACCGTGACACGCATCCTACTGGCCGCCGGATTCGCCGTGCTTCTGTTCGCCGCCGGCGCGAACAGCGTCGTCAAGGAGCTCGCCCCGGGCGTCTGGGTCCGCATGGGCGATCGCGACCGCAACCAGCCCGCCAACTGCGGCTGGGTGATCTTCAAGGACTTCGTATTGGTGATCGACGCCAACTTCCCCTGGGGCGCGCGAGAGATCCTGCCCGAGATCAAGAAGACCACGAACAAGCCCATCCGCTTCGTGTTCAATACCCACTATCACGGCGATCACGCCTACGGCAGCAGCGTCTTCGCCGACGAAGGCGCACAGTTGGTGTGCTCGCAAGACTGCGCCCAGGAGTCGCGCACCAAGGGCCAGGCCGGCTGGGACAAGAACACCGCCACCGGCGATTACAGCTTGAAGCCCTACCGGCTGGTCCACCCGGCCATCGTGTTCGGAACCGAGATGGCCTTCGATGACGGCGAGCATCGCGTGGAACTGCGAAAGGCGGGTCCCGGTCACAGCAAGGGCGACGCGGTTGCGTGGCTGCCCAAGGAGCGCATCCTGTTCACGGGCGACCTCTGCGTCAATTGGACGTCCGGCAACAATGTCGCCGACGCCGACGCGGACCACGACAACTGGATCCGCACGCTCGACAAGATGGCGCAGGCGAATCCTTCGACCGTGGTGGTGGGCCACGGCGATCTCGGCGGAGTGCCGGAGCTACGGAAGCAGAAAGAGTACCTCTCCGACATGCTGCGCGTCGTGCGCGAAGGAATCCGCGCGGGCAAGTCCGGCGAGGAGATCGCCAATGCGGCCGACCTGACCAGTCACAAGATCGGAACCGATCCGGCGCGAAACAAAGCGTCGATTCTGGCGGTTCACCGCAAGCTGACGGCGAAGTAGTTACTCAATGGGCTCGATGCGGTAAAGCCCGCCCTCGTCGTAATCGGCCACGTAGACTTCTCCGTACTCGTCCTGCCCGAACGTGCTGATCGAAAAATCGGCCTCGAGTAGAAATCCGGTGCGCCAGTCGCTACCGGTCCAGTAGAGGCCCCAGAGGTTGGCGCTGACAAAGTCGCCGAACAGGTAGACTCCCTGCATGGCGGGAATCGCCGAGCCCTGGTACACGTAGCCGCCGGTGACGGATCCGCCTTGGTCCCTGCCGTAGGCCCAGGCCGGCGCGGTCAGACCGGGCGTGGCACACGGCCCCCATGCGCATAAGCCGCCTTCCAGGATGCGCCAGCCGTAGTTCTCTCCGCCCTGAGCGCCGTAGGGTTGGAAGTCGATCTCTTCGACATCGGCTTGACCGACGTCGCCGATGTAGAGGTCGCCGGCCGAGGCGTCGAAGGAGAACTTCCACGGATTGCGCAGGCCGAGCGCCCAGATCTCGGGCAGGTAGCCCGGAACGGCGGCGAATGGATTGGACGGCGAACCCGGTAGGGCTCCACGCCGGACTCCACGTCGACACGGAGGATCTTGCCGAAGTAGCTCATCGGGTCCTGGGCGTTGTTCTCCTCGTCCATGTCGCTGCCGCCATCGCCGAGGCCGATGTAGAGAAAGCCGTCCGGTCCGAAACGGAGCGTTCCCCCGAAATGGATGTCGCGGGGATGGGGCTGCGAGAGGATCACACGCTCACTGCCCGGATCGGCCTGATTGGAGCCAGGCGGCACGGTGAAGCGGGCCACCACGACGTGGCGCGGCTGCCTGCTCACATAGGTGATGTAGAACTGGCCGGTGACGGCGAACGAAGGGGAAAACACGAGTCCGATCAACCCTGCCTCGCCGTCGAAGTAGGTCTTGGACCTGATATCGAGAAACGGATCGGGAAGCGTCTCTCCGTCCCGCACGACACTGATCAGCCCTTGTTGGCGGGCGACGAAGATCCTGCCGCTGCCATCGCGCGGGAAAGCGATTTCGGTTGGAAAGGTGACGTCGCGCGCGACACGGGTCAACCGGACGGCCGGGAGAGGCGAGTCTTCGGCCCGTGCGGGTGAGAGAATTGGCAATACGAGCGACGCCGCGAAGATGGCGGTTCTGGAAATCATGTTGGGGATCGTTATTGGCCCACGGATCCCGGACGACCTATTCACAAGTATTACACGATTAGGCGCCCAGGCCCTCGGTCAAGCGCGCCCACTTCTCCTGGAACGATGGCTTGTCGAACACCTCCGGATTCAGCACGCCTACGGGCTTGCGCCCTTCCGCGAGGTCGAGCATCGCCTGGCAGGTCATCCGCCCGATCCGCATGCCGTGCTCGCGCGTGATCGCGATGCCGTGCGGCGCCATGATCACGTTGTCCAGTTCGGCGAACTTCGGCGGCGCCCCCAGGGGCTCGCCCACAAAGCAGTCGATCCCCGCGCCGGCGATGCGGTTGGACTGCAACGCATCGAACAGCGCGTCTTCGTCCACCACACCGCCGCGCGCGATATTGATCAGGTACGAATCGGCCTTCATCAACGCCAGTTCGCGAGCGCCGATCAGGTTCCGCGTTTGCGGCGTCAGCGGACAGTGGATGGTCACGAAATCGGCGGTGGTCAGCAGTTCGTCGAGTTCCACCATGCGGACGCCGGCATCCTGGCCCTGTTCCGTCGAGACCATGGGATCGAACGCGATGGGCGGCGCCATGCCCAGACCGCGGCACAGGTCCACCAGGGCGCGGCCGATACGGCCCAGGCCGATCACGCCGAGCGTTCGGCCGCCTACTTCGCAGCCCCGATAGCGGAACGGATCGCCCCATCGAGCCTCTCGCACCAGGCGGTCCTTACCCATGAGGTTGTGCGAAAGCGCGAGCATCCAGCACAGCGTCGCCTCGGCGACGCATCGGTCCACGGCTCCCGGTGTGATCGCGGCGACGACATCGGATTCGGTGCAGGCCGGCACGTCGACATTGTCGTAGCCGACGCCGAAGCGGACCACGGCCAGCAGATCGGCGGGCGACGCCAGCGTCTCGCGCGAGACTCGCGAGCCGCGCATGATCACTCCCTGATCCGCGCCGAGTTGTTGGGGGGAGATAACGGGAGTGTGCTCCGGGAAGCCGCGCAGTTCGACAAACGGAACGCCGTCGAAAACGGAAAGCCCGACATCGGGCGAGGGGAACGATCCGTCGGGATTGAAAGAGTCGCCGGTGAAGGCGACGCGAAACTTGCCGGGCGTCCGATCGGGCCGGGCGGTGTAGCGGTCGACTCGTTGATGCATGGGACGAATTTCGAATCATAACACCGGACCGCCCCGGGGCGGATCGCGATAAGATGTGAACGAACCCGAAATGAGACTGCCGCTCGTTGGCCTGATGGCCGCTTCCGCGTTCGCCGCGCCCGCCAGCTTCGAGGAATCGGTGCGCCCACTGCTCCAGACGCACTGCGCGCAGTGCCATTCGGCGCGCGACAAGGCGAGCGGATTCTCGGTGGAATCGGCCGAAGCCGTGATTCAAGGCGGCAACAAGCACGGACAGGCGGTGGTGGCGGGACACCCGGAGACCAGCCCGCTGTTAAAGATGCTGAAGGGCGAACTGTCGCCGCGGATGCCGTTCGGCAAGGAATTGGCCAAAGCCGAGATCGGCCGGATCGAGGAGTGGGTCAAGACCCTACCGCCCTCCAAGAGCGCCGCCAAGAACGAGTGGCGCTGGCCGTACGAGCAGCCGCGGCGCCATCCGATGCCCGCGGTGTCGCGGCCGGAGTGGGTGCGCAGCCCGGTGGACGCGTTCCTGCTGGCGCGGCTCGACAAGGAAGGGCTGCGGCCGGCTCCGGAAGCCTCGCGACGGGCGCTGGCGCGGCGCGTCTATCTCGATCTCGTTGGAGTGCCTCCCTCCCCGGATGAGGTCAAGGCCTTCGCGGACGATTCGAGCCCGCTGGCGTATGAGCGCCTGATCGACCGGTTGCTTGCCGACAGCCGCTACGGCGAACGTTGGGGACGGCACTGGCTCGACCTGGTGCGTTACGGCGAAACCAGCGGTCTCGAGGGCGACGGCCCGATCGGCAACGCCTGGCGCTATCGCGACTGGGTGATCAAGGCCCTGAACGACGACATGCCGTACGACCGTTTCGTGACGCTTCAGTTGGGCGGCGCCGACGAGCACTCTCAGACTCGCAACAACTATCCGATCGACGTACAAGGCCATGTGCCGCTCGGGTTCTTCCGCGTGGCGCCGTGGGACCGGTCCAATCTGGTGGCGGACGAAGTCCGGCAGAACTACCTGAGCGAAGTGACCACGGCCACCGGATCGGTCTTCCTCGGACTGAGCCTCGGCTGCGCGCGCTGCCACGACCACAAGTACGATCCCATTTCGCAGCGCGACTACTATCGCGTGCAGGCGTTCTTCCAGACGATCGGCGTCGACACCGTGGACGTGCCGTATGGCGACAAACGGTTCGCCGCGCGCGCCGGGGCGAAGATCAAGGAGTATCAGGGGAGACTGAAGGACGGCGCCGAGAAGCTGGAACTCGAACAGTTCGAGAAGGAGTTGTTGCCGAGGCTGATCGCCGCGCGCAAAAAGGCGGCGGCCGGAAAGACGTTCGCCAAAGAGGACCTGCGGCTCGAGATGAAGCGCGGCGCGAAGAGCGTGTTCCCCGAAGGCGCGCGCGAGAAACACGCCGCGCTGCTCGAGGACGCCAACCGCACCGGCGACAAGGAAGAAAAGGCGGTCATCGACGAACACGAACGGGTGCTGCTCGGCGATCTGCCGGACATGTACGCACGAGCCGGCGCCGATCCGTTGGCGCGCTTCGACGCGCTCGGCCTGGACGACGTTCGCGCCGAAGCCGGCAAGGTGACGTCGAAGATCTTCTCCGAGGCGGAGATGTCGAAGCACCGGGAACTGTCGGCCGCGCTCGAGTTCTTCCGCCGCCGCCTGGGCCGCTGGCAGCCGAACGCGCTCACGATTCGCAACATCCCCGGTCCTCCGAATGGTCCGTTCCTCGCGCCCACCCGGGTGTTGAATCGCGGCGACTACCGTCAGCCCGGCGATGCGGTGGAGCCCGGAATCCCGTCCGCCTTCACCGGCGGAAAAGAGTTGCCGGTGGAGATGATCACCGACCGCTACCGTCAATTCCCCACGCGCGGATGGAGGTTGACGCTGGCGCGGTGGATCGCGGATCGAGAGAATCCGCTCACCGCGCGGGTGATCGTGAATCGCGTGTGGCAACAGCATTTCGGACGCGGCATCGTGGCGACGCCGAGCGACTTCGGGCGCAACGGCGAGCGGCCCGCCCATCCGGAACTGCTCGACTGGATGGCGGTGGAGTTCATGGATCGCGGATGGAGCCTGAAGAAGCTGCACCGGTTGATTCTGACGTCGGCCGCCTACCGGCAGTCTTCCGAGAACGCGGCGTTCGCGGCCAATCAGAAGGACCCTGGCAACCGCCTGCTCTGGAGGTTTCCGCGGCGGCGGCTCGAGGCGGAGGCCCTGCGCGATTCGATCCTGGCGGCGAGCGGACGGCTGAATTCCGAGATGTACGGTCCGTCGATGTTTCCCAAGCTGCCGGACGATCTGGCCGACTTCGCGCGGTACGGACGCACGGGCGGATTGATGTGGGAACCCAACGAGCGGGACGAAGACGCGCGCCGGCGGTCGATCTACATCTTCCAGCGGCGGTCGCTTCCGCTGCCTTTGATGGCGTCGTTCGACGCACTGCCGTTCAGCGAATCGTGCGACCGCCGGAGCAGCACCACCACGCCGCTGCAGGCGCTTTCGATGATGAACGGCAATCTGGTGCATGAGGAGGCGGAGTTCCTCGCGCGGCGCGCCGCCACGGAAGCGGGTCCGGACCGCCGGGCGCAGATCGGCCGCGCATTCGAAATCGTTTTGGGCCGTCCTCCCGCGGCGGAAGAACTCGCCGAGTTCGACCGCTTCGCCGGCGGCATGCCCGCCATCGCCCGCGTACTTTTCAATTCCAACGAGTTTCTCTATGTCGATTGAACTTTCTTCCCGCCGCCGCTTTCTGCTGGACTCCTATTTGGGAATGGGCGGCATCGCGCTGCTCGACATGTTGACCGCGGACACGGCCCGCGCCGCTGGAACCGATCCATTGGCGCCGCGCGGCCAACACCTTCCGCGGAAGGCGAAGAACTGCATCTTCATCTTCATGGAGGGCGGCGTCAGCCAGATGGATCTGTTCGATCACAAGCCGATGCTGACCCGTTTCGCGGGCAAGAAGATCCCGCCGCCGCGCGGGACGGTGGGCGAGATCGCGACGTTCGCGGCCGCGCCGAACCGCGTGATTCCGCCGGTGGCCGGGTTCCGCCAACACGGCCAATCCGGCCGTTGGATGTCGTCGCTGCTGCCGCATATGTCCAAGCACGTGGACGACATGGCGTTCGTGCACGGGATCAAGGTGGACAACAACAATCATGGACCGGCCGTTTACCACACATTGACCGGGAGCCAGTTCCCGGGCTCGGCGTCGGTGGGCGCGTGGATCACCTACGGCCTCGGCTCGGAGAATCGCGACCTACCTGGATTCGTCGTGCTCGGCGACCGCCGCGGCGCGACCATCGGGGGCGCGGGCGTGTGGGGCAACGGATTCCTTCCCGCCGCCTATCAGGGCACGTTGTTCCGCAATGGCGGCACGCCGATCATCGACCTGCGCGCCAAAACGCCGGCGGCCGAGCAGCGCAAAGAGCTCGACCTGCTGCAATGGATGAACCGGCGGCACATCGCCGGGCGGACGGAGGCGAGCGAATTGGAAGCGCGCGTGGCGTCGTACGAACTGGCGTTCCGCATGCAGACCAAGGCGTCCGATCTGGCCGACTTCGCCAGCGAGAGCGAAGCCACCCGCCGCCTGTACGGCATGGAAGATCCGATGGCGGAGCCGTTCGGACGGCAGTTGCTGATGGCCCGCCGCATGGTGGAGCGCGGCGTGCGGTTCGTGAAGGTGTTGCACGGCGCGGGCGGCGATCGCTGGGACGATCACGGCGACGTCGCCGGGCGGATCCCGAAGCACTGCCGCGAAATCGACCAGCCGGTCGGCGGACTGCTGGCGGACCTGAAGTCGCGCGGCATGCTGGATTCCACGCTGGTGGTCTGGCTATCGGAAATGGGCCGGACGCCGTTCGACAACAATCTGGTCACCGACAAGCCGGGACGCGATCACAACCAGTACGGGCTGTGCGTGTGGATGGCCGGAGGAAACGTGAAGGCGGGCTCGACCTTCGGCGAGACCGACGACTTCTCCATCCGCGCCGCGAGCGACGAGATCCCGATGCGCGACGTCCACGCGACGATCCTCGACCTGATGGGGCTGGATCAGGACCGGCTGACGATGCTGCACGCGGGGCGGTACAAGAAGTTGACCGATATCGGCGGACGCGTGATCCGCGAGATCACGGCCTAGCCTCCTTCATCAGAAACGGCGCGCTCCTGGCGATCCCGGTTAGCAACGCGGAGGGCTTGAAATCGGCCGCCGCCAAGTCCTTCGCCAGGCGGTCCACCACGGGATCGTCCCGGTAGTCGAGCTTGCGGCCCAACGCGAACGAAAGCATCCGGGCCGACACCGATCGCGCGAAGACGTCCTGGCGTCCGAGCAGGATCTTTTTCAACTCCGCCGGACCGCGGAACTTCTCGCCGCCGCGCAGCACGCCCTCGGCATCCACGGGTTGGCCGTTGTCCTTCTCGCGCCACCGGCCCACCGCGTCGAAGTTCTCCAGTCCATAGCCCAGCGGATCGATCCGGTTGTGGCACGACGCGCATTGCGGCTTCTTCCGGTGCTGTTCGAAGCGCTGCCGCAGGGTTGCCTTCGACAGATCGCCGGAGGCGTCCGGCAAATCGCCCACGTTGGCCGGCGGAGGTGGCAGTTCCTCGTCGAGCAGCGTTTCGAGCAGCCACTTGCCCCGAACCACCGGACTGGTGCGAACGGGCAGCGATGTGGCGGTGAGCACGCTCGCCATGCCGAGCACGCCGCCCCGGCGATCGCCGGCCAGTTCGACGCGGCGCATCTCGCGCCCGTGCACGCCCTCGATTCCGTACAGCTTCGCCAGTTCCTCGTTGACCCACGCGTGGCCGGCCGACAGGGTGTTCAGCAAGCTGGAGTCGGTGCGCAGCAGATCGGCGAAGAACAGCGCTGGCTCGGCGATCATCGCCTCTTTCAAGCCGTCCGTCCACACGGGGAACGTCTTCCGGTCCGGACCCACCGTCTTGCCCAACTCCGAATATCCGAGCCATTGCGGGAAGAAGTTGTCGACGAAGGCGCGCGACCGGGGATCGGCGATCATCCGCTTCACCTGGGCTTCGAGGACTCGGGGATCGCGCATCTTCCCTTTTCGCGCCAGGTCCATCGACTCGGCGTCGGGCATCGACAGCCAGAGGTAATAGGAGAGCCGCGAGGCGATCTCGAATCCGTTCAGCCGGTACTCGCCGCCCGGCTTCGGCGTCCCTTCCACGCGGTAGATGAAGTTCGGCGACACCAACACCGCCTTCAGCGCCATGCCGAGAGATGCGTCGTAATCCTCGCCGCGCCGCCGCGTCTGGCCGAACGTTTCCATCAGACGCGCCAGCTCGGCGTTCTCCACCGGCCTCCGCCACGCCCGTTCCGCGAAGCCGGCGAGGACCTTCCGCACCGCTTGCTGTTCGCCAGCGCTCTTTCCGGGGCGCGCTGTGAACACTCGCGATCCGCTCTCGCGATCACGCGCTCCGGCGGCGTCGCCGATGTCCAGCCGGTCGAGCGACAGAACGGCGCGGCCCGGTCCGGTGGCCTTCTTGTCCGCGCTCGTGTTGTATTCCGGCGCCGATGTCGGCAAGGCGAAGAAGTGCATCGACACGCGATGGCTGCCGGATCGGACGAACGTGTCGAACGAGTACTCTCCCGGAGATTTTTCGGTGGCGGGCACAACCGACTGTCCGCGCAGTTCGTTGTCGATCCGTAGCGAGACTCCGGGGATGCGGCCGCGTCCCTCGTGGCTGCCCCACGCGGTAACGCGAAACCGGTACGTGCCGGACGAGGGAAACGTCACGTACTCGTAGATCGTATTCTGCACGGCCTGAATGTCGATTCCATACGGCTTGGGACGCGCCTGGGTCTCCGTGTTCCGCATGGTTTCCACTTCGAGCCGCTTCTCGAAAGCGGGCCGCTCGCGGCTCGATTTCATCAGTTCGTCGACGACGAGATTCGCCGCCGATAAGTACTTCTCGAGAAGGAGCGGAGGCAGGAAAAGCGCCTCCCGGTCGTTATCGAAGCCGCTCTCTCCGGGCGGATCCGCCGGAAACGCCGCGGCGGGGCGCAAGTCGAGCCCGGTGAGATCGCGGATGGTGTTGTCGTACTCCACGCGATTCAACCGCGGCATCGTCACCGATCCCGGCGAGGGCTTGCCGGAGTGGCCCGATTTCAGCACCGCTTCGATGCCCGCGGCGATTTTCTCCCGGTCCTCTTCCGAAGGCTGCGGCTGCGCCGGCGGCATCTCCCTGTGGCGGACCAGGTCCACCGCGCGGGCGAACACGCGGCGCTGTTTCAGGATCTGGTCGTCCGTCGAGATGGCGGTGAAGTCGAGCCCGGCGACGCGCGCCTCGGGTCCGTGGCATCGCACGCAGTGGGCCTGGAACAGCGGCCGCAGCGAATCGACCGCCGCCGCGCTCAGGGGCAGGCAAGCGGCCGCGATCGTGGCGAGTCTCACCATTCGACCCTCAACTGCGCCTGCAACTCACGCGGAATGGCGGAGTCGAATTTGGCGTTGCGGTCGATGGCGGCGGTGATGACGCCGGCGGTTCCGGCGGCGTTGATGACCATGTTCGGGTTCATGTAGTTGGTGTGGTTGAGCACGTTGGTTCCCAGCAGTTCCAGCCGCAGACGGGCGCGCTCCTTGATCGGGAACTGCTTGGCGATGGTTCCGTGGAGCACGTTGGTGGGCGCGCCGTAGATGACGCCTTTGCCGGAGTTGCCGAACCTGCCGATGGGCGGAGCGGCGAAAGCTCCGACATCGAACCAGCGGTTGACGGTGGGATTGTCGAGCCGGCCGTCGGCGAGCCGGTCCGGGCGAATCGTGACGGTCGGCCGCGTGCGGCCATTGGTGAAGCGCGTTCCCGTCGGATCGGGGCCGGTCCACAGCGGCGTAACGGCGCCGCCTGTCTCGTAGACGTAGATGCTCGAAATCTGCCAGCCGCCCACGATCGCGTCAGCGATGCGTCCCATGCCCGAACCGAACGTCTTGCCCTTGCCCACGGGGATATCGTAGATCAGGTTGCCCATCCAGCGGTGCCGCGGCAACGCGCCCCAGGTGGATCGTTCCGCCGCGCGGTTGTAGGCGTTCTCCGGCGACTCGTTGTTCTCGAGATCCTGGATGTCCTTGGCCAGCGTGTAATAGATCTGGTAGTGAAGCCCCTTGTAGCGGCGCCGTTCCACTTCGAACGACACGCCGTGGTACTGGTGGCCCGCTCCATTGTCGGTGTAGTTGATACCCGGATATCGCGGAAAGCGGCGCGCCTTGTCGACGTAGAACTGGGCGTCCGGCAGCGGTTGGTTGATGTCCCAGCGGTAGACGCCCTGGCGCGTGTTGGTTCCCGTATAGGTGGCCCGGAAGCCGGTGTTCCATTGCTGGCGTTCGAGCGTCAGCGAATACTGCATGCTGAACGGAATTCGGAGATCGGGCCGGAAGGCCGGCGGCAACGCCACCGTGCCAGGTCCGGCGGAGGAACTGGCCGGGAAGAACACCGGCAGCGTCACCGGATTCTGGGCCGTGTTGGTGAAGGCGGGCTCGGCGATGTTGAACGGCACCGTGGAGCCGGCGCTAGGACCCGACGGCGCCGCGTCGAAGTAGATGCCATAGCCGCCGCGGATCACCGTGTTGTGAGCTCCGGGACGGTAGGCGAATCCGAACCTCGGCGCGAAGTTGTTCTTGTCGGACTTGATGAGGGTGTCCTTCCCGTATCCCGCCTTCGACGCCTCGACCACGCCGGCGTAGCCGGTCGGCATCAGCGGACTGACCTTCGACGCCGCGCCATCCGGCACCACGATATTGCCGCTGGCGATGTCGAAGATCGCCTGGCGCCCGTTCTGTTCCTTCCATCCCGCGTACAACTGATATCGCATTCCCAGATTCAACGTGAGCTTGCGGCTCACCTTCCAATCGTCGTGAATGAAGCCCGCGTAGGTGTAGTTGAAACGCCGCGGCTCGATCGCCGGGAAGTTGCGCGAGAGCGTCGCGGGAATTCCGAGCAGGTAGTCCGCGTAGGTGTGTCCGGTGTAGATGTTGTTGAAGGTGGCGTTGCCGAACAAGCCGGCGCCTTGGCGGATCTCGTTGGTGAAACCCCGGAACATCTGGAAGCCCATCTTGATGTTGTGGCTGCCGCGGAACCAGCTCACGTGGTCGAGGAACTGGTGGACCAGATCGCGCCCGCAGGGTACGCAGTCGCCGATCACGGCGATGGGCGAAAGCCCCAGTCCCACGAAGTCGATGCGTGGAATCTGGCCCGCCGAAGGAAGATCCGGCGCCAGGCCGCGGATGCCCAGTTCCTGCGCCAGCGCCTTGCCGTCGATGCGCGACCGGTTGGGCAGATTGTCGTACGACGTGCCCCAGCGGAACTCGTTCAACAGGTTGGTGCGGATCGTGTGTGTGTACGCGGCCGTCGCGGCTCGCAGCGTACGCCAACGGCGGAAGCGTTCGGCGATCGTCGGAAGCGCCTCGAACGTGTCGAGGTTCCAATCCACCTTGGTGATGCGCCCGTAGATGAACGCCTTGTCGTTGAACCGGTGATCCACGCGGAGCGTCAGGGTCGGCTGGTGCGACACCATGTTGACCCGAAGCTCGCGGTAGTTGTTGGCGGCGAACGTATTGGGATCGCCGAAGTTGGGCAGGGCGAGGAAGCGGTCCTGGAACGTCTTGGCCGTTGGGTTGATACGCGTGGCGGGAATCCGCTTGCCGGGGAAGGGAGCGTTGCCGGCCGACGGATCGTTGATGTTTCCCGCCAGCAGACTGAAATCGCCGCTTCGCCACGGCAGCGTGGGAACCGACTGATTGAGTTGGGCGACGCTAGGACTGCCCGTTCCCATCTCGAGGGTGCCGAACACGAAGGTCTTGTTCCGGCCATTGAAAAGCTTGGGGATCCGCACCGGGCCGCCCGCCGAAAACGTCAGCCGGTGCGAGACGCCGGTGGCGCGCGCGACGGCGAACGGGTTACGGACGCGGAAGAACTTGGTGGAGTAGTAGTCGGAGAACGTGCCGTGGAAATCGTTGGAGCCCGCGCGGCTGATCAGCGTAGTCTGGCCCACCGTGCCGAACTCGGCGCTCGAGCCGCTGATGTCCATGCGGAGCTCTTCGAACGACTCCGAACGGTCGAGCAGCGGTCCGCTGGCGTAGCCTCCACCCGATCGCGCGATGGTGGTGCCATCGATATTCGCCGCGCCCTGATTCTGGCGGCTGCCGGCGAACGACACCTGGAATCCGACCGCCGTCTTGTTCACTTGCGGCGATAGGGTGAAATAATCCCACGCGCGGCGCAACGTTAGCGGCAGCGCGCGCAGCACTTCGCGGTCCTTGACATCGGCCACGCGGGCGCTCTCGGTTTCGATCAGCGTGGCGCCGCCGGTGACCTCGACGACCGTGTCCACGGAGCCGACCGTCATCTGGAGATCGACCCGGCGATTGTCCAGTCCCGTGAGGACGACGCGTTCCACGGTGACCTCCTGGAAGCCATTCGCCCTCGCGCGCAGCAAGTACGTACCGTTGCGAAGATCGGACAGCGTGTACTGCCCCTGATCGTTGGTGACGGCCTTGTAGACATAGCCAGTGGCGATGTCGCGAACCTCGACGGCGACGCCGGGGATGGTGGCGCCCGAGGGATCGGTGGCATGGCCTGTAAGGGTGGCGAAGGTCGATTGCGCGGAAAGCCCGGCGCAAAGAAACAGCGAGGCGATAACGATAGACCGGTTCGTCATGGTGAGATCCTACCAGACGCCGCGCGGTTTCGCCGGCTTGCGGTGCGTGATAGACTGGCCGCGAACCGGTTCAAGGGTCCCAACTACATGCGCTCCGTTTTGCTCGTTCTTTTGGCCGCCGCGCCGCTGGCCCTCTCGCAGACTTTTCAGGCCACGCTGACAGGCCGCGCGATCGATCCTTCGGGTGCGGTTGTGCCTGGCGCCGCCATCGAGGCGACGCGCAAGGACACGGGCGTCAAGCAGCGGACCGTGACGAGCGGCGAAGGCGTCTACACCTTTCCGCTGCTGCCGCCAGGCCGCTACAGCGTTCGCGCCGAGGCGGCGGGATTCGCCACCGTCACCGTCGGCAACGTGGTGCTCGAGGTGGGAACCCGCACCGGGCTCGACATCGAGTTGAAAGTGGACTCCACCGGAACCACCGTGGAGGTCACCGCCGACGCCGCGGCGCTCCAGATCAAGACCGAGTCGGGCGAGCGCAGCGACCTCATCACCAACCGGCAGATCCGCGACCTGGCGTTGAACGGCCGCAACATCCTCGACCTGATGAAGGTGTTGCCCGGCGTGGTGAGCAACGTGAACGGCCAGGTGTCGAACGACGGGGGCGTCCGCAGTTTCAACATCAACGGCGCGCGCGGCACGCAGAAAGAAGTGAGCATCGACGGCTCGTCGAACGTGATCGCCGGAGCGAACCAGCGCGTGCACGTCACCATCAACCCGGACGCGATCCAGGAAGTGAAGGTGCTGACGTCCAACTACCAGGCCGAATACGGCAAGACGGCGGGCGGCTTCATCCAGTACACGACACGGTCCGGCGGGCGCGATTTCCACGCGGGGGCGCGATACTTCCGCCGTCACGATTCGCTCAACGCGAACGACTTCTTCAGCAACGCCCGCGGCTTCCCGAGACGCCTGTATCGATACGACTACTCCGGCTACGACGTGAGCGGCCCGGTGGCGCTGCCATGGACCGGGTTCAACCGGAATCGCGACAAGCTCTTCTTCTTCTGGAACCAGGAGTTCTACCGCCAGTTGATACCCACGGCGGCGCGGACCGTTCAGGTGCCCACGGCGGCCGAACGCAACGGCGATTTCTCGCGCACCACCGACGGCAACGGCAACGCGATCCTCATTCGCGATCCGCTGAGCACGCAGCCTTGCACGGCGGCCAACCGGGCGGGGTGTTTTCCGGGAAACATCATTCCGGCGTCGCGGCTGTTCGCCGATGGCAGGCGCATCCTCTCGATCTTCCCCGAGGCGAACGACGCGGCCGGCGGAGCCCGCTACAACTACAGTTCGCAGTTCTCCAACCAGACTCCGCGGCGCGAGGATGTGGTCCGCATCGACTGGAACGTTTCCGGCAAAACCCGCCTTGCCGGCCGCTACATCCAGAACAGCGAGCGCACGGTGCAGCGCTACGGCGGCTGCAACAATATCGCGTACAACCTGCCGCTGTCGACGCTGGAATCCGCGCAGAGTCCGCGCAACCTGTCGCTGAACGTGGTCCACACGTTCAGCCCGACGCTGATCAATGAGTTCACGTTGGCGCCCAGCCGCAGCAAAACGACCTGCGAGCCGGCCGACGACAAGCTGAAGCGCGCGCCGTACGGAATCCAGTTGCCGCTGCTTTTCGACAACGAGGTGGCGCGCACCTTCCTGCCGTCCATGACCTTCGCCGGCATCGCCAACCAGGCCTTCCCCGATCTGGCCGCCGGCAACCTGCCGGTGAACTCCGGCGACTCCAACATCACCATCACTAACAACGTGTCGAAGTTCGCCGGCAAGCATTCGTTCAAGACGGGGTTCTTCTATCAGCGGAACCGGTTCCTGTTCACGCCCCGCAACGGCATCAACGGCGACATCAACTTCAATAACGACGTCAACAATCCGCTGAACGCCGGCCACCCTTTCGCCAATGCGCTGCTCGGCGTCTACACGCAGTTCTCGCAAGCCAACGAAATCGTCGACGGCCGCGTGATGTACCACACGATCGAGGGCTTTGCGCAGGACACGTGGAAGGTCACTCCGCGTCTCACGCTCGACCTTGGCTTGCGCCTCTCGCACGTCGGCCCCAGCTATGACGAGCGGCTCCAGAATAACGTGTTCGTGCCCGATCTCTACGACCGGTCGAAGGCGGTCCGGCTGTACGCGCCGGTGCGCGTGGGAACGGCTACGCGCGCGGTGGATCCGGCCAGCGCGCCGCCGAGTCCGACGGCCGCGAACACGCTGCCACAGGCCTTCGTGGGCTTGGTCGTGCCGAACTCCGGCAATCCGTTCAACGGCATCACCTCGCCGAGGCAAGGTTATCCGAGGGGCGGCTTCGACGCGCGTCCGCCGCAATGGGGGCCGCGGGTGGGGTTCGCCTGGAACCCGCTCGGCGACGGCAAGATGGTGCTGCGAGGAGGCTACGGCATCAGCTACGAACGCGTGCAGGCCAACGTGATGCTCGGCCAGTTGAACTCGCCGCCCACCAACATCATTCCGCGGCTGTTCTTCGGTTCACTGCCGGAACTGCGCGGGCAAAGCGGCACGCTCGCTCCGGTCAACATTCAAGGCTACGCGCGCGACGGCAAGGTGCCAAACGTGCATTCGTTCTCCCTCGGCGTGCAACGCAACGTAGGGCTGGGGACGGTGATCGACGTGGCGTACGTGGGGACGCTCTCCCGGCATCTGGTCCAGACGCGGAACCTGAATTCGATTCCTTACTTCACCACGTTCCAGAAGGCGGCGCAGGATCCGTCGCGATTCGAGGGCGGAGTGCCGGACGTGGAGCCCGGATTGCCCGCCGCCTACCGCCAGGCGGGCTTCAATTTTAGCGGCGCCAACGCTCTGCCGCTCAACTTCCTGCGTCCGTATCCTGGATTCGCCGAGGTGAACTTCCGCGAGTTCAGCGGCTCTTCGAACTACCATTCGCTGCAGGTCTCGGCGTCGCGGAGGATGGCGTCGGGCGTGACGTTCCAGGCCGCGTACACCTGGTCGCGCGCGTTCGTCACCGGCGATGTCGACTTCGAGGGCAACCATCCCTACGACACGCGGCGCTACGACTACGCGGTGGCCGAGTTCGACCGCACCCACACGTTCGTGGCGAACTACCTGTATGAGGTCCCCACTCCTCGCGCGCTGGCCGCGGGCCGGATGGGCAAGGCGGTGTTCGGCGGATGGCAGATCTCCGGCATCTCGCAGTTCTACACCGGCGAACCGTTCGAACTCGGCCTCGGGATTCAGGGCATCAACGCGGCGCAGCGGATTCTGGGATCTTACAACCTGCCGGTGCGGCCCTATCGCGTGGGCGGAGTTCCGTCGAAGGCGGGCGGCCTCCAGATCAACCCGGATCAATTCGCCGCGCCCGGAATCGCCGATGCCGGGCCGTATCCGCGCATGTATCTACGGAACCCGTGGTTCATCAACCACGATCTGTCCGTGTTCAAGAACTTCCGTCTGGGCGAGAGCGAGTCGCGAAAGCTCCAGTTCCGGCTGGAAATGTTCAACTTCCTCAACTCGACCCAATTCTCCGGCATCAACGCGGGGACGCAACTGGTCACGCCCGCCGGCGCGATCGGCAACGCGATTTTCTCGAGCTACTCGGGGCTGCGCATCACGAACAACACGAGGCCGGCCGGAGCGTCCGCGCCGCTGGGCCAGTACTTCGGCGAGTACAGCGCCGCGCGAGATCCGCGGATCATTCAGGCGGCGGTAAAGCTGTACTTCTGACCGGCCGGTCCTCCCAGAGAGGCATTGCGGCGAGCCACCAGGCGATCGCCGGCACGACTACGATCAGGCTGACCGCCATGGCTACCGACCGCACGGACGCGCCCATGTCGATCGCCACGCCTCCCAGCCAGGTGCTGAGCGACATGGTGACGATCAGGAACGCGTAGTCGGCCGAGAAGACGCGCCCCCGAAAGCGGTCCTCCGTCTGGGACTGCAACATCGTTGTCGAAAACACCCAAATCGTCGAGCCCGCGCCGTGCGCCAGGACGATCCCGGCGATCGCGGTCCAAGGTCCGGGCGCGACGCTCACCGCGAAGTAGCCGGCGCCGATCGCCAGAAACGCGATTAGAATGCCGCGCCGGAAAGCGGGCTGCCTTCCGGCGGCGAAATAGCCGGCCACGGGCGGTCCGATCAACGCGCCGAGGCCGCGCGCCGTCATCAGCAGGCTCATGCCCAGCAGCCCGGCGGTTCCTTCACGCCCGGCGAGCGCCACGGGGAAAACGCGTTCGCCGAGAATCGGCAGGATCACGTGATTGGCGCCCATCACGCCGAGACCCGCCTTCACCAGCAGCGTCGCCAACAAGCGGGGCCGCGCGGCGATATAGCGGAAGCCTTCCCGCATGGGTTCGAAGTTGATCAGATCGGCGGCTCGAAGCGGCGGGTGCTCTTCGGCGTGGGGTTCGTGGACGCGCAGCCGGAGCAGCAACGCGGCGGAGACCAGGAAGGTCGCGGCGTTGATGGCGAACACGGCATTACGGCCTAGGAATACGGCGAGCAACCCGCCCAGCGCGGTTCCAGCGGCGAGATTGAACGACCACGTGGCCGCGGAGAGTGTGTTGGCGGCGAGCCGCTCCCTGCCTTCGGCGGTGAGGTTTGGTAACAGCGCGTCGCGGCCGGGCTCGAAGACGCCCCACATCATGCTCCCGAGAAGCAGCATCGCGTAGATGAACGGCGTGGAAGGGATCGCGATGGCCCACATCATGCCCAGCACGACGAGGAACCGCGCCAGATCCGCCGCGATCATCACCGCCCGGCGCGGCAGCCGGTCGTTCAGCACGCCCGCCACCGGCGAGATCAGCACCTGCGGCATCACCTGCAAGACCACCGCCGTGGCCAGCGCCTTCGCGCTCCCGGTGCTCTCGAGCAGCAGACTGTAGATGGCGACCGAATAGAGCCAATCGCCCATCTCGCTCACGATCTGGGCGAACCAAAGCAGACGGTAGTTGCGGTTCGTCGAAACGAGCCGCCAATAGTCGCGATGGCTCAGCCGGATCGATTCGCTCACTCGGTGTAGAGGCCCATCCGCTCCTTGACGAGACGGACGGTGGAGTTCGCGATGGGGGCGACGCGTCCGGCGCCTTCCCGAAGGACGCCCGCGAGATATCCGGGTTCGTTGACGATTTCGCGGTACCGCGCCTGGAAAGGCTCGAGATGAGCCACCACCGCTTCGGCTACCTGCTTCTTGAGATCGCCATATCGCATCCCGGGGAAGTGCGCTTTCATCGCCTCATCCGTCCAGCCGGTGACGGCCTGGAACATCGCGAGCAGGTTGGCGACGCCCGGCCCCATCGTCTCGAATTCGACGTGCGGATTCGAATCGGTGGTGGCGCGAAGGATCTTCTTCCGGATGTCGGAGGGCGCATCCAGCAACC
>SXGT01408716.1_pt1 | contig 27090 bp, 18 predicted proteins | sample 3176221 | NCBI WGS metagenome assembly SXGT01 (sample SAMN11356862, study PRJNA531348) | freshwater metagenome | isolation source: freshwater sample F1-120 | place: China: Fuxian Lake, Yuxi | collected 2017-12-25
AGATGCGCTCGACCGGCGAAGTGATGGGAGCCGACCGCTCGCTCGCGGTCGCCTTCGCCAAAGCGCAGATGGCAGCGGGTGTGATGCTGCCCACATGCGGCAAGGTCTTCCTCTCCGTGCGTGAAGCGGACAAGCGCGCCGCCATCGACATCGCCCGAAGTCTCATCGCCGCTGGGTTCTCACTCGTGTGCAGCCGAGGGACGCACGAGCACCTCATGAAGCAGGGGATCCCGGCACAGTTGATCGCGAAGATCGCGGAAGGCCAGCGGCCCAATGTCGTCGACCTCGTGCGCTCGGGCGAGATCGCCCTCATCATCAACACCCCGACGCGCAAGGGAGCCCATACTGACGAGGGCCGCATCCGCGCCGCCGCGGTCCGATCAGGAACGCCGATCATGACCACAATCGCCGGCGCGCGCGCGGCGGTGCAGGCGATCAACGCGCTGCGAGCTGGCACCTGGGATGTCTCGGCGATCCAGGACTACTTCCCGCATCTGGCGCGAGCGAAGGCCGCGCCGCGCGATGCGGAACTCGTGGCGCAGTAGGTCTTGCCTGACGGACCCACAGACAGTCGTTGGTCGGCGGGTTCCGCGACGCACCGCGGGTTGGACTCACGCCCGTTGACGGCCGGTCCCGCCGTGGTACTGTTTGGGCGTTCTTGGGGTAGGTCCGATGTCCGCGCCCCTCGCTGCAGACGCAGGAGGACTCCACATGACGCACTGGACGACACACGCACGCGCTATCGAGATGTTGTTTCCCTTGCTGCTGGCGCTTTCGGCTGGCATCGGGGCGACGCCGCCCAAGGATCTCTCGGTGCCCCCTCTGCACATCCCTGGGCTGTACCAGGGCACGCCTACCCCGAACAGCGCTGGACCGCTCGTGGGCGGGCTCAAGTGCCAGAAGATGGTGCAGTGCAATGCGTGGTTTGCGAGTGGATGCATCCCGGGGCAGGGCAGCTACCCGGTAGCAGGCGCGCCGAGGTCATGTGGCTATTGCCGCAGTCAGCAGAAGCCGTTCGTGTACATCTGCCAGCCGCATCCGGACTCGAGTTGCGCGGACCGCTCTGGCGGAATCGTCACCTGCGGACCGTGGATGACAGGCGTATGCAGCAACAACGGCGCTTGCATTGCATCGCCTGTGATCCATACCGGTTGCATTCGGCCTGACTGCTACTCATGAGTGCGCGTGCCACGCAGCACCCAGACTGGTCCACCCGTCGAGCACCACACGCCCTCTGCGCTCTCGTGCTGCTCGGCGTCGCGCACCGCGCGCCCGTGGCCGAGGCATCGTCGACAACGCCATTGCGTCAGTCCGCAGCGGTGGTGCCGCCTGCCCGTCCCGACCGGGATGAGGCGGTGCGATGGTTGCGACTGCAGCCGGTGTCCAGCCCGCATGAATTGCTGATCGAAACATCGATCGGTTCGGGCGACTCGCCAGGCGAGGCCGTGTTTCGTGCGCGGACGGCCCCGCGCTCGGAACGCGGTGCCTTCCGCTTGGGTCTTGCCCCGCGCCTTCTCGCTTTGCGAGGACTCGGGCTCGATGGGGCGGCGGTGTATTCCGCGTACTTCGAGGGAGGGTTCGGGTGGACGCGGGCTGAAGCGGACTCGCGGGTGATGCTCGACGACGAAAACGCCTTCGGCTGGTCGACACTCGGCGCGGAACTCTTCGGCCTCTGCTCGCAGACCGGCATGGGGTTCGACGGCATCTCGTGGCGACTTACTCCGCTGGCGGATGATGTCGGTCGCGCGACGCGCGTTCGAGTTGCCGCCGAGCCCGCTCGCGACGCGGCGGCGACGGCCGATGATGTGGGCGTCACCATCGCGTGGGATCTCGACGAGCCGCGGGACGATTCGCGTCGCCCGACGAACTGGTACGACGCCACGGTGCGCCTGCGCCATGGTCTGCCGACCCTTGAGCGGATGACCATCGAGGTCTGGGGGGCGCCGCAGGGCGCTTCGAGCGCTGGCGCCGCAACCGAACAGCTTCTGGCGTCTTCGCGAATCGCCTGTTCTCGCTGGTTCCTCGCCGCGGGACGCGCATTGCCCGCCGAGACGGAGCAAGTCAACACGCTTCGTCGGCCAGACGATCAATTCGTCTCGTCCGCAGCGATCGCCCGAGTCACAGCCGCCCGGGAGTGTGAGCTTGAGGAGTTCTCGACCCTGCGTCGCGAGCTGTGCTCGCCACCCCCGGGAACCTCGGCGGCATGGGTCGGGGTCGGATTCGAAGGAACGATCGGCAGTGCAGCGTTCACTCTCGCGGCCACACCGTACGCAGGGAATGCGCCGCTCGTCGAACTGACCCCGCTCGGAGTCTGGTCGCTGCTTGAGGGCGCAGCTCGTTCCGGCGCGGACCGCGAAGTGGAGCCACAGGCTTCGAGACCACACCCTGCAGAGTCGACGAACGAGTCGCTCCCGCCACCCGCGAGCGAAATCGACCGAGCACGATCGATGGACTTCGGCACCGTCGACCTCGTCGATGGGAAGGCCGTGCTCCGGCATGACTTCCCGCTGGAGGGGCTGCGATCCAAGGGCGATGTCAAGGGCATTCGAACGACCTGCGGGTGCAGTCGCGCCGAATGCATCGAGACACCAGAGGGGGCCCTGGCGCTGCGGGTTGTCCTCGAGCTTCGTGCGGTCGGGCCCAGGGACGCGCGGGTCGCCTTGCTGACAGAAGGTGACGGTGATCAGGAACGCGTGTTGACCTGGTTTTCGGTTCAGGCCACGGCACGCTCAGCGCTCCAGTGCTTCCCACTCGTGATCGAGCGGGCCACAGACGACACATGGCGGCTCCACTATCTCGTGCGAAGCGAGCGACCGAGCGACCCCCCCGAGGTGCCGCAGAGTTGGCGGGCGCTCACGCCGACCACAGCCGGCGCAGCCATCCGTCATTGGATCGGCACGCAGGTGCTCCCCGCCGATGCCATCGATGGGCTGTCGCATGCCACTACGATTGACGGCATCGGGCCGGTCGTTCTCCCGAAGGGGCTGCGATCGATGCTGGAGGCTCGGTAGATGCCCCGAGGTGCGATTGGCACGCAGGTGGCACTCTTCGCAACGACGACACTTGCCTGCAGCGCCCTTGCCGGTCTCGGCGCAGCGAACGCATCGCGCGCGACGATGCCCCCTGAATTCCTTCGCCAGGCGCAAGAAGTCCTTCGCGATCTTGCGCCTGAGGTGGCCGACGCGTCGGCGCTCCCGTGGCCGACTCTCGAGCGTGGGGACCTGCATGGCGAAGCGGCCGAGGGGGTTCGCGCCGAGGTCGATGCGGTCCGCGCGGCGTGGAACGACTGGCGCACGGCATGTCGTCATGCGCTCGATCGTGCGCTCGACGGTGTCGCGGACTTGCACGCCGTCGCACTGCGCGACATCGACGGCTTGCCCTCGCAGCCGACCCACGCGATCACCGGGTGGGCAGCCCTGGTTGGCTCCCTGGAACGCGAGCGAGCGCACGCAGAGACGGTACTGAGCGAACACCTGCACAGCATCGGTCTCGCCACCGAGCACAGGGACGAAGTGCTTTGCCGCTCGCGGCGGCAGGTGTGGCTCGCGCGCAATGCAGCGCAAGACCTCACCATCGCCGGTCGGCGCCGTGACATCTTCGAGGCCTGTGCGCGCCGTGCGAGCGGCGTTCCCGCAGCTGTCGAGATGCCCGCGCTCGCATCGGTCTTCCCGGGGTGGACCGCCGCACTGGCGTCGCGCGTCGCATCCGCCGACGCCGCCCGCGCGGGCTCGCGCCAATGGCGTGCAGTCTGGGCCGCCGGGATCGTGCGCTTCGACGCGGAACTGCGGACCGAGGAAGCCCTGCGCATCGACCGTGTCCGGCGTCTCTTCAGCGGCGGCCGCGCGCCACCACGGCTCGAACCGTTGCGCAATGCCGCGCGTCGACTCGACCGCCTGCAGGAGGAGTGCGCGGACTTCGCCACGCAGTCGATCGCTCTGGGCGATGACTTCGCCGCGCTCTGCTGGCGCCACAGCGACCGCATGCAGGCCTACCCGCTGGTCACCGCGCGCGGCGTGGCAGACAAGCTCTACGACCAGGTGTGTGCCTACGCCGATAGGGCCCAGACCGACGCCGACGGGATCCGCGCCAGGGCGCTCGCGGCTTTCACGGCGTACGCACGCGAGCGCGAGGCATCGGAGCAGCAGATCGTGCGGATCGTGCTGCGGGACGCCTCGCGCGGCGCGCCCATCCCGTACGCGCGTCCCGAGGGCGAGCCGCGCGATCCAGACCTTGAGGCGTGGGAGAGAGCGATCAACCGCAGGCTCGATGCCGGTCGCCGTGCCGTGGCCTCGCTCGGGGCGCTCCTTCCTGAGGGGGCGCGCCCGAGTGCCATCGATCGCGCGAGTGAAATGACCGCCGAGGAGGCGAACAACTACTTTCTCGACCGACCGTAACGGCGCGGGCCACTCGCAAGTCACTTGCTCTTGAGGCCGCGCGTGCAGGCCGGGCGTTGCCGCATTCCGCGCACTAGACTCGCCCGCCCATGATCACCGTTCAGCTCCTCGCCAACGCGCTTGTCATTGCGGTGATGCTTCATGTGATGCTCGGCGGCTGCGCGTACGGCGTCATGCTCGAGCGCAAACTGAGCGCGTGGATGCAGGATCGTGTGGGTCCCAACCGCGTCGGCCCGCGCGGGCTCCTCCAACCCATCGCCGACGGTCTCAAGTTCATCATGAAGGAAGAACACACGCCCGCAGGTGCCGACCGCTGGCTCTTCACGCTCGCGCCGGCGCTCGCGATTCTTCCTGCGATGGCAGCGTTCGTCATCATTCCGTGGGGGGGCACACTGGAGCTCTCGACGCTGCCCTCGTTTGTCACCGGATTCCTCAGCGACATCGGCATCACACTCTCGTCGCAGGTTCGCATCGCCGGCGCGGATCTCAATGTTGGCATCATCTACCTCATCGCCGTCGCAAGTCTCGGCGTGTACGGGGTCACGCTCGGCGGCTGGGCCAGCAACAGCAAGTTCTCGTTCCTAGGCGGCATGCGCGCGGGTGCGCAGATGATTTCCTACGAGATCCCGATGGGGCTCGCCCTTTTGTGCGTCATCCTCGCTGCGGGCAGTCTCGATCCCTACCAGATCATCTCGTCGCAGCAGTCAATGGGATGGAACCTCATCCAGCAGCCTCTCGTCGCCATCGTCTTCTACACATGTGTCCTTGCGGAGGCCAATCGTGCGCCATTCGACCTCGCGGAAGCCGAGAGCGAACTCGTTGGCGGCTTCCACACCGAGTACTCGTCGATGCGCTTCGCGATGTTCTTCCTCGCGGAGTACTTCCATGTCATCACCGGCTCGGCCTTCTTCTCGCTGCTGTTCCTCGGTGGCTGGAGCGTCAACCCGTTGGGCGGGCTCTTCCCCGGATTGGATCTTCCCGCGGCTGGCGGCATCGGTCTCATCCTGTTGCAAGTCGGCGTCATGTTGGGCAAGACCGCCTTCATGCTTGCCTTTGCGATGGCGGTCCGCTGGACGATCCCGCGGTTCCGCTTCGACCAACTGATGAAGCTCGCATGGCAGGGGATGATCCCCGCCGCGCTCGTGCTCCTTGCCGCGGCTGCGGTGATGACCTACCTCGGACTGCCGCAGTACCTCTGGATGGCGTCGCTGGCGAGCCTCGGCGTCATCTGGATCGCGCTGCCTCTGATGCCGAAGGATCGCAACCCTAACCACAAGCTCCCGCTCCTTGGCAGCCGTTACTCACCCACCGACGAAGAGGCCGTGGCGGCTGCGTCGTCGCAGCGGCTCGCGCACGCGGATGCTCCCGGTAGTGGCGCAGCGGCCGGCACCGCTGCGATGCGCTGAATGCGGCTCACTCCGTTCGAAACTGCCCACGCGCTCGTCGCGCTCGCACGACTTGGCCTCCTCACGCAGTTCCGATTCGGCGGTCCCTATTGGCGATGGCGACGCTCGACCGCGTTCGGGTCGCGCGAACACACGCTCCCATGGCGCGAACGAATTCACGCCGCGTTTGAGTACGGCGCGTGGGTCGCGAGAATGCGGCGCATTTCGCGCTGAGTCGCGTGCGACTCGTAGACTCGCCTCGTGACCAAGGTCAAGACGAGTTTCGTCTGCCGCGACTGCGGCGCAGTGGCACCGCGGTGGTCGGGCCGATGCATGGAGTGCGGCGCGTGGGACGCCATGGAGTCGTTCTCGAGCGACTTCGACGACAGCGGCTCCGCGAGCACGCCTGACGCGGCATCGACGCATGCGCTGCCACTCGACGAAGTTCCGGCACTCGAAGTGCCGCGCCTCCCGACCTCGATCGGCGAACTCGACCGCACGCTCGGCGGCGGCATCGTGCCGGGCAGCACGGTCCTCGTCGGTGGCGACCCAGGCATCGGCAAGTCGACGCTGCTCCTGCAGGCTTTCGCCGCGCTTGCCCACTTGGGACACCGGGTTCTCTACGCCTCGAGCGAAGAGAGCGCGCAACAAGTGAAACTCCGTGCCCAGCGCATCATGCCGCTGTCGCAGGGCAGCGACGGGCTCTATCTCCTGGCCGAAACTTCAGTGGCTCGCATCATCAATGAGGCGAAGCGCGTGCGGGCTCAGCTCGTCGCCGTCGACTCCATCCAGCTCGTACAGCGGCACGACGCCGACGCATTGCCGGGATCGATGACACAGTTGCGCCGCTGCTGCCTCGAGCTCGTGCAGTTCGCGAAGTCAACGGGCACCGCCATCGTCATCGTTGGCCATGTCACCAAGGAAGGTGACCTCGCCGGTCCCAAACTCCTCGAACACCTCGTCGATGTCGTCCTCTCGTTCGAGGGGGAACGGCACCACGCCTACCGCCTCGTGCGCGCGTCGAAGAACCGCTACGGATCGACCCACGAGATCGGGTTGTTCGAGATGACCAGCGACGGACTCGCCGAGGTCGACGAGAGCGCGCTTGCCGCAGCCAACGCCGCACAACCGCGACCGGGCAGCGCGATCGTCCCTGTGCTCGCAGGCAGTCGTGTGCTCCTGGCCGAGATTCAGGCGCTCGCGGTGCCGGGTTTCCTCGGCAACGCCAAGCGGAAAGCCTCGGGGATGGACTCCGTGCGGCTTTCCATGCTGATCGCCGTCCTCGAACGGCACGCGGGACTTCGCCTCGCCGACCAAGACATCTATACGGCGGTCGCGGGCGGGCTGCGCATCGTGGAACCCGCTGCGGACCTTGGGATCTGCCTCGCGGTCGCCGGAGCCCATCTTGGTCGTGCGCTTCCGCCGGGATGCGCCGTCCTCGGCGAGGTGGGGCTTTCAGGCGAACTGCGTCCCATGCGAAGCCTTGAGCAGCGCATCGCGGAGGCGCACCGGCGCGGTTGCAACACGATTGTGCTGCCCCACGGGCACGCGATCACCCAGTGCGGTGCCTCAATACTGTCCGTGCGCTCCATTTTGCAAGCGATTGACCTACTATCGCCCGCACGGATCGACGGCTGAAGGTGACTGACTTTCTCACGATTGACGGGATGTCGAGGGTGGATCTCCAGCGACTGCTGGACGCCACGCGGGCCAATGTTTCCATCGCAGAGGGGCGCGCGGCCGGCCGTTCGTCGCTGGCGGGCCTCGTGATCGCCAACCTCTTCTTTGAGGACTCCACGCGGACCCGCTGCTCATTCGAGACAGCGGTCCATCGCCTCGGAGGGAGCGTCCTCAACCTTTCGCCCACGGGGTCGAGCATCAACAAGGGCGAGACCCTCATCGACACCGCGCACAACATCGCCTGCATGGGGGTCGCGGCAATTGTTGTCCGCTGCGCCGTCTCGGGCGGTGCAAAGATGGTGGCCGACGCGGTCGCGTGCCCGGTCATCAACGCCGGCGACGGCCGTCACGAGCACCCGACCCAAGCGCTGCTGGATGTCGCCACACTGCTCGAAGAGTTTCACAGCGTCGAAGGTCGCACGATCGCGATCGTCGGTGACATCACGAACAGTCGCGTGGCGAGGTCGACCACGCATGCGTTGACCACGCTGGGTGCGCGCGTTCGACTGGTTGGGCCACCCACGCTTGTGAGCCCGGCATTCGAACGAATAACGAAAGGCCCGGGGTCCGTACAGACGATGAGCAACTTGGACGCTGCGCTCGAAGGCATCGATGCTGTCATCATGTTGCGTGTGCAATTCGAGCGGGCCGCAGGAGGCGCCATTTCAAGCGATTATCGGAGCATGTACGGCCTCACCCAAGAGCGAGCTTCGCGCATGCCGCCGCACGCGCTCATCATGCATCCGGGACCAATCAATCGAGGCATGGAGATTGACGATGGAGTGGCCGATGACCCCATCCACAGCCGGATCCTGCGACAGGTCACTATCGGTGTTGCCGCAAGAATGGCGGTCCTTGAGAACCTTTTGGCGCCAAGTCTCGTCTTGGAAGGGGTTTCCGCCTAACCGACCGCCCGCGCGGTCTCGATAGATTCTCACCGCTTTGTATCAGAACAGGATCCATCCCCACTTTGCAGTCGTGCGCACCGGTTCGGTGATCGTCGGCTTGGTCGGTCTATCCATGCTTGCCATTGGCGGCTGCGAGACCGACGGCTACTTCGATCCAAGTCGGACGGGATACTTCGAGAACACGCCGACAACGATGCCGGTTCTTGAACGGATTGATGTCATCGAACCGCCCGAAGAGCCTCTTGGGGTGACGGGTCCTCCCGAGCCACAAGACCTCGTGGTCAACTCGCTGCAGTATCGGCTCGCGCCGGGCGATGTGATCACCGTCGAGATCTACGAACTGATCACGACTGGTCGCAGTGAGGCGGCCAAGCGTGTGGTCGACCCGGCTGGGCTCATCCGCCTGCCAACCATTAATGAGGTTCGGGCCGGTGGGCTCACGCTCGAAGAACTTCGCGAGGAGGTCCGGAAAAAGCTTGAGCCATTCCTCCGAAACCCGATCGTCACCGTTGACATCGAGCAGGGGCGGAGTTTCGAGTTCACAATCCAGGGAGCGATCCAGAATCCGGGCGTCTACGCGCTCGACAAGCCGAATTTCCGGCTGACCCAGGCGCTCGCGATCGCCAATGGCGCGGAGGCTGTGACTGAACGAGTGCTCGTGGTTCGTTCTATGGCAACCGAACGAGATGTTCAAGATGCCGCGAATCCGAGCACCCCCCCGGGCACGGATCCAAGCACCCTGAGCAGCCCAGGGGCGCCATCGTCGACTCCTCGCGTGAATCCAGAGTCGACCCCGGTTGACATCGAGGATTTGATCAAGCAGCTCGGAACAACAGGAACTTTTGAGGTTCCCGCGCCCGCGCCCGCTTCGGCTCCCGCCCCTGCACCAGCACCGGCGGCTCCGGCTCCAGAGCCGACACCTGCGCCTACCCCACCGCCCGGGCCAGCTCCAGCACCGGGAGCGGTCAGCGGGATGCAGGGGCAGCCCGTCATCGATGTCGACTCGCTCGAGCCGATCTCAGTCCACGACGGCGCCGTTGTCGACCAAGCCACGCTCACGCAGCGACCTCCATCGAGCCAGCTCGCGAATGACGCCGACTCGTTCGTCTTCGATGTGAACAGCCAACAGTGGGTGCGCATCAAGGGCGGAAAGGTCCTTGCGCCGACACCGCTCGTCCCCGGGCCGGTCAGCGAACCGGACGGCGAATCCGCGCTGACGGGCGAGGCCGCGAAGTCGGCCGTCGCGGCAAAGCGTGGCAAGCGCGATCCGCGTGCGGTCTTCAACACGCGGATCATCGAGATCGAGTACGAGCGGTTGGTGAAGGGAGACCAGACACAGAATGTCGTCGTCAGGCCGGGCGACGACATCTATGTCCAGTACCCGCCGCTCGGAGTTGTCTACATCGACGGCGAGATCCAGCGACCCGGCGTGTTCCAGTTGCCCACGGCGGGGCGCCTCACGCTGAGCCGGCTCGTCGCATCCGCGGGCGGTCTCACGCAGATCGCGATTCCAGAGCGCGTTGATCTCGTTCGCCGCCTTCCCGGGGGTCGGCAGGCGGCGATTCGTGTGAATCTCGCCGCGATTCGAAACATGGCTGAACCAGACATCGTTCTCCACAAGGACGATCATGTGATTATAGGAACCAATTTCTGGGCGACGCCGCTCGCGGTGCTGCGAAATGGATTCCGTATGACCTATGGATTCGGATTCCTCCTCGACAGAAACTGGGGTAACGATGTCTTCGGGCCTCCCCCGATGCAGGAGACGGTCAATTTCTAGCGCGCGGTGCGCGGGGCGTCTGCCAAGAGTTCGCTCCAGAGCCGCGGGCTTTGAGCCGAACTATCACTGATACCGCCGGGTATGCAAGAATGGACGCCATCCGTGTCGATTGCCGCCCCCATCACTAGCCCACCACATGCGACCGCCGCCCGAGCCATCGTCGTCTCCCGGCGACTGCTCGTCGGATGCGGCATTGTGCTGTTGGCGCTCTACCTCGTCCTCTTCCAAGACTTCGTCTCTCAGCAGTTCCGCTTCGCCATCTCGATGCCAAGTGACTGGGGGCACACGCTCATCATTCCTTTCGTTGCCGGGTATCTCGTCTGGCTCCGACGCAGTGAACTCGCCGCTCTACAGCCGTTCACCCCGAGCTGGTGGGGAATCGGGCCCATCATCGTGGGCGTGGGCTGGTACTCGCTGTGTGTCTTCGGCCCGAAGCCGTTGTTTCACCACAACGCGATGTCGGTGGGCATCCTGCTGACCCTCCTCGGGACGGCGTGGCTTCTCTTTGGGACCTCGGCGTTGCGCTGGTTGTGGTTCCCGATCGCCTTCTGGTGGGTGTTCGGGCAGTCGGTCTCCGAGGTGTTCATGAATCGGCTGACCTTCCAAATGCAGGATGTGTCGGCCGTCGGGGCCCAGTTCATGCTCACCGCGTGTGGGGTCGACATCGACCGAAACGGCAACACGCTTGTGGTCTGGTCCGACGGCGTACCGCATCCGCTCAATGTTGCCGAGGCGTGCTCGGGGATGCGAATGCTGGTCGCGTTCATGGCGCTGGGTGTCTTCCTCGCGCGGACGCGCCTCGCTGGGTTCTGGTCTCGCACCGTTCTTGTTCTCGCCGGAATTCCCGTCGCGCTCGGGGTGAATGTATTGCGCGTTGGAACGACGGGGATCTTCGCGATGTTCGATAAGAACTTCGCTGATGGCGAGTTTCACGAACTGATCGGATTCGTTTGGCTTGTTCCCGCGCTCTTCATGTACATGGGTGTGCTGTGGCTCATCCGCAACCTCTTTGTTGCGACGAAGGAGGCGGCCGGTGCGATGTGACAGGTCCATCCGGATCGCGTTTGCGGCTCTCATGGCCATCGTCGTGGGCTCGGCCGTTGGATTTCGCGCGGCCGTCGCATCGCTGAACATCTATCTCCGCAAGGAGCCGGTGCAACTCCGGGAGCCACTGGACTCGATTCCGACGACTCTGGGATCGTGGCGGCGGTTCGGTCCCGACGGACGAATGGGCGCGGCGATGGTGGAGAGCCTCGGGACGAGCCAGTACCTCGATCGGCACTACGCCTTCGAAGGCGATCCGGCGAAGGGTGTGCTGACGCTTCATGTCGCCTACTACACCGGAATGGTTGATGCCGTGCCGCATGTTCCCGAGCGGTGCTGGGGTGCTGCCGGAATGACCATGGTGAAGCAGCCCGAGGTGGTGAGACTTCCAGTCAACCGATCGGGATGGGACCTTGCGACGGGGCCCGTTTGCCCAACGACGGGCGAGCGGTACCCACTCGTCAGCGTGCTCGACCCGGTGACGCGCCGGGAGTCGAAGGTGTCCGTGCCACTGGGGGATTCCGACGCGTCGGTCACCGTCTTCCAAGATCCCCAGAATCCCGAGAGAATGACGGTTGGTGGCTACTTCTTTGTGGCCAACGGGCGGCTGGCTTCGACCCCCTATGTGGTTCGCACCTATGCGTTCGACCTGACGAACCGCTACGCCTACTACTGCAAAGTACAGTTCACGCTCTCCGTGCCCCGAAACGGCAGGGAGGTTGAGCTCTGGACCGAGCGCACTTCGGACATGCTCGTCCACCTTGTGCCGTACCTGATGCGCTGCCTGCCTGACTGGCCGTCGCTGGAATCACCCGAAACGAAGGAGTCCTGAAATGGCAAATCCCACACCCACCTCTACGGCGAAGAAGTCCAGCACCGCGAAGAAGCCCAAGCTCAATCGCAAAGTGGTGATGCTCGTCGGCGGGTTCGTCCTGTTCGCCCTCGTTGTGCTCGGCGGTGTGGCGTACTTCACCATCGCGGGGGCACCGGAACGGAACATCCGCCTCGGCGACGAAGCACTGAAGGCCGCCGAAGCTGCCGAACTCGCCGGTGATGCCGACGAGGCCTACAAGCGGTTTCAAGATGCTCTGAGTCGGTACGGCCGCGCGGTCAGCAAGCGCCCGAACAACTTGGATTACAACCTGAAGATGGTCGACACGCTCCTGCGCGTGACGCCCAAGACTTCCAGTGACGCGACGGAACTCTACGGACGATTGGACCGCCTGCTCCGCAAACGAACACAGTCGGCTCCGCTCGATGCGGCGCAGTGGATGAAGTACCTGAACTCGGCCGAAGCTCGAGCGAACCTCTTCGAGGACCCAGGACTCTGGAAGGACATGGTGGACATCTGCGACGAGGCGCTCGAGAAGCTCCCTGACGGCGCGCCCGGGCGCGAGCAGGTCGAAAGCGCGCGCATCCGTGCCCAGTTGGCCCAGGACAAGGTGCTCACCGTGGACGAGCGCGTCGCGGCTGAACAGGCTGCCCGAGTCTTCCTCGCGGAGCACCCGGGCGACGCCCCCGTATGGGCCTCGCTCTTGCGATCCATCCACTCTGACGCGACGCGGCTCGCGCTCGCCAACCGAGGCAGCGAAAGTGTGGAGCGCACCAAGGCGTTCGAATCCGAGCTCATCAAGGCGCGCGCTGGCGCGCCCAACGATGCGGCGATTCAGGTCGCGGAGCTGGCCAGACTCATCAGCCGCGCGTTCGCCGGGGATCCGTTGGTCACGCCGAGTGCGGTCGACGAAGTCGTGGCCCCGCTCTTGTGGAAGGGCGGCGATCACGCGAGCACTGAGTTCGGGTCCATCGCCACAGCGCCGGCGCCGAGCCTGCTTGAACTCGCCCGACTTGTCAGTGCGTCCTCAAACACCGAGTATCCGCCGCAGATGATCCGGATCCTCGAGTCGTTCTGTGCGTCGCACCCGGAAGAGCTCTTGGCTTACGGTGCGCTCGCTCAGGCGCAGCGCGACGCTGGCCGTCGCGACGATGCGCGGGCCTCGTTCGAGCGGATGATCGCGGTGCCTCGGCTGAAGGTCTCGATGCTCTCGGCCTTTCAGGACGACATCCGAGTGACGGCGGCCGAGAAACTCTTCGACATCGACTTCTTGACCTGGGAGGCGGCAACGAATCCTGCAGACAAGCAGTCGGCTGTCGAGGCCATGAGAAAGTCACGAGCGCGACTCGCGGAACTCGCCGCGGGGCGCGAGGGAGAGATCTCGATCATTCGCGCAGATGCCAAGCTGGCATTCGCCGAGGCGGACTTTCTGACTGCGGTCGCGAAGCTCGAAGAAGTCTTCGCCCGCGCGGGAACGCCGACCTCGGAACTTTTCCTCCGGTCGGCGATCAGCCTCATCGAGCGAGGGGAACTCGGGGCCGCGCTCGTCAAGATTGACCGCGGCCTCTCCGAGTACCCGGCGATGCCACAACTCCACTTGACCCGGGCGCGGGTGCTCTCTCAGCTCGGACGCATCACCGACGCGCGCCGGTCGGTGGCGACCGTCCTCGCACGTTTCCCAGGACTGCCGGAGGCGGAATCGATGCAGGCCGAACTCGCCAAGCACCCTGGGGAGGGCACCGTCAATCTCGGCGACATGGTCGTCAAGGTCCTCGGTGATGCCGAACTCTTGGCTCGCGAAGGCAAGGTTGAAGAGGCGACCGTGATGCTTGAGACGGCGTTGGTCACCTACCCCAAGGATGTGCGCCTCCAGCGGACGATCGTTCAGTGGCTCATGTTTGTCGGGGACATGCCCACAGCGCGAACACGGTTGACCGAGTACCTCGCTGACCACTCCGATGACGAAGTGCTCAAGCAACTCGAGGTGCTCGCAGACAAGGAGTCGCCGATGGATCGAGCGATTGCATTCGTCGACCTCCGCTCCCCGACCCCACAGCAGCGGGCCGCCGAAGTTCTCGTTGCGCTCATCAATCTCCGCGACGACCTCACGAACCGACTTTCGTCTGCGGATCCCGCTCGGACGGCGGTCATCAACAGCGAATTGGCGAAGATCGCCGCCGCATTTCCCGATGCGAAGGCGAAGGCTGTCGAACTGGCCCCAGGGGAGTCCGTCGTTCTCGACCGACTCCTCACGGAGGCGCTGCGGACGAAGGACGCCGCAGGGGCCGATCAGGTGATCGCGCTCGCGGAGAAGTCGGCCATCGACCGCAGCATCCCGGCACTGCTGCGCGGGCGCGTGGCCATGGAGCGGAGCGACTTCGCCAAGGCCATCGAGCAGTTCGAAATCGCGCAGGCCCTGCCCGGTGCCGGTGCGGCTGGCTTCCGGCTCCTCGGCGTTGCGAAGGAGCGTTCCGGTGACATCGCCGGTGCCCGCGACGCCTACCGCACCGCGTACGAGCGCCGCCCCAACGACATCGCGTCAGTGCAACTCTATGCGGGCCTGTTAGCGCGCAGTGGAAACATGCCGGCGGCGCGTGAGGTTCTCCAGGCCGCAATGCTTGCGATGCCCGAGTCGGCGGAACTCCGGAACATCTTTCTCGAGGTCGAGGGGCAGTTCGGCAGCCGCGCGGACAGCATGATCGAGCGGCGACGGCTCTATGCCGTGCGGCCGAGCGATGTGGACAACGCGCGGCAACTGCTGCGGATCCTCATCGAAACCCCTCCGACGCGCGAATTCATCATCAACTCTGACGGGAGCCAGAAGTACTCGGCCGCCGACTGGGAATCGCTCGGCTCAGACCGACGCGAGCAAGAACTCGACGCTTTGTCGCAGACCCAGCAGGCCGAGGCGCAGACCGTGTTCGACCGACTGCTTCGCATGAATGAGGACACCCGTCCTTCCATTCGCATCTATGCGGCGGCGATGCAGCGGGCCGGCCGCGGTATTGAGGCGGAGAGGACGCTTCGCGCTCTCGCCGAAAAGGAAACGGGCCCGCTCGCATGGCGCGGGTGGTTCGACGTTGGAGAACTGTTGGCCGAAGACGGTCGTCCCGAAGACGGCAAGGTGTGCTTCGCGAAGGCCATCGAGCTCGACCGCTCCGGTCAGGGCGACGCGGCGCGTGCGGTCGCCGCATACTGGATCGACAACCGGCGTCCGCTCTTCGCGCGTGCCGTCCTTGAGCCCCAGTTCCTCGCGACACCGACGCTCGACCTTGCTCGGCGTCTTGCGTCGGTGCAACTCGAAGTTCGCGATTTCGCTGCGGCGAAGAAGACGGCCGCGGAAGTGGCGAGACTGGCTGGTCCGGCCACGACCTTCAGCGATCAGTTGCTCTCGGCGGACATCGCCAACGCTGAACTCGAGTCGAGTTTCGGTGCGATGGATCCTGGCGAGGTCAAGGCCGCGCAAGCTGCGTTCGACCGAGCCATCGACGCGGCCATCAGGGCAGACCCAAGCAGCCCTGTCCCGTACATCGTGCGCGCCGGATCGCTGCAGCGGCGATTCCAGCGGGCTGGTGAGGCCGACATCCTCACGCAGGCGAAGCGCGACATCGACCGCGCCTATGAACTGCAGGCCAACTTCTGGCCCGCGACCCGGCTGCGCGCGTCGATCTACATGGACGAGGGGGACATGCTGTCGGCGATCCAAGTCGTCCGTCGTTATGTGGAGCAGACTCCTAGGAATGTCGACGCACGGCGTGCGTTGGTGGGCTATTTCATCGCCAGTGGCGACTTTCGGGGCGCGATCGACGCGGTCAACACCGCCATGGCCAGTGAACCCAACAACCCGGTTTGGATCGATGCGCTCGCTGAGGCCTACATCGCCGCAGGACAACTCAAGGAAGCGGGGGACGCCTACGAGAAGCTCTACCAGTCGTCCGGGGACATGGGCATGCTCACCAAGTCGATCCTCATGCGCATTCGTGCGGTGCCTTCGGACTATGCAGGGATTCTCGCGGCGCTGCGGACGGCCAAGGGCGACACCAGCACCGTACCGTTCCTCACCATGGCGGGTGCCGCGGCCATCGCCGGCGCCGGCGAGAACGATGTCCAGCGCAATCAAGGGGTGATTCAGTTACGCGAGATGTACAAACGCGTCGCATCGGAGCCGACCATGGTCGACGGATGGATCATTGCCGCAGGTTCCCTTTATCCGGCGGACAAGGTCGCCGATCTCGAGAAGTTCATCAGCATGGCAGCCGACGGCGTGATGACGAGCGCGCTCGAGCGGAACATCGCGAACCGCTGGGTCGAGGCGGGTCCGGGTGGTCCAGCCAAGGGCGTGGAGCACGCGATCAAGTCCGTGGCGTTGGCCACGAACGATGACGAGAAGTTCCTGGGACTCATGATGCTCGGTAACGCGGCCTACGCGGCGGGCGACCGTGCTGCGGCGGCCGATGCCTTTGCGAAGTGCCTCGCCATCCATGCCGACAGCACGGCGGCGATCAACAATCTTGCCTTCATTGAGGCGATGGACCCATCAAAGGTCACGAGCGCCATCGAGCGATCCCGCATCGCACTCGCACACGAGCCGGCCAATGTCGACCTCATGGACACGCTCGGGTACGCACTTACAAAGGCCAATCAGTTGCCTGAGGCACTGAGCCACCTCCAGCGCGCCGCGCGGATGCGAGCCACGGCGCCGACCTATGCGCACCTTGCGATGGTTCAAGCGCTGTTGGGACGCCGATCGGAGGCCGAAGAGTCCATCCGTCGGGCGCGGGCACTTCGACCCGATGCCGAGGCCAGTCGCGAGATCGACGAGGCCGAGAAGAAGTTGACAGAGTCCCAGGGAACCCGCGGATAGCAAGGAACCAGATCGACATGGCTGTACCTATCCCTCCTTCGCATCCTTCCCGCCCTGCGGGGGGTGCGCGCGCAACTCCCACAAAAAATGTGGCCGTCGATCCAATTCGCATCCTGCGCCAGCATTGGAAGCGGATCTGCGTGTGGGCAGGCGTTGGCCTTGTGACGGCCGGCATCTTCCAGGTGGGGGCTTTCTTCATCTATCCGCTCTACAGCGGCAAAGTCGTGATGAGGCTCAGGAACCAACTCGGCGACGCGAAGGAGATCTTCGGCGAAGTCACGCCGCAGGAAGAAACCGTGGCCCGGCTCGCCCAGACCGAAGCGCAACAGATGATCTCGCGCGACATCCTCACGCGTGCCGTCTCCGACCGCGACATCCTCAAGACGGAGTGGCACAAGTGGTTCCTCGACGAGAACGGGCAGTTCATCATTGACGAGGCTGTGGATGACCTTGAAGATGACATCAGTTCTGGTCATCGCCGCGGAACGCAGTTCTTCCTCCTCTACTGGTCCACGCATGTCCCCGGCGATGTCCCCATCGTCCTCAACACGATCGTCGACACCTACCTCGACGAGCTCAAGGCGGAGAGCGACAAGAAGTTCAACAACACCAAGAGCGTCTTCGTCCGCAAACAGGAGGATCTCGACAAAGAGATCGGCACGCGCAAGGCCGACATCGCGAAGTACATCAGAGAGGAGGGGATCCCTTCGTACGAAGAAAACGCCGCGCAGACACAGCGCGGGCTCGAGGAACTGCAGCGGCGGATCGCCGCCACGACGATGGAGTTGAGCCTCGTGAAGTCACAGCGCGGACAGGTGGATGCCAAGTTGCAGGGAAAGATCGAGCCGACCGAGGACGACATTCGCAGGGGCGAACTCGACAATGCGATGGTGCAGCTCTCGCGCGACATCAACGACATCACGATCAACCTCACTTCGAAGCGGGAGCGCTTCGGAGCCTCGCACCCAGAAGTGCTCCAGAATGAACACCTCCTCGCCTCAGCCCACGCGCAGAAGAAGTCCGCCCTCGACGACATCGTCAAGCGTGACCTCCGTGGCGATTACAAGAAGCTCAGCGACCAGGTCGTGGGCTACGAGGATCTCATCAAGAAGCAAGCAGCGGATTACGCGGTCGAAACCAAGCGGGTGGAGGGGCTTGCCTCGAAGGTCTCGGAGCTCGAGGCGAGGAAGGAACAATTGACGCGCCTTGAGGACGAGCGGGCGGAGATCTCCAAGGCCGTCAGCGACCTTGAACTGGCGCGGTCACGCATCGACGCCATTCCGGTGGAGACGGCGCAGCGGGCCCTGACGCCACGCGAGATTTCGTTCCCGAATCCGAAGGTGGTGCTGCCGGGTGTCTGGTTCCTGACACTCGCGTTCGGCGTTGGACTCATCTTCCTCAAGGAGATGACGGATCAGCGCGTGCGCTTCGCCAGCGACTTGATTCCGATGACTGGCGGCAAACTTCTGGGTGTGATTCCGGACATCAGCGACGATGAGTCGCGCCCCGAGCAGGTCGAGTTCATCGTGCGTGACGCGCCGACCTCGGTGCTCGCGGAGAACTACCGGACGATCTGGTCGGGCGTCTCCAAGGCTCTCGTCGACGAGCAGGCAAAGGTTGTCGGAGTGATTTCGGCGATGCCGGACTCGGGAACAACGGCGCTCGTTTCCAACCTCGCGGCGAGCGCCGCCACCGTTGGCAAACGCGTCGTTGTCGTCGATGCAAACTTCCGCAAGCCTGGGGCGGCCAGCACCTGTGGCGGCTCCGATGAGGGTGTTGGTCTGGGCGAAGTCCTCGCCGGTTCCGCGCCACTTGACGCCACGATTCAACACTCACCACGAGGCTTCGACCTGATTGGCGCCGGGCAGGATCGGCCGCTGGAATTGTTTGACGGCGCGCGAACACTGCCGGTGATCGATGCACTCAAGGGCCGCTATGACCTCGTGGTTGTGGACATGGCTCCCGCGGCGTTCGCGGGTGAGTCCATGGTGCTCGCCAATGCGCTCGATGCCACCGTCCTCGTCGTCCGCGCCATGCGCGACGAACGCGGGCTTGTCGCTCGTGTGTTGGGGCAACTCGGGAAGCAGCGCGCAGTGGTCTTGGGCGCCGTTCTGAGCCGTCCACAACAGACCGCGAGCGGGTACTACCGGAAGAACGCACAGGCGCTCGTCAACTACTCCACGACGACCGCGCCGAAGCCACAGGCGGCGACGGCAGGATGATCCGATGGGAATGCAGCTCACCGGCCCACTGATTGAGTCCCACGCCCCTCTGGCTCCGCAAGCGCAGAGCGCGTTCATCGATGCTGTCGACACGCTGAACATCTTCGCGCCGGTCTTCATCACTGGGTTTCTCATCACCCTGGCGGCGACGCCGGTGGTCCGCAAGATCGCGGTGCTTGCCGGAGTGATCGACTCGCCCGATCGACTGCGAAAGCACCACGCGGTCCCGATCGCGTACCTCGGCGGGCTCGCCGTATTCATCGGGTTCATGGCGGCGATGCTGATGAGTTTCATCGCCATCGAGGGGGATGCCGCCGACCTTGCCCCTGTGCCCATCTCGATCCTGATCGGGGCGAGCGCGATCGCGCTGACCGGCCTCGCCGACGACATCTGGAAGTGGGATGCACGACTCAAGATCGCGGGCCAACTCGTGGCTGCGGCTGCGCTCGCGGTGTCGGAGATCGGCATCGGAGCCGTGACCGGCGTGCTCCAGCCGTTCTTTGGCGCGCCCAACGAGGTTCTGTGCACGATCGGCTCGGCCTCGATCTTGTGCGGAGACCTCTACTACTGGGTGGGGACATTCTTCCTCGGGTTTGTGATCATCGCCGGCTGCAACGCGGCCAACCTGATTGACGGTCTGGATGGCCTGCTGACCGGATCGGCGACGATCATGGCCTGCGGGTTCCTTGCGATCGCGCTTCTCCTCATCGCAACAACTACGGTCGAGGACCCCACAACAAGCCTCGCCGGTGCGCGCGTCATCATCGCGCTGGCGCTTCTAGGCACAATGCTCGGGTTTCTGCCGTGGAACTTCAATCCGGCAGTCATTTTCCTCGGCGACTGCGGCAGCCTTCTGATCGGGTACCTCTGCGTCACAACCATTCTGCTGTTCGGGGAGCAGGGCTCTCCGAGCCTCGTGGTCGCGGGGTTCATCGTGTTCGGGCTTCCCATCGTCGACACGAGCCTCGCGATCATCCGGCGACGGATCGCCAAGGTGCCAATGAACACCCCGGATGCCAACCACCTTCACCACCAACTCAAGCGGTCGCTCGGCACCGTGAAGAAGGCGGTGTTCTCGCTCTACGGGGTGACGCTGGCCTTCACGCTCCTTGGCGTGGCCGTGGCGGCCATCCAACTCCTGTCGTCGACACGAGTCCTCATTGTCTACTCGATCGGTGCAGCGCTCTTTGGCATCTTGGTGGCGATTGCGGTGAAGATCGCGCTCGTTCAGCGCTGGACAGACGCAACGCGTGCGGCGCTCCCGGTCGACGCGGCGGAAGAAGGACCGGTCGTCGGTGCGACTGCCGAGCCCACCCCAACCCGGGCCACCTCGGACATCGCCGTGTGAGCGCGGGAGAGGCCGGACACGCGCCGGTCATGCTCGGCGAGGTGCTTGGCGCGCTCGCCGTTCGCGAAGGCAACACCGTGATCGATGCGACCGTGGGCCGCGGCGGGCACAGCGAGGCGATCGCGCGGCGACTTGGGAAGGGCCGGATCCTGATGGTCGACCGCGACCAATCGAATCTCGAGTTCGCCCGAGCGCGCGTTGCCGCGTCCGCGCCGCGATGTGAGGTTATTGCCCGCCACGGGGATTTCCGTGACATTGCCCTTCTTGCCTCGCGCGCCGGCATTGTCGCTGATGCGCTTCTTGCGGACCTCGGGGTGGCGAGTACGCACCTCGACACGCCTGAACGGGGGTTCGGATTCCAACAGGACGGCCCTCTCGACATGCGACTCGACTGCACCGCATTGCGTTCGGCAGCCGAACTCGTGCGCGACGCGACAGAGTCCGAACTGGCCGACCTCATCTTCTATCTAGGAGAGGAACCGTTCGCGCGAAGGATCGCGCGGAAAGTTGTACAAACTCGCGAGACGGAGCCGATCAAGACGACGGCGCATTTGGCTCGGCTCGTCCGCGAGGCATATGGCTCGCGGGCGCGCGCATCCAGATTGCATCCAGCCACGCGGACCTTCATGGCCCTCAGGATCGCCGTCAACGACGAACTTGGGGCGTTGGAAGGTCTGCTGAGCGCGGTCGCCTCGGCGGCGCGCGCGCGTGGGACTGGGTGGCTTGCAATGGGTGCGCGTGTGGCGATCATCTCCTTCCACTCGCTGGAAGATCGCCCGGTCAAGCAGACATTCGCCGCGCTCTCGGACGAGGGAGTCGTCAAGCGCCTCTCTCGGAAGCCCGTGATGGCCAGCGACGAGGAACTCGCGCGCAACCCACGGGCTCGCTCAGCCAAACTTCGGATCATCTCGCTCACTGACACGCTCAACGACACGGAAGTCGCCCCATGACACGCGAACACAAACTGGCAGTCGTCCTCGGATTTGGTCTCTTGCTCTTCGTCGGGATCCTGGTCTCCGACCACTTCTCCGCCTCGCAGCGTCGCGTATCGACGGCACTCGCCGCGCGAACGCCGATGCGCGAGGCGCGTAGTGCCGAGCCGGTCTCGATCCAACCCGTGCAGTTTCAGGATGCACACACACTCGGTCGCGTCCAGCCGCTCGAGCCAATGCCCGGTGCTTCGCAGGCGCACGCGTCCGTCGTCCCACCGGGCGTACCGGCGGAGCTCTACTCGCTCAAGGAGGGAGAGACCCTCTACAAGATCTGCCAGGCGCGATATGGCAACGGCAATCTCTGGAAAGAACTCGCCGAATTCAACAAGGGCACGATCACCAATCCGACGCGGCTAAAGAAGGGGATGACGATTCGCATTCCGTCCGTGAGCGTGTTGCGAGGGGAAGTGCCCGCGCCGGCACTTCCGTCGCCCGATCCCGCAGTCCTCGCCCCCGTCGTTGCCCCATCGCCTACGGTCGCCGCTGAGCGCGAATACACCGTGCAAAAGGGCGACACGCTTGGAGCCATTGCCGCACGCGAGATGGGCTCCGCGAAAAAGTGGCAACTCCTCTATGACGCGAACAAGGATCGCCTGAAGAGCCCGACGGAACTCAAGATCGGCAAGACCCTTCGCATCCCTGCTGCGAACTAACGCTCGCCGTGTTTGCCAAAATAGTCGCCCTCGTCATCGGCATCGGCGTGCTCGCCTGCGGCGTCCTCGTGCAGCGGCAGCAGCGCTACGAACTCGCGCGAGACATCTCGAGGGCACACTGGCGCATGCTCGAGCAAGAGCGAACTCTCTGGACGCTTCGCGCCGAGATTGCTCGCCGCACGCGCCCCGAAGAGGTTCGTGCCGCCGTCGATCGCCTCGATCGCCGCTGGCGCGCGATTCCCTACCGGCTCGAAGAAGGCCGATCTTCCGACGCCGAGGCGTTGGCGCCAGTGGAGCTCGGGGGATGACACCCGACGCGCGCATCCGCGCGTGGACGCGGGGCATTGTTGTGGCCACGATCGCGGCACTCGGGCTCACGCTGTTGCGCGTCGCCCAGCTCAAGACCTTTGCCCCCGGGCGCCTTGACTCGGCGATGGGTTCGCGGACATCGACATCGGCGGAGTTGGCCGCGCGCGGACGCATTCTCGATCGACGCGGACGAGTCCTCGCCACGAGTGTCGTTGGCCACCGTCTGTTCGTCGATCCGGTCACGCTCTGGCGAAAGGGGAATGATCGCATCCGCGATGGGCTCGCGCGCGATCCGAATGCTCGTCCGTCGGATCCATTCCACGAGGCCGCGACGGCGCTCGGCTCCGCGCTCGGGCGCGACCCCGAGGCGATTGAGCGGATCCTCCGCACGCGACGCGACGATCGGTATGTCGTCCTCGATACCGATCTCACCGAGGCCGAACTCGATGCGGTGAAAGGCCTCAAACTCGACGGCCTTGGCACGGAGACGAAGCCCGTGCGGGAGTATCCGCAGGGATCGGTGGGGTCGGGGATCGTGGGCAAGGTGGGCTTTGAGCACAAGGGCCTCGCAGGCGCCGAACTCGCTTTCGAAGACCAGCTGCACGCCAGCGACGGGAAGCTCACCTTCCTGCGCGATGTGCAGCGCAATGTTCTGCACATTGATGACGAAGCGTTCGTCGCCCCCGACGATGGCGATGATGTCCGGCTCTCGATCGATCTTGTGCTCCAGGACATCGCGGAGCGGCGGCTCGCCGAGGCGGTGCGACAGTACAACGCGGGCGGTGGTCGACTCGTGGCGCTCGACCCGCAGACGGGCGATGTGCTCGCGATGGTCGACATTCTGCGACGGCGCAAGGGATGGGCGGAAGTCACCGATGATCCATCGCGGGCCATCCATCCCGCGCTCGGCCGCAATCGGAACATCACCGACCCCTACGAGCCAGGCTCAACATTCAAACCGTTTGTCTGGGCCGCCGCGACCGAATGCGGAGTCTTCACGCCGCAGTCGCGCCTGCCGACGCCATCGAATGGACCGTACCGCACCGCGTTCGGTCGGGCGATCCGCGATGTGAAGTACTACGGTCCGGTCTCGTGGAAGACAGTGCTCATCAAGAGCCTCAACTCGGGGATGGCCATGGCCGGCGAGCGAATGTCGTTTGAGCAGATGCACGATCTCGTCGTCGAGCGGTTCGGGTTCGGTACGCCAACGAAAGTTGGGCTCCCCGGCGAGACGGCGGGTCTTGTGACCGACGAAACTGCATGGTCGAACTACACGCAGACCTCGGTCGCCATGGGCCATGAGATCGCGGTCACACCTATGCAGATGGTGCGGGCGTTTAGTGCGTTTTGTAACGGCGGCCGACTCCCTGCCCCGCGGATCTCGCTCCTCCTAGGGCCCGACGGCCGCATCATCCAGACGCCGTCGACACCTGTCATCGCGCCCGGCATCGCACTCGAGACGCGCGAGGCCATGGAGGGCGTCGTGGTCGAGGGCACCGGTCGCAAAGCGCAAAGCGCGATCTACCGGATGTTTGGAAAGTCCGGTACCGCGCAACTCCCCAAGCCCGCAGGACAGGGGAAGGGTTACTTCGAAGATCGCTATGTCTCGAGCTTCATCGCAGGCGCCCCCTTTGAGCATCCGCGCATTGTGGTGCTCTGCGTCATCGACGATCCGGACAAGAAGCACGGCCACTTTGGCGGATCGATCGCAGGTCCCGTGGTTCGTGATGTGATCGACGAGTCGCTCCAGTACCTCGGTGTGAAGCCCGATCAACTCGCTGCGCGCCGCTCGGCGATCCTCGCGAGCGGGTCGGATCTCCCGCCGGACGCGAAGGACCGCGTCGCCGCGGCGCTCGAACTCACTGCCGATCTTGATGCCGACGGCGACCTTGCTGCCGAGAGTGCACCGGATGCGCCCACCGCGCGAGCGGCCGCCGCGGCCCCCTGGCGAAGTGCGTCGCCGGGAGTTTCCCCGCGGCCGCCATCGGGTGTGAAGCCAGCCGGGGCGCGGGCGCCGCGCTGAGCCGCTACTCCATCTCGTCTTTTCGGTAGGACATCATGCCCTTCACGCGCATCTCGACCATGCCGTGTTTGTTGATCGTCGCCGCGAGGTCAGCAGGGGCGGGGCTGGCGGGCTTCCCGCCTGATCCTGCTTTGCGTGCCTTGTCGAGCGCACTGCTCGCCTTTGTGTTTCGGATGATGGATGCCTTGGCGTACTTCTCCAGGGCTTCAGTCATTTGTCGCTTCGAGCGCGGGTTCTTGCGCGTGTACCGGTCGATCTCATCGCAAATCGACGCCGCATCGGCGGAGGCCTGCCAGTACGACTGCGTGTCCGCGGCTGACAGCGTCGCGCCCTTAGCCATGGCCTCAACAAACTTCGCGCGCGCGGCGTATGCGGCGCCGAGGCGCGTTGCGACACCCACAATATCAGCGTTCGGTGCTGGGGGAGCCTGCGCACTCGGCGGAGCCGTGGCCGTCGGGACGGCCGGGGTCGGTGGTGGGGGCGTCGGGTCGTCACTTCCGTTGCAGGCCATGAGTGCGCAACACGACAACGCCGCCGTCGCGGCACGGGCGATCCATTCACGGTGAAGCATGTCAGACTCCAAGAAGCAGGCGACCGGGATTCTCGATGCAGTCCTTGACGGCCACGAGGAAGCCGACGGCTTCGGCGCCATCGATCACTCGGTGGTCATAGGAAAGGGCGAGATACATCATGGGACGAATGGAGACCGAACCCGCATTGTGCGGGTCTTCGACCGCACGCTTCTTGATCGCGTGCATGCCGAGGATCGCGGACTGCGGTGGGTTAAGAATTGGCGTCGACATGAGCGATCCGTACACGCCACCGTTGGAGATCGTGAAGGTGCCGCCTGTCATCTCGTCGACCGAAAGCTTGCTCTCGCGAGCCCTGAGGGCCAGATCGCGCAGGGTTCGCTCCGCATCGGCGAGCCCCATCCGCTCGGCGTTGCGCATCACGGGGACGACGAGGCCGCGGTCGGTACCGACTGCCACCCCGACATCGACGAAGTCGTGATACTCAAGCTCGTCACCGACGAGATACGCGTTGGCTCGCGGATACTTCTGAAGCGCCGTGACGCACGCGCTGATGAAGAAGCCCATGAATCCGAGCCCGACACCATGCGCCTTCTCGAATGGCCCCTTGTGCTCGGCGCGGAGCCGAATCACCTCAGTCATGTCCACCTCGTTGAAGGTCGTGAGCATCGCCGCGTTGTGCTGGGCCGCCACAAGCCGCTCTGCGATCTTCATGCGCAGACGAGTCATCTTCTCGCGGCGAACTGTTCGTGCTCCCTCGGGTGCGCGTGCGGTCGGTGGCGTCGGTGCCGAAGCGCCCGCCGCTGCCGCCACCTCGACATCGATCTTCATCACGCGTCCCGATGGCCCAGTGCCATCGAGCGCTCGCACATCGATGCCGCGCTCGGCGGCGACTTTCTTCGCAACGCCCGAGACACGCGACGAACCCGCGTCGGCCTTCGCGGCTTCGGTCCGTGCTGACTTCGTCTCCACGCGCTTCGCGGGTGTGCTCGGCATGGCGCCGGGAGGTCGTTTCGCCTTTTCGTCCACGCGCGCGACAAGGGCACCAACTTTCTGCTCCGACCCGGACTTCGCTTTGAGCGAGAGCAGTCCTGACGCGGGTGACAGCACTTCAAGCGTCGCCTTGTCAGACTCGATCTCATTCAGGAGCTCGTCTTTCTCGACCCATTCTCCCTCGCTCTTGCGCCAGTTGCCAAGACGAACTTCGGTGATGGACTCGCCTGGACTTGGGATGGTGATTTCAACCATGGTGTGTTCTCATTCCCTCACGCCCCCTTGGATGCTGCAGATTTCCTCGGCCGCGCCGCCTTCGATCCAGAATGCCCACGGGGGTGAGGTTCCGCCGTACGAGTGTCTGGAGTGTCGCCCTGCACCAATCGATCGTCCGTCGTCATGGGCTCTGGGGCAGGGACGGACTCGGGCGATGTCGGGAAGACCTCGGCGAAAATGGCAGCGCCCTGCTTCTCGTGGGCCTTCGTCGATCCGACCGCGGTCGTTGCACTCTCGCAACGCCCAATGAACTGTGGGTTCACGCCGAAGCGATCAAGCAGATTCGCCTGCACGAATCGGAACGGCCCACTGTTGCGGTGTTCTTCCTGCACCCAGAACACCTTCGCACCCCGGTACTTTTTCAAGATCGCCTCGATCTCGTCCGCAGGGAATGGTGCAAGTTGCTCGACGCGCACGAACGCACATCCGGTTGTGCTGAGCTGGGCGCGCTTCGCGGCGAGCTCGTGGAAGTACTTGCCAGAGCACAGGTACAGCCGCGTCACTGTCCCCATCGTGGCGGCGGCAGGATCGTCGATCACTCGCGCGAACGAGCCGTGGACGAACGCCGAGCCTGGGCTCTGCGCCTCGTGCAGTCGAAGCATGCTCTTGGGAGTGAGGACAACGAGCGGCTTACGAAAGGGTCGCTTGAGTTGCCGGCGCAGGAGGTGGAACATCTGCGCCGTTGTGGACGGCGCGGCGACTTCGATGTTGTCCTGCGCGGCGAGTTGGAGAAACCGCTCTACGCGCGCGGAGGAGTGCTCAGGTCCCTGCCCCTCGTAGCCGTGCGGGAGGAAGAGCACGAGCCCGTTGGCGCGGTTCCACTTGATCTCGCCGCTGCAGAGGAACTGATCAAAGAT